>JGI24699J35502_11133936_pt1 | contig 20112 bp, 15 predicted proteins | sample TergutMp193P4_FD_35502 | JGI IMG/M metagenome (IMG submission 35502) | reverse complement strand
GATAAATGGCCATCTACTTTACCCGGAAATAGCGGCTTGTCCCCAGCAGCCTCTAGAGCAGCAACAAGCAAAGTCTCGTTCTCATCGACAAGTGCAAGCCGCTGACGGCCACCCTTGCCATGCACGACCAACGCCTTCCCATCAGGCGTCTCAATCAAGTCGGTGCCAAGCACGCGGGAAATCTCGGCTACACGCAATCCTTTTTCAGCAGCCAAACACAACATTAGTTCCAGTCGTTCGTCCGCTTGAGACAATGCGGATTCGATAGCGTCATCGGGACATGGTAATGGCACAGATTCAGGACGATAAATCGGTGGCAATCCAGCCGCAGGGTTCAGAATTCCACTATCGTTACAGTAATGGGCAAAGAATGAACGCAAGCCAGCGCGGTACTCGTAGGCGGTTTCCGCTGCCAGCGTGCGGCTAGCCAACCACGACTCCAAATCCGACTGCGTAACACGGCTAGGTTCAATGTTAGAATCAAGTGCGAACCGCACTACGGGGTAACGACGGGTGCGCACCGTTTCTGGTGATAAATGGGCGGCTTTCAAGTGGAGCAACCAAGAATCAACAGCGGATTGCCATGTAGAAGGTGCCTGCAAAGGTTGTAATCGTGCCATGCTGGCAACAGAAACGCACCCACGGCCAAGTGTCGAACTGAATAGATAACGCCGATGCATTGACTTCACCACCCGGTAGCAGTCATATCCGAGCAGTCCACCATTAAGCGAGACAAGCATCGCCGTATTCCCAAACGTATGTCGCCCGCCTACCAGTAGGAGAAACCAGTAACGCAGCTCCCAATGCAACCTGTAACTTACCGCGATACCTTGGGTAATACTGTTTTTGAATCTCGCTCACCAAATGGCTCACCTTGTCAAGAGCTGACATAAAGCTTTGAGCGTCGGAGCCTTTCAGTCCCCTTTGGTTCGCCACCGCCAGTTCGCCGAACCCAGCCTCACGCATTGCGTCAATGACTAGAAACTTACAGCTCCGGCACATTATGTTGAACTCGCTCGCACACGTTCCGTTTTGCTCACCACGATGCTCTATGACAAATCCAGAGGATTCCACTACCATTGGAACAAGACAATCAATCATGCTGCCAACTCCCACCATTGGGAGCTGACACAAACTAGTAACCCAGAGGTCGGAGGTTCAAATCCTCTCCCCGCTACCAAACCGACGGTGCCCTCGCTTGCAAAAGCGGGGGTTTCGTCTTATCTGGGCACCCAGTTTTCATATAACGGGCTGGTCAGCGTCCAAGGTGAAACACCGAGAACGATGGCAACGGATTGTAAGTCTTCAAGTTGCCACTGTCTTTTGCCCCGCCATTTCATGTTGATTGCGCTCTGCGCCGCGCCAAGCTCACGAGCCAAAGATGTTTGATTAAGCCCGCGCATTGCTGCTATAGCCCTCACATTCCCCGCTATCTGCTCTGAGTATGCGACCGGCTCTATGTTCAGCAGCGTGCTCATAGATCAAACATCGCACAACGCGATAAATAATGCATGACCACCGCCTCGGAGAACACGGGTATCCGGTGGAGCGGTGTCAATTATGCCAAACTAAAAGTGCAAAATAGTTGGAAGTTGCATCATTTTAGTTTGATAGTATGCTAAGATGATTGTGTGCGGTGGGATGTTGATACCAGTTTCATAGAGAGCTGGATTATGACTCTTGACCGGAAGTCGATTGTGCAGGTGCGCGCTGCACTCGAAAGGCTTGCGGAGCAAGGCCCGAATCTGGGTCGACCTCTTGTCGATAGCGTCAAAGGTTCCAAACATCATAATATGAAAGAATTGCGGCCAGGGTCTTCAGGTCGGAGCGAGTTACGGGTTTTGTTCGCTTTCGACCCGGTCAGGTCTGCAATAATTCTATTGGGTGGCGATAAACAAAAATCTTGGAACAAATGGTATCCCGTGGCGATCAAAATTGCTGATGAGTTATTTGACGAGCACCTTAAGCAGTTAGAAGTATTGAAAATGCTAGAAATGAAGGAGCAGGGTAATGGTTGATACGTTAAAACGAATGGATGAAGTATATGGGATTACTCCCGAGGAGTTGTCTGACGCATTGGCCGAATTGGATGCCCGGCAAGCTGCTTGGGATTTGCAACAACTTCGTAAAGAACGCGGCTTAACCCAACAGGCGGTCGCGCTGGCAATGGATGATGCCCAGAACCGAGTTTCCCAAATAGAAAAAGGCGGAGTAGAAAGAGTTCGACTAAACACACTCCGTCGCTATGCACAGGCACTGGGTGGCAGCCTGAAAGTAAACATCACAATCGACGGCAACGACTACAAGGTAGCATAGGGCAGAAAGAACCCCTTGGAACAATTTGCGGCGCCCCTAAGCGGTTTCCAAGCGGAGTAAGGGGGCGCTCCCAATTGGCGTCTGCGACCACCGGAAATCTCACTCCCGACCGGTTTGATGCCTGTTTTATGCTTATGATGATGGATGTGAAACGAAACCGAGCGCCGATGGCAAACGCAATCGCCTAGGCATCGGCAAATGGCGGCAAAAGGTGGGACGCATACAATGTATATAGCGACGCTGCCCCTCGATGATAACGGCATGGCAACGCTGACTTGTTACATCCAAGAGCCGTCTGATGAACTGCCCGGCACCACGCGCAAACCAGCCATTTTAGTGTTGCCCGGCGGCGGCTACCAATTCACCTCTGACCGCGAAGCCGAACCAGTGGCATTAGCCTATGCGGCACGCGGGTTCCAAGCCTTTATTTTGCGCTATTCCACTGGGCCGCACGCTAATGGGCTCAAACCGTTGGCTGAGGCATCATCGGCCATCGAAATGATCCGCAAAAACGCGCACAAGTGGGGCGTCATTCCCAATCAGGTTTTCACGGTGGGCTTTTCTGCTGGCGGTCACCTTTCCGGTTGGGTGGGCCTTTGCGGCCAGCACAAGCCAAACGGGATGATACTGGCCTACCCGGCTGCCGAACTCTTTGTTGCCGGTGCTGCTCAGCAGAAACGGGAGCGCCATCTCAATACCTTGCTGGGCACCGGCTGGTCTGCGGACGACGCCGCCGCGCTGAATCTGGCAAATCAGGTGACTGCGGATGCTATCCCCATGTTCTGCTGGAGTACCGCGGAAGATACCGTCGCAACTCCCGCGCCAATTTTAGAATTAGCCACCGCCTATGCGCGGTTGGGCCGCCCATTCGAACTGCACATCTTCCAGTTTGGTGGCCACGCTATGTCCCTTGCCACCCACACTACCGCCAGCGGCGATGCGGCGAATGTAGACGCCATTGTCGCCAAGTGGGTGGATTTATCTGTGGCGTGGCTGCAGCGCAATTTTGGGCCGCCGCCGCTGAGCGCTGAGCCTTATGTGATGCCGGAGCGATTGCAAGGGCTGTTGTAAGGGCTGCTGTCATGGCGTGGCTTTAATTCCACCGCCATTGCTGGGCGGCATCGGCCCAACGAACGCTGGACCATAGCATCAAACCGAGGTCAAACAATTGCTCGGCGGCATCGGCGGTACCTAGCCTAGACCGCCCCGACCTGCAGAAAAACTATTAAGGGACACCGGACCCGACACAATGCGACATCATCCAAGTTACTTTCTTAGATTATGAAAGAATGTTTTTGCCCTAATAACCCATAGTTGTTTGACTGATGACTCGCTGGCGAGGTTCCTGCCATCTGCGGCACGGCAAACGCCGACGGTTCGACACATAAAGTCGCGCGACGTTACCTTAGTCGCGCACGTTTCGATGGGACACCCACAACAGCCAGGGTGCCGAAAGGCACCTCATGAAAGGCAATTCACGATGAAGTTGAATTCTAGTCCGCGCCCGCAAAGGCGCCCCCAAAGGCATTCCATAAGGCAATCGCAAAGGCGCTCACCAAGCCGTGCGCCATTCCGGCAAATTGTCGGCATAGCGTCTGCAATGGTACTGGGCATATCACTCCTAACCACCTCAGTTGCCCCGGTAGCATCCGCTGCCCCAGACAATGCAACTGAAGTAGGGCATTGGGACTTTGAAAGCGGCACCGCCAGCCCATGGGAATTGCGAGATAATTCCGGGGAGGCCGAACTTAGCGTAATTTCCGATGGCGCGGATGGCTCAGGGCACGCGATCACCATAACAAGCCGAGGCAACCAAGGTGACGGCGCGTTGATTGACATTCAGGGTGCTGACTTGGGTATAAACCCAGGCCAAACCGTGTATTTCGATGCTTACGCCCGCTTTGAGGATGGCGCCTCGGGCTATTTGAATATGTCATCCCAGCACGGATACGAATTCTCAAATGTCATTTATCAAATGCCGGTTGGCACTGATTGGACCCCCATTTCTGGCAGTTTTGTTATGCCTTATTTTTCCGGCGATGACACGGCAACGCTCTATATCGAAACCCCGTGGGTTCCCGAAGGCACCGGCAATATTGACAGTTTCTCCCTCGATAACATCACGCTTTCGGTAGGCGAGTCTGGCTTACCAGAGGGCTATTTGTTTGGCGAATGGGATTTCGAAGATGGTGAAATAAGCCCTTGGTTCTTACGGGATAACGCCGAACCGGGTGCCGAAATCGCTATTGTTTCACCGGGCGCTAATGCATCGGCGCATGGAATTACGGTAACTGACCGTGACAATCAAGGCGACGGCCCGATGATTGACGTCACCGGGGGCTCCGGGTTCACAATTCCTAGTGGGCAGTTCGTATACTTCGAGGCTGACGCACGCTTTAACGACGGCACCAGCGGTAACCTGCACCTGTCATCGCAGCACGGCGAAAACTTTACCAACGTCATTTATGGCATGAGCGTTGGTTCGGATTGGACGCCCATTTCCGGTACCTTCTTTATGCCTGGTTGGGAAGACGGCGATATTGCCACACTCTACGTCGAAACCCCCTGGGTTCCCGGTGGGGCTCCTGGCAACACCACCCCATTCTCTTTAGATAACATCCGCTTATCAGTACCCGCTCCACCGCCCCAACCGGCAGAGGGTGCGATATCTTTTGGCGGAACGCTGCCACTAATAGCGGCATCCTTTGACGATGGCGCATGGAATAACTTACCTGGGTTGCAACTAATGGATGATGCCGGCTGGTTCCAAACCCGATATACCCGCGATTACTTAACCGTAATTGCCCAAGTGAATGAACCGGCGGATGCCATTTTAATCACTTATGGTAATGATGAAATTGTGGTAATGGCAGACGGCGAAGTTACCGGAGATGCGCAGGCTATTACCCAGCCCACGGCAAACGGTTTCCAAGCAATTATCCAATTGCCCCATGATGCGCCCGGCGTTGGCCAAACCACCGTATTCGATCTCACCGCCGTAAATACTAGCGCCTTACCTGCTGGCACGGATTTATCGGATGTGCTGCGTGGCAGTGACATTGCTGGGTTTGTGGTGGGCGGCTGGAATGCCGAAGGCGAAATCGGCAGTTTGACCTTCGCGCAGCCGTTCGCTATGACGCAAGCGATTGAGACCGATACTCCGCCCACCATTGACGGCCAAGTAGATGCAGTTTGGGCTCAGGCGCAGACGTTTGATATTGATACGCTCGCAGAGCCGCTATCTTTCTCGACTGGCGTGGGCCGGACGCTCTGGCATGGTGACACGCTTTACTTGTTGGTAGAGGTCACTGATGACAACATTCAGACCGACGCAACCAACTGGTGGTACCGCGATGCGGTGACAATCTACATTGACCTGGGCAATGGGAGGGCTGGCGATTACCGCGAGAACTACGATGTGCAAATCAATGTCAATGCCGATGGCGAAGTGAACTTTGGCGGCAACGGCATGTCTGATGACTTCGCAGATCGGGTGACCGCAGCGACCACACGTACTGACATCGGGTATAACGTAGAGGTAGCCATCACCTTAACCAGTGTTGATGGGCAAAGTTTGGGCGGCGCTGGCACATTCCACGGTTTCGAAGTTCAGATTTATGACAACGACGGCCCTGGTGCTGACAGTCCCCGTAATGGGATCCGCGTATGGACTGACGTAAGTGGCGACGCCTGGCAAAACACCAGCCGCTGGGGCGTAGTTGAACTGGTATCTGGCGAGGTTGAGGCGGCACCTCCGGTAGTGGCGCATCCCGAAACTGCGGCACCTGCCCCGGCGGATACCGGTACCAATGCGTGGGTGTTGCCCGTTGTGCTTTTGAGCCTAGCGGCACTTGCTGGCCTAATTTGGTGGTTAGTGCGCAACACGCGTCGCAAGGCCGCAGTGCAGGTGGTTGATCGCACCATTAACAATTAGGGTATCGCGTTTGGGGCGGTGGCTGCGACGGCGGTCAGGTTTCAACCTCCCCTATGAATACGGATAAAGTTGGATAAAGAATCCGGGCGAGAGGTATTCTTCGCCCGGATTCTGCTTTGTTAAATAAACTTAGTCACTTAATTGCGTTAAGTAAGTGCCGATAATTATTCAATGTCGTGTTTTGCACCGTTTAGGTGGTGCATTAGCAGGGTCTATGTGTAAAGATGAATATATGAAGTTGCCGCCCAAACGAATGTGGCTGAAGTTGATAGTAAGTGCCATGATTATCCCAATCGCAGCCGGGTGCCAAAGCGACCAACCACCAGCCCTAGTCACCGATGAGCCAACATTCATTGAGGGTGAAACCACACCCGAACCTGGCGAACCAAGCGAGGCGGAGCCAGCCGATTCTGCCGTGTCTTTCACCGCCACAAGCGCCACCGCCAGCGGAAATGAAAGCCTCATTACGGTGTTGCGCTCGATAACCACCGTACCGGCGGGCACTGAAATTGTGGCGGTTGAGTTCACCAGTAGCGATGACACCGTGCTTGCCACACCTGACGGTTTCGCATTTAACGGAGTCTTCCTAAAAGATAACTCCAGTGTTTCCATTGATATTGATAGATTAATGTTACGGGATGCTGAAGGTGATTTAACTACCTATCGCTATGAAGGCTCGGATATCGAAATCGAAACTGCGGGCTTTAACACGCAAGAAATGGCCGATAACTTTACCCAAACCAAAGCCAATATTGTTAATTACTTTAAAACCCTCCAAGACATCCCAACGGTTGTCACCGCGATGCATAACAAAGAGCCAAACTCTAATCCCCGGCTAAGTACCACAGAAGTGCTGATCCGCACGGGCGAAACTCCGGCTATTTGGAGTGGCGACTTTCTCTTTGGCTATGGTAGCCAACGGCGGTTAAGCCGACAGCGCATGATTGATGAGGCAATACGGCAATGGAACGATGGCGCCCTGATCAACATTATGTTGCATGTGTGCCCGCCAATTTTCACCCCCGCTCAAGAGGAGAACCCTGGTTGCCGCTGGGTGGTTGATCCGCCGGATAGGCGCAGCCCGCTCTCTAACTTGACTATGGAAGAGTGGGAGAGTTTAACTACCGAAGGTGGCGAACTAAATACGGCCTGGAAAGTCCGGCTCGATGTTTATGCCGAGTTTCTCCAGCAACTTAAAGATGCCGGTGTCGTGCCGATGTTCCGCCCATTCCATGAGCAGAATCAAAACTTATTCTGGTGGAATAATACCGATGACCCGGCCAACACCACAGCCAAACTGTTCCGGCAGACTCATGATTACCTGGTCTATGAAAAGGGCCTAGATAACATGATTTGGGTGTGGAATATGCAAGACCTAACCGGGCCGGGCTTGAGCCCAGAATATTGGGATGCTTATAACCCTGGCGATGAGTACTGGGACATTATGACCTTGGATGTTTATGAACAAGGCTTTGACCCGGATTGGCCAGCCCCAGGCCTGGGGTCGTTTTACGGCAGAGCCGTGGCAATGGCAGAGGCCAACACTGCCAATGGGATTGATGGCAAACCATTTGGAATTGGTGAATGTTACATCATTCCCCTACCGCAGCAACTGGCACGGTTAGATCAAACCTCGTTTGTGATGCCTTGGGCGATCGATGCCCTGAATCAACCCGCGAACACCGAAGAAATCATCTACGAGTTTTACACGGGCAATGTTTCCATTGAAGATTTACCAACCTTCCGCTCGCCAGCGTTGGTGGGTTCGCAGTGAAAAACCGGGTCACACGGGCAGTGCGCGTCGCAAAACGTGCCAAAACTTGTGCAAATCGTTGCCCACCGCCAACCGATGCGACAAACCACGTCACTAACCAAGATACTTTCTTAAGTTATGAAAGAATCTATTTAGTACGAAAGCCCACGATGCTGGCACATCGCCTGGGTAGCAATCTCGTATCCTGATCAAAGAAGAAATGAGAAACACCGATGTTCCGTCTGAAACCTCGACAACTCGCGGGTGGCGCCATTGCAACAACTGCTGCCCTACTCTTCACAGCCTGTACTTCCACACCTGCTGTGAACGGCGAGACACCTGAATTCACCGACAACGGCGCCGCAACCGCCCCAGCGCAAGGTGGCGGCGGCGGCACGGGTGCCGGTCAAACTACCGACTTCCCGCGCAATGAAACCCTGTTCACCTCTGGTAGTGCTTGGGGCCCACCCTCAAGCTGGAACCCAGTAGCGGGCGGTACCCTGGCAACCGGCACCATGTACTGGTGTTATGAATCCCTGTTCCAGTTCGACCCGATTAACCTCGAATTGGTGCCGTGGTTGGCCGAATCCGGCGGTTGGGTAAGCGACGACGAGTACACCATCACCCTGCGCGACAACCTCACCTGGCAAGATGGTGCCCCGCTGACCGTTGATGACGTGTTGTTCACCTTTGAAGACCTCGCCCAGCGTGACTATGTGGGCTGGGGCATCGACATCTGGCGGCAACTGGAGTCCATCGAGCGGGTAGATGACTATACGCTCAACTTCCACTTCCTTGAGCCCCGCCCCCAGCAATGGGAAAGCATCATCCGCGAGCGCATGATTGTCCCAGAACACATCATGGGCACCTGGACTCAAGACCAACTCACCACTGGCACCAATGAAAACCCCGTCTGCTCCGGTCCGTTCATGTTCCACTCCTTCGGCCAAGACCGCATGGTATGGGAACGCAACGATAACTGGTGGGGCATCGAGACTTTCGACAAGCACATGCCGATGCGCTACATCATTGACATTGTCAGCCCTTCTAATGAGGTGGCGCTGAACATGCTAATGCAGGGCACTTTGGACTGGTCAAACAACTTCTTGCCCGGTATTCAGCAACTGATTGCCCGCGGCGATGTCGTCACCTATATTACTGACTCACCATTCATGGTAGCCGGTAACTTGGCTGCACTGATCATCAACTCCGAACGCCCACCGATGGACGATGTGAACTTCCGCCGTGCGCTGGCATTTGCCATTGACTCGCAACGCATCGTTGATACGGCATACGGCGGCATCGTCGAGAAAGCAGATCCGACGGGTCTCCTCCCACTATTCCACGGATATGTGGATGAAGAAGTGGTTGCCGAACTTGGGTTTGAGTTCAACCCAGCCCGCGCCCGGGAGATCCTCGAAGAAGCCGGCTACCAAATGGGAGCGGATGGCTACTTCAATACTCCAGATGGCGAGCGAATTGACCTAGAGTTAATTGTGCCCGCTGGCTGGACGGACTGGATGGATGCCGCCCGCCTCATCTCTGAGTCGGCCGCTGAATCCGGTATTCGGATTTCCATCAACTTCCCAGATTCTGGGTTCGTAGATCACGCTCGCATGTCCGGCAACTTCGACCTGACCATCAACAACGATGTCGCGGTATCAAGTACCCCGTGGACGCTGTACCGCTGGCTATTCAACTACCCGATCTCAGAAATCCAGTTTGGTGGCAACATGGGTCGCTTTGACTGGAGCCAAGAGGCCTGGCCGCTAACTGAAGAACTCGCTGCCACTCGTAACGATGACCCTCGGTTCCGCGAGATAATCTCTGAGTTGCAACGTATTCAGTTAGAAGAAATGCCAATCATTCCGATGTGGTACAACGGTTTCTGGTGGCAAGGTACCGAAGGCACTTGGAGTTGCTGGGCTAACTCCGAAGGTCCAGTGCGCGGCTACCCAGTAACCGTGAACAACTGGCTCGGTTTTGGTTCTATTGAGGTATTAGCCAACCTTTGCCCTGTGGGTTAAGGAAGACGCTTTCTAGGTGGTGCCGGTGGTTGAGTGTGCGATGGTTCGACAGGCTCAGCCGCCGGCATCGCTCGACCACCGGCACCGAACCATCCATAAACTACCGCTAAACTAGCAAAGGACACAACGACGTGCGGAAGTATATATTGCGCAAAGTGGGGATTTATCTCCTCACTTTTTGGGCCGCTGTCACCCTAAACTGGGCGTTACCCCGGTTTATGCCTGGAGATCCGGTGCTGCTGATGGTAGCGCGGATGGGTGCCCAAGACCCACAACACTTAGTGGCACTCCAAGGCTTTTTCGAAAACATCTTTGGCCTAGATGTGCCAATCTGGCGGCAATACCTAAACTACTGGGCCGCACTGCTCCAAGGCGATTTGGGTATTTCAATTTGGATGTTCCCCACTCCGGTAACCACAGTAATTTTGCGGGCGCTACCATTCACGCTGGGGTTAATGATCCCATCTATTTTGTTATCGTGGTTAGTGGGCAACAAAATTGGTGCCTTGGCCGCTCGTAATAAAGTATTGGATAACACCATTTTACCGATGGGTTATATCCTAACCGGTATGCCATTCATGTGGATTGGTATGTTGCTCGCGTGGCTATTTGGTATTGCCCTTGGGTGGTTCCCAATTGCCGGTGGCTTTAGTTTCCTAATGCAGCCGAACTGGTCTTGGGCCTTTATCGGTTCACTATTCCGACATTGGGTGTTGCCCTTTATGTCGTTGTTCTTGGTGCAGCTTGGTGGTTGGGCTATCGGCATGCGCAACTTGGTTATCTATGAACTCGAAGCCGATTATTCGATTTACTTGGATTCACTCGGGGCACCGCGCGGGCTAATCAGGCGCTATGCCTTCCGCAATGCGGTACTACCTCAGGTGACCGGCCTGGCTTTGCAACTCGGTACTGTTATCGCAGGTTCCGTGGGCGTCGAGATTGTGTTCGCTTACCCAGGGCTGGGAACGTTAATGTTCTCGGCTATCAACAACCAAGATTTCTTCTTGCTGCAAGGCATCATGTTGTTTGTGGTAATTGGCGTACTAATCGCTAACTTCTTCGTAGATATCCTTTACATTGTACTCGATCCGCGCACCCGCACGGGCCTGACTGGAGGTTCAAAATGAGTCTAATCGCACCCGAAGAAGTCGCATTAGTTGACGAATGGGATCATGACTTTCACGGCGAGGATGAACACCGAGCCAATGATGTTCACATTGACCACTCGGAAGATATCCAGCCGGTAAAAGAAACTGAATCCGATGCGGCGAAACAGTCACGGATGCCGGATCACTTGCGGTTTGCCTTGCGCAACCCCAAGTTCCTTATCGGTTTCTTTATTGTGCTGATCTTGTTGATTTGGTCAATCATTGGACCTTACTTAGCCCCATATGGCCCCACCTACCGTATTCCCGGCGCTGGTAATCAACCACCAAGCGCCGAGCATTGGTTTGGTACCACTATGCAAGGCCACGACATTTTCTCGCAATTCTCCCACGGCCTGTCCAGTTCGTTTATTGTGGGCCTCTTAGGCGCTACTATCTCAACTGCTTTGGGATTAACCATTGGGTTTATTGCTGGTTTCCGTGGCGGCATCGTAGATGACATTCTTAATGCCTTTACCAACGTGTTGTTGGTTATCCCCGGATTCGTGGTATTGGTTTTGATCAACGCCTACATGGATGTGCGAAACGTCGTGACGCAAGCCATCTTTATCGGCGCTTTCTCTTGGCCGTGGGTGGCGCGTGCAGTTCGAAGTAATACCTTGTCGCTGCGGGCACGAGAGTTTGTTGATTTGTCGCGCATTTCTGGCGCCTCAACCGGTCAAATCATTATCCGCGACATCATGCCAAACATGGCGTCATATCTCTTCATGTGTTTCGTATTGCTGTTTGGCGGCGCTATTTTGGCCGCGGCTGGTCTTGACTTCCTTGGCATCGGCCCACAGGGGCGTGAGTTCATGTCAATGGGGCTAATGATGAACCAATCAATGCAATGGTCAGCTTTGGCTTTGCGCATGTGGTGGTGGTTCTTAATACCCGGCGCCACAATCACGGCCATTGTCGGCTCGCTCTACGTGATGAATGCTGGCTTAGACGAGGTATTCAACCCGAAACTGAGGGAGATGTAACATGTCTTTAGAAGTTGATGACCTAAAGGTTTATTATTCCTCCACTAAGGGTGACGTCAAGGCGCTTGATGGGGTCACATTTGATATTGCCGATGGCGAAATCATGGGTGTGGCTGGCGAGTCCGGTTGTGGGAAAACCACACTTGGTAAGGCGCTAATTCGGCTAGATGCCCGCCAACGCCATATCGGGGGTCATGCAATACTAGACGGGGAGGAACTGCAAATATCCGACCACGCCGTTATGCGCGGGCGCCGGTATAATGATGTTTCCCTGATTCCGCAATCGGCGATGTCTGCTTTGAACCCCACTCGCAAAATTGGCAAAACAATGGCCGAATTGCTTAAGGCTCATGGTGCTAATTACAACGAGATGTTGCCGGAAATCAAACGGCGTCTCCAATTATGCAACCTGAGTACGGACGTGCTTGATCGGTACCCTGGTGAATTATCCGGTGGTATGAAACAGCGCGTCGTGCTGGTGATGTCCACTCTGATGAACCCTTCATTGCTGATTGGTGATGAGGTGACGTCCGCTTTGGATGTGACTTCCCAAAAGGCAGTTGCCCGCGCGTTAGTGGAGTTCCGCGACGCAGGCTACGTCAAATCCATGATGCTGATCACCCACGACATCTCGGTGTTGTTCCAGGTGGCGGACACCATTTTGGTAATGTATGCCGGCCATCTGGCCGAAAAGGCGCCAGCTAAAACGATTGTGCAAAACGCCCTACATCCTTACACCAAGATGCTGATTGGCGCGCTCCCCCGGGTGGGTGCGCGGTACGGAGAAACCGAACTGACCGGCATTGAAGGGCGTCCGCCATCGTTGCTCAACCCGCCAACTGGTTGCCGGTTCCGCGCCCGCTGCCCGATCGCCACCGAGATGTGCCTTGAGCAACCGCCGTGGGTTGAGGTTGGCCCCGACCATTGGGTGGCCTGCTGGGCGGTGACAGAGTAATGAGTGCTGTTTTAGACAACACACTAGGCGCGCCCGTGGCTCGCGTGGAAATCACGCCGGTTTTAGAAATGCGCAACGCCGACAAAATATACTCCACTGGTACTTTTGGTGGTGGGCAGTTAAAAGCCGTGCGTGATGCGAGTTTCACGGTTATGCCTGGCGAAGTGGTATCGCTGATTGGCGAGTCTGGTTCTGGTAAATCCACCATTGGAAAGATGGCGTTACATCTAATTTCTGTTGATGGCGGCGAAATGCTGCTGGATGGCAGAGACGTTACCACCCTAAAAGGTAGAGCGCTGCGCAACTACTACACTGATGTGCAAGGCATTTTTCAGGATCCGTTTTCATCGTACAATCCAATTTACAAGATTGATCGTGTGTTTGATACCATCCACATCAATTACTTTCCCAAAGTAAAACGTGCCGAATGGACGGAGCGGGTCCAAGATACGCTGCGCTCAGTGGGTATGCGCCCAGATGACATTATGGGCAAGTATCCGCACCAGTGTTCTGGCGGTCAGTTGCAGCGCGTGCTAATCGCCCGGGCCTTAATGCTATCTCCAAAATTGTTGGTTGCCGATGAGATTATCTCAATGCTGGACGCCAGCACCCGAATTGATGTACTTAACTTGCTGGTGGAATTAAAACAACGTGGCCTTGGCATTCTATTTATTACCCACGACCTTTCGTTGGGCAATTATGTGTCTGATCGCGTAGTTATCCTGTATAAGGGGCGCATTGTCGAAAGTGGGAATACTCGGAAAGTATTTGAGAACCCGCTGCACCCCTATACCCGCGAGTTGTTGGCATCAGTACCTGACTTGGACTTGACCTGGGAAGAGGCGGAAGCCTTGGAAGCCGAACGCAGTGCGAGATTGGCTGGGCGCTGTTTGTTCCATGAGGCTCTGCCCAATGCCCTGCCGTCTGACGAAGGGCTGTTTGAGGTGGAACCTGGGCATAAGGTTGGTTGTTTCCGGTTAGGGCCGGAAGACCCCTGCCCGTTGCAACTCGTGCAGTTGGCGCAAGCGGCGTAATCGGCGGCCTGCGGCATCCTGCAATCGGTCTGGCAACCCCGCTGCGGCCTGAGGGCTGCATCCTGCGTCCTGGCGCGGCGGCTTGGTGCGTCGTCCTTGTGCGGCGGCGCGGTTTGCAAGACTGGTACGCAAGACCGGTTCGCAAACCTGGCTCGCAAACTAGCGCGCTGGCCTAGTGCTCTGACCTGGTTAGCGGCTGGCGCGCGGCCACCAACAGTATTAGTGTAATTAAGAAAGAAAGGAATTCGAAAAACCAATGGAGGCAGGTATGAATAGCATGAAAGGAGTGAGTGCGGGGTACGCAAACGCCCGCTCCTCTATCCTTGATGCTATCCGAGAAGTTGGCAAAGTGAGCCGCACTCAAATTGCCGACGCCACCGGGCTTACCGCCGCCACGGTTTCGAAAGAGATTAAGGCACTAATTGCAGAGGGACTGGTTATTGAAACCGGAACCGCGCCCTCAACCGGCGGTCGCGTCCAAGTCATGTTAGAACTCGATCCGTCCTCCCGGTATGCGGCCGGATTGCATCTGGATTTTGATGGCGCAAATGCGGTGATGATGGATATGGGTGGCGCGGTCGTCGCCCATCGGTACCTCCCCTGGGCCAACGATGCCGAGCCAGCACTGGTGGTTGATGCGCTGCAACAAGTGGTGTTCGACATGCTGGCCGATATTGGGGCCGACCGGGAAAAACTGCTGGGCATCGGGCTAGTTTCACCCGGCCCGATGCAGCCCGGTGAAGGCATCGTGCCCAAACGTCCTGGGTTTGAAGGCTGGCGTGGTTACCCAATCGCTGACCGCTTACGGCAAGTGTCCGGTTTGCCAGTAGTTGTTGATAACGATGCCACCGCAGCCGCAGTGGGCGAACTGTGGACCGGCGGAGCCAGGGGTTCAACGGCTTTCAGCGTGCTATACATGGGTTCTGGTATCGGCTCCGGCACTGTCATTGACCGGGTGGCTTACCACGGCGCCAATTTAAGCGTGGGTGAAGTTGGCCATATCTCCATTAACTTAGATGGCCCCTTATGTTGGTGCGGCAACTACGGTTGCATTGAAGCCGTGGGTGGCCCAATTGCCGTGGTGAACGCTGCCAACGCAGCCGGAGTGCCGCTCACCGCAGACGTCAGCGACATTTCCGCTGCCTTCGCTCAGGTAGCGCAGGCTGCTCGCAGCGGGGATCCGGTAGCAGAAAAGTTGATAGCCGAATCTGCCAAGTCCATTGCCGCCGCCGCCCAAGCGTTATGCGCAATCATGTCGGTAGATCTGCTGATTCTCAGCGGATCAGCATTTGCGGAGGCCGGGGACTTGTACCTTAAGGCGGTGCAACAACAGGTTGCCCGTTCCATTTACTCGCTGCCAAACTCCCGGGTGGAGATTTCAGCCAATGCTTCGAGATCCCCCGCAATTGGCGCGGCAGCATTGGTACTTCAACATCAGTTAGTACCCCGTCAGTTCGCCGCCAGATTAGCGACTAATAACTCGACTAATAATTCGACTAATAATCATCCCAACCCAACTACAACCAATTAAAGGAACTCAACTACAAATGTATCTCCCCACTACTTTCCATCCGCTCACAAAGGGCTGGCACCTAACTGCGGTAACCGGCCCGGTGCCTGGTGAAATCGCAGCCCAGTTACATGACGGCATCACCGCAACCGTGCCCGGCGAGGCGCATTTGGATCTATTGGCTGCCGGGCTGATCCAAGACCCGTTTGATGGCGACAATGAGTCGGCTCAGCAGTGGATCGGCGATACCGTTTGGCGCTGGACTTGCGATTTCGATTTCCACGACGACGGGAGCGCGCGCCACGATTTGGTTGCTTACGGCCTTGACACGGTGGCCACTGTGGAGTTGAACGGTGCCTTGGTTGGCACTTCCGAGAACATGCACCGCACTTTCCGCTGGGATGTGCGGCCCTACCTTAAAGAGGGTGCCAACACCTTAACTATTACTTTTGCGGCACCCGTACCTGAGACTATCGCCCGGGCAGAAGCCAAAGGTTACCTACCGCAGGTGAATCACCACGAGTTTAACCAACTGCGAAAAATGGCGTGTTCCTTTGGTTGGGACTGGGGCATTGACGTGGCTGGCGCGGGCATTTGGCAACCAATTGGCATCGATTCCTGGGATTCGGTGCGCGTCGCCAGCGTGCGGCCACTAGTTGATGTGACTACCGCCGACGATGGGGAAACGGGCATCTTGACCACCCACGTTAGCGTTGAGCGCAGCAAGCGTAAGGACGCCACTGATGTGCTAGTGACGGTAGTTGTCACGGCACCTGAGGATGGGGCATCGTCATCGGCGGGGGCATCGTCATCGGCGGGAAAAACTTTCCGATCCACCGCAGTAATCCCAAGCGGGAAAACCGATGGCCAGGTGGAACTGCGCGTCCCAGATGTCCAGCGCTGGTGGCCGATCGGATATGGCGCCCAACCCTTGTACGGTGTGACAGTTACCGCGCAAGCAATCCCAGCCGGGTCTAACGTTACTGACCACCTCACCAAAATTAGCAACGCCCCAACCGGCACCGCCACCACGGATGCGGGCACCACTACTGCGAAGTCCGAGACCACCGCGCAGTGGCATGGTCGCGTCGGATTCCGCACCGTACGCCTTGACACCAAACCTGATGGCTACGGCGCCCCGTTCAACATCTACGTCAATGATCAGTTGATTCTGATCAGGGGTTTCAACTGGATACCTGACCACGCATTTTTGACCAAAGTTACGCCAGAACGTTATCAGCGCGGCATCAAGGATGCGATTGAATCCAATGCCAACATGCTGCGAGTCTGGGGCGGCGGCATCTACGAGTCAGATGTTTTGTATGATCTGGCTGATGAGACCGGCATGTTGATGTGGCAGGACTTCCCCTTTGCCTGTGCAGCGTACCACGAGGATGCCGAGACTAAGGCCGAGGTAGAAGCGGAGGCACGCGAACAGATTGCGCGCCTCAGCACCCACCCATCGCTGGTGGTCTGGAATGGTTCCAATGAGAACATTTGGGGTCAGCAGGTTTGGGGCTGGTCGGGAGTAACCGAAGATACCGGCTGGGGTGACTACTACTACAGTGAATTGCTGCCGGCCCTGGTTGCCGAGTTGGATCCCACCGTGCCTTACTGCCCATCGAGTCCCTTTAGTTTTGGTAAATACCGGTTCCCGAATGATCAAAGTTTCGGCACCATCCATGAGTGGGAAGTGTGGAATCGTCTGGACTACACCAAGTACCGGGATCGCACACCACGTTTCGTTTCCGAGTTTGGTTTCCAAGGTCCGCCCGCTTGGTCTACCCTGACGTCGGTGGTTCACGATGAACCGATGGATCCTTTCGGACATCAGATGCTCGTCCACCAAAAGGCCAACTTGGGTAACAAAAAGTTGGAGCGGGGCTGGCAGGGGCACTTGCCGGATCCCAAATCCATTGAGGATTGGCACTGGACAGCAGGCCTTAACCAAGGCGCTGCCATTCGGTTTGGTATTGAACATTTCCGGTCACTGACACCGGGCTGTTCTGGCACGCTATTGTGGCAGTTGAATGACAACTGGCCGGTAGTCTCGTGGGCAGCCGTAGATCATAATGGCCACCGGAAACCATTGTGGTACGCCGTGCGTGCCGCTCACGCTCCTAGGTTGGCCACCATCCAACCGCGCAGTTCCGGCGAGGCTTATGCGGCTGCCTTTGAGGGCTTGCCGCCGGAAAAAGACCAATTGGTCTTAGTGTTGGTAAATGATACTGCTGACGCATTTGAGGGCACCTTTGTGGCCAGCCGCGAGAGTTTTGCCGGGGAGGTATTCGCTACCGAGTCGTTCCCAGTGTCCATCCCCGCGCGCGGCACTGCTGACGTCGTACTGCCAGCCAATATTGTCACTTTTGATGACCCTGCCGCCCAGGTTGTGGTTGTGAAACCCGATGTACCTGGTACTGGTTTCGCCACCGCATTTTGGAACGGAGCGGAAGTTTTAGACCAGCAGTTGGATCCTCAGCCGCTGGAAATTACCGCCACCCGCGCGGCTGACGGCGGCGTGAATCTGGACATCACTGCCAAGAGTTACACGCGCGACATCTTTGTCCCTGCCGATGTGGTTGCCGCCGATGCCCAAGTGGACAACGGGATGGTATCCCTAGCCGCTGGCGACCACTTGACTTTCCACATTGCTACTAACAGCGAGGCGGATCCGGAGCAATTCGCCGCCCAAGTCCGTAGCGCTAATGATTTGCTGGGAGCGGGGCGGTAAATGAGCAGTGCATCCACGGTGAACGATGCCTCCTTAGCAGCCGAAACCGCTCGGCTGTTGGAGTTTGGTAAGGCGTCAGTTTGGGCTGGTGGGCGTGGTGCAGCGTATCTAGATTCCCAGGGTGAGCCGGATTTCAGCCTGGGGATACAAACCTGGATAACTGCCCGCATGGTGCATACCTTTGCGCTGGCACACCTATTAGGTGTGGCCGGTGCAGATCAGGTGGCCGCACAAGCGCTGGCAGGGCTGACTGGAGTGCTACACGACAGCGAATATGGCGGCTGGTATCACGGCGTAGATATTAACGGCCAACCAGATTTGGCTGCCGGTAAGACGGCTTACGACCACGCATTTGTGCTGTTGGCTGCCGCATCGGCAGTTATGGCTGGCATCCCTAATCTGCCAGGTACCCCAGCAGCCATTGAATTATTGGCTGATGCTGCGGGCGTGTATCTGGACAAGTTCTGGGACGCCCAAACTGGGCGGCCAGTTGATACCTGGTCTTACGACTTCAAGCGCTTAGAGCCGTATCGCGGCCTGAACGCTACCATGCATTCCGTTGAGGCTCTGCTGGCAGTGGCCGATGCGGTGGAGATGCTGAGCGGCTCTGAAGGGCAGGGGTTAATAGAGCGTCCGGCTGTGCCGGAGGGTGGGAACTCCGCAGGAGTCAGCGGAATTATCGCCACCCTGGGCACAGCCGGAGAATGGCGCTCCCGAGCCGCCTCGGCAGCAGCGCTGGCAGTGGAGTTAGCGCCTGCGCATCAGAACCGACTGCCCGAACACTTTGTCGCCGCATCAGACGGGCAGTGGATCACCGATTTGGAGTTGAATAAAGACCGGCCCGATGATCAGTTCAAACCATACGGCGCCACCCCTGGTCATGGCCTGGAATGGGCACGGTTGCTGCTGAATTTGGAAGTAGCGCTGGCCAGCCAAGAGGTAGCATCGGCACCGATAGATACGACAAAACTACTACCTACCGCCATCTCCCTGTTCGATACGGCAGTGGCAGATGCTTGGGCGGTGGATGGCGCCGACGGATTTGCCTACACCACCAATTGGGCCGGTGATCCGGTAGTGACCACTCGCATGCACTGGGTAGTTTGCGAAGCGATGGCTGCCGCCGCAGCACTCTATACCCGCACAGGCGACCCGCGCTACCGCAGTTTGCTAGACCTCTGGTGGGATTATGCGCAGCGGTACTTAATTGACAACGTGAATGGTAGTTGGCACCACGAACTTGACGGCGCCAACCAGCCTGCGGCGACGGTGTGGCCGGGCAAGCCTGACATCTATCACGCGGTGCAGGCCACCCTGATCCCCCGCTTGCCGTTGGCTGGGAGTGTGCCTGGGGCAGTCTTGCAGCAATATCGAGGAGCCGCGTAATGGTACCTCACATTGTTGTGGTTGGCGAAGCCCTGATTGATGTGCTGCCGCCCGCCCCTACCGTACCGCCCAGTTTGGCCGAGTCACCCAGTTTGGCCGAGTCGCCTAGTTCGGTCAAGTCGCCTAGTTTTGTCGAATCGCTCGCGGATGGCCTTGGCTCGGTGCCCGCCACGCCACAGCAACCGGCACCAGTCGAAGTAGCCGGTGGCAGCCCGGCCAATGTCGCCATCGCGTTGGGTCGCTTGGGAAGGCACCCCACTTTAGTTACCACATTTGCCGACGATGCTCGCGGGCAACTTATCCGCTCTTGGCTCCAGGCATCTGGGGTAGATGTC
>JGI24699J35502_11133937_pt1 | contig 20132 bp, 17 predicted proteins | sample TergutMp193P4_FD_35502 | JGI IMG/M metagenome (IMG submission 35502) | reverse complement strand
TTTTAAAAAATATCGTATTAAAATTTATCAGTCATATTTTTTTGTATATATATAATACACAATTATTTATTATATTTTTCCTACCTGAGTAGTAACTATTTCTTCAGCGCTTCAATTGGATTACTACCTGCAGCTTTCCATGATTGTCAGCCGATGGCGCATAAAGTGATGATCATTACCGCTAAACCGCTAATCAAAAATACCCGCCAATGCAGAGAAGTATGATTGGAAAAATTACTCAACCACTTACTGACAAAATAATAGGCAATGGGACAGGAGAGGATATAACTAACGCATACTGTCCGCATAAACGATTTATTGATTAAATAAAGGATATCGGCGATCTTTGCGCCAATAACTTTTCGGATGCTTATTTCTTTTTCTCTGTATTCGACTTCAAAGAACACAAGTCCCAATATGCCAATAATAGAAATTAAGATAGCGATTAAACTGAAAATGGAAACAAGTGAAATCAAATTCTTTTCCTTTTTATAGGTTTGGTCAAACAAGTTGTCATAAAACCGGACATTAAAAGGCCAATCGGATTCAAAGTTTGCTAAAACAGATTTAATATGTTCGAAAGAGGCTTTCATATTACTGCCTTTTTTAATTTTGATATAGGCGTAGGTATCGGCATTATGTTTCGTTTTTCCGGGTACATAAAATGCCATAGGCCCCGAAACCGTGTGAAACGTTGTATATTGAATATCGGGGATGAAACCAACAATTTCAACACTGTCAATCAGGGCATTCAATTCGAGATGAAACTCTTTTTTCGCTTTTTCATTAAATATGTATTTACTCCATGGAGTGCCATTGTCTGCTTCGGTAAAGCCGCGCCCTTCCAAAATTGGAATGTTCATTGTTTTTATAAATGAAGAACTGACTGGAATCCATTGAAACATGATTGACTCGCCTTTATATTGCGAATTCCAGCCGTTATAATATTCGCCCGTCGATAAGAGGATAGAAGCAAAAGCAACGTCTTCTATCCCGCTTTCTGATTTTAACTGATTCGTAAAATAATCTTTATGCTGCCGTATCGGATCATTTGTATCTACTAATACAATAGAGTCTTTGTCGTAACCTAAATTGGCATTTTGCATAAATTTATTCTGTAAATACATAAACCATGCCGACATTATCAAGGTAAATGTGGCAAGAAACTGAATGCCAACCAAGATTTTTCTTAATTGGATAGCGTGTGCTGCGGAATTTTCTTTTAAAACAAGAACGGGTTTACATGAAGTTTGATAAAAAGACGGATATAATTCGGAAATGATGCCAATGAATAGGGACAAAATAAATGTGATAAGTATTAATCCCATGTTATCTAATATATTAATTTCTACGCTTAGAAACGAAACGATAAATGTCTTCGATAGAAAAAGAACGATAATAATCCCTATGAAGAAAGAAAGAACGCTGATGATGGCGGATTTAAAAATGCTTTCCCATCGGATGGAAGCAGAAGTTGCCCCTAAAATTTTCCGCAGATTAATGTTTTTCATCCGTTTAGGAATAAGCGCCATGCTAAAATTCATGTAGTTGATGCTTGCCATAATCATAATAGACAAAGCAACGCTGATCAGAACATACGATGTGAATTTATTCGATTTAGGAGTATAATCGTACATAACATCTGTTGTAAAATGCAAACTTTTAATGGGAGCGAAGTAAATACTTAACTCCGGCATATTGGGTTCAATTTCTTTAGATGCCTTTTTAAGCGCCTCTTCAATCTTTTTTTGTTCAATCGCAAAATTCATTTTTGGAACGACTTTTACATAAGCGTAATAATTAAGTTGCGCCCATGCGCCTTTTTCATCCTCTGGAATCGAGTTATAGATCACATTTTGTATGGAAGAATTTTTTGGAAAATCTTTATATACTCCGCCTACAGTTAAAACTTCGACAGGCGTTTTGATTTGTAAGCCTATAGCGGATTGATTTTAAAAAAACTTTTGCGCCAAACTTTGAGGTATGATAATATTTCCTTGTTGTTGAAGCGCATCAACAGAACCTTCCAGCATATTATAATAAAAAATATTCGTAAAAGAAGACGTCACCCTCAGTACTTTTTCTTCGTATTGGTTTTGGATATGATTGTACTCGACTGTTAAAGGAACGTCACTGCTCATAATATCTGAAACAGTACTGTATCAATGCTTGGGAATTGGTTTAGAAATTCGCTAATAGGCCTTGACATTAAGGCATATTTTTGTCCTTCCATGCCCAATTCAACTCGATAAATTAAATTTGCATTTTTATGAAATGCATCAAATCGCATATCGAAGCGCACCTGAATGAGAATAATTAAGAACGCGGCAAAAGCTATTCACAAAGCTAAAATATTCAGGTAAAATGCTTTTTTCGATTCGATCCAATGTTTTTTGATATTTATTGACATAATATTAATTTTTTTGGCAGTTGTAATAAATCTTTTATAAAGAGTGCCCATAAACGTATGGCTTGTTTCCATTTTTTATTGTTCTATTTCGGATTCTTTTACAATTACATACGAAGGGAAAAGCAGTTTTTCGGTTATTTTCTGCCGATCGCTCCATTTAGCGGTATATCTAATCGCTGGTAAATAAGAATGGTATTTTTGATTTATCAATTCTTCATGAACTTTCTTCTCGTGGCGGACTTTCGTATAAACCACATGCCATCCTTCGGCTAAATTCTTTTTCATACTAATATTATAGCAATACTTGCGTGAACAAAAGATGTGTTGGAATAAAAATGAAAAACTTAGAGTTCGAACTGGCTGTTGTAAAGTCTGGCATAAAATCCGTTTTTCATCAAAAGTTCAGGATGCGTTCCCTGTTCCACGATACGGCCTTCATTCATCACCAAGATGCAGTCGGCATCGCGAATGGTCGATAATCGGTGGGCAATCACAAAACTAGTGCGGCCTTTCATCAACAGATTCATAGCATGTTGGATCATCATTTCCGTGCGCGTATCGACCGAACTGGTGGCTTCGTCCAGAATCAGTATTCGAGGATTTGCCAATACGGCGCGGGCAATTGTGAGCAACTGTTTTTGTCCTTGCGAAATGTTGCTGCCTTCCTCATTGATGATCGTCTGATAGCCATTCGGCAAAGTACGGATAAAGTTATCGGCCAAAGTCATTTGGGAAGCCCACACGATTTCTTCGTCCGTAGCGTCTTCTTTTCCGTAGGCAATATTATCCCGAATGCTTCCTTTGAATAGCCATGTATCCTGAAGCACCATGCCGAAGAGAAGATGCAAGCGCTTCCGCGTCATTTCCGTAATGTTGATATGGTCGATGGTGATGCTGCCGGCGTCTAATTCGTAAAAACGCATCAACAAATTGACCAAAGTAGTTTTCCCCGCGCCGGTGGGGCCGACAATGGCAATAATCTGCCCGGGTTTGGCTTCCAGACTGATATTTTCGATCAACGGCGTATTGGGTTCGTAGCGGAACTTAATCCGGTTGAACTGTACATGTCCCTGCGGTTGCTCGATGAATTTCGGATGTATGGGATCAGGAATTTCTTCGGGTTCTTCCAATATCTCGAATACGCGTTCGGCAGCAGCAAACGTTGCCTGAAAAACGTTCACAATACTGGCCACCTGCATGACAGGATGATTGAATTGCCGCGAATAACTGAGAAAAGCCTGTACCGAACCCAGCGAGATTTTGCCAACAGCAGTCATATACCCGCCCAACAAGCAGATTCCCACAAAAGTAAGATTGCTCACAAAATTAAGCAAAGGAAATATGATGCTCGACATGAATTGCGCTTTCCATCCGACAGTATACAATTCGGAATTGATTTTTTCGAATTCGCCAATCGCCCTCTTTTCATAATTAAATGCTTCTACAACGGAATACCCGCCGTAAAACTCTTCGACATACCCGTTCAGTTGACCCAGCGTACGCTGTTGGCCGACAAAGTATTTCTGGGAACGTTTTGTAATGAAAGAAGCGACAATAATACTGATCGCTAAGGTAGCGAAAGCAACCAAACTCAGCAACGGACTAATAATCAGCATCATGACTGTTATGCCAATCAAAATAAAAAAAGAAGAAGTCAGTTGAATCAAGTTTTGTTGAAACATGCTGCTAATGGTATCGATATCGTTGGTTACCCGGCTCAGGATTTCGCCATGCGTTTTACTGTCGATAAATTTAAGCGGCAAGTGGTGCAGCTTTTCACTGACATCGTTGCGCATTCGCTGGATAATTCGCTGGGAAATGCCGGCCATCATATAAGCCTGAATATAGGAAAATAAAGCGCTCAGCCCATACAATCCCGCAAGAATCAGCAAAATATTAGCCACGTACCGGTAATCAATATGTACATCGGGCAGATGATTGATTCGACCCATGACCCCTTCAAACAGCTTATCGACAGCCAAACCCATCACTTTGGGTCCGATGATGCTAAAGATTGTGCCGAGAATTGTAAATAAAAATACGGCGATTAATCCCTTGTACTGAGGTTTTAGATAAGCAAGCAGTTTCTTCAGCGTACCTTTGAAATCTTTCGATTTTTCAGTGGGGAGCGGGTTTCCTCTGTTGCCTCCTCCATGCCCTCTCAGAGCGGCGGGTCGAATCGATATGCTGGGTTGCCGGGTATGATGACCGTTTGTTGCCATATCAACTGATTTCTGCTTCTGATAATTGAGAGAATACAATTTCTCGATACAAAGAACTGGATTTCAGAAGTTCCGTATGAGTGCCAATCGCAACAATCCTTCCGTTATCCATTACAAGAATACGGTCGACATTCAATATGCTGCTGACCCGTTGGGCCACAATAATGACCACCGCATTTTTGGTCTCGCTTTTCAATGCAACGCGCAATTGGGAGTCCGTTTTGAAATCAAGCGCCGAAAAACTGTCGTCGAAAATATAGATATCTTTCTTTCCTACCAGTGCGCGGGCAATCGACAAACGTTGTTTTTGTCCTCCTGAAAGATTGGTTCCTCCCTGGGAAACGGGCGATTGATAGCCCTCCGGCATTTGCTCGATAAAAGAGGAAGCTTGTGCAATCCTGCAGGCGTTTCGAATTTCTTCTTCGGTAGCATCTGGTTTCCCCATCCGTATATTGCTTTCGATGGTTCCAGAAAACAGAATGGTCGATTGCGGAACATAGCCGATACGACTGCGCAAATCTTCCTGTGTAAGGAAACGGATATCAATGCCATTGAACAGGATTTCTCCGCTTTCTACATCGTAGGATCGAAGAATCAAATTAACCAGAGCCGATTTCCCCGAACCGGTACCGCCAACAATAGCGATGGTTTCTCCCGATTGCACGGAGAAAGAAGCTTGGTTAACCGCTGGATTTTCTGCTCGATCGAAGCGGAAAGTAACTTGCCGGAAAGTCAACTGGGTTTTCTTGCCGGAAATATGCGCCGGCTTTTCCGGATCGATTATTTTGGGTTTCATCAGCAAGACCTGGTTGATTCGCTCAATGGATACAAAAGCTCTGGGAAGCATGATAAACATCATCGTCATCATGGTCAAAGACATAAGAATCTGAGTCGCATACTGAATAAACGCCAACATGTCCCCGATTTCCAATTTGCCTGCATCGATCCGGAACGATGCAAACCAGATGATGACAATGGACAATCCGTTCATGGCAATAATCATGATGGGATCCAGCAAAGCCATCAAACGGCCTACTCGCGTAGCCGTCATCGCCAAGTCGCTGTTGGCTTCCGAAAAACGTCGTTTTTCATAACCTACTCGGCTGAAAGCTCTCACAATGCGTATTCCCACCAAATTTTCACGCAAAATGAGATTAATCTTGTCTATTTTAGTCTGAATCGAACGGAACAAAGGCATGGCTTTTCTACTTACAAGCAGAATGAAGACAATGACAATGGGCAATATCGACAACAAAATGATTGATAGTCCTTTATCTTTTTGAACAGCCATAAATACAGCGCCGATGCACATGAGCGGAGAACGAAGCAACATCCGGAGCATCATAAAGGTGGCATTTTGAATTTGCATAACATCGTTTGTGGTTCGCGTAATCAACGAAGAAGTGCCGATGCTGTCGAATTCGGCATGCGAGAAGTAAATCGTCCGCGCAAATAAAGCGTTTCGGATATTTTTCCCAATGCTTAAAGCCGTACGGGAAGCCAAAAATCCGGCGGAAATCGCACAAATAATCCCGCCTAAAGCAATAATCAGCATAATGCCTCCCATCCGGAGAATGAAAGGAATATTGTGTTTGGCGATTCCCTCATTGACAATATACGCCATGTAATTGGGCAACGACAAATCGGCAATCACCTGCACGAAAGTAAGAATTACAATAAAGAGTATTAGAGCTGTGAAGGGTTTAAAAAAACTCCGAATCATGAAAAAAAATTTCCAGCAAAATTAGTGAATTTATCTGATCCAAAGTACCCTTTTCCGATTTATTTTCTTAACCTGAAGGCTATAGACGATAGATTTGCGGGGTTTTGAAAAAAAATTCAGGCTGTCCGGAATGTTTTTACACTTTGCGAACAGCCTGAAAAGATAAAGAGTTTTTATATCTATCTTGTTAGAAAATATAACGGACTCCGAGTTGCAAGTTCCATGTGGAAGCAACAGACGACGGATCTTCAAATCCCTTAGTCATGAAGTTCGTTCTATCTGGTTTATACATGGATACAATCGCTTTTCCGGTATCAGGATCTCTGCCTTCATAAACAAGAGGAGTAAGCTGTAAATTCGAACCAATGTAATTTTTATTGATTCCCCAATTTGAATTGAGCAGATTAGGCAAGTTGATAATATCCACGCTCACTTGAAGCGTATTCCTTCTTCCTGCTACATTTACGTAAAAATCTTGCAAAAAGCGGAAATCAATCCGGTTGTAGAATGGTTCATGACCGGCATAACGTTTGGCATATTCTCCTGCATGTTTTGACAAATAGGGATCTTGCGCAGCAAAAGCAAAATAAGCGTTTGCATTGGCATTTCTATCGGCATCTGTCAAATTCGGATTAATGATGGTGCGATTAGCATTTGCAGGGTCGATAACTCGATCCGTCCAAATGAGGTCCTCTTTATTCTTCGGGATATACATCAAATCGTTAACCGTACCGTCATTGTTTGCGTCGGTAGAATAAAGGTAAGAAATGGAACTTCCGCTATAGCCGGAGTAAAACAAAGAGACCGTCGATTTGAAATGCTTTGCATACTCTTTTTGATAATTGGCGCCAACGATCACTCGATGAGGCGTATTGTTCATTGCAAAACCGATTTCATCCGAATTAGGAGAATTGACAATATGGCGATATCTCCAAGCAGAATAGGGGTCGGAACCGTTTTTACCTACGACTTCTTCCGCGTAGGTATAGGTATAAGCAATATTTCCGCTGAATCCTTTGTAATTAGGCAAAGTCAATTGAGCAGAAAAGTTATAGGCATGCCCCTTGTTGGTATTGCGCATCATGACCGCATAGCTGTAGTTGGAATTGATGCTTCTCGGATCTTGCGTCGTATTCGGCCAGTAGGGACGAGATTTATTTCCTTCTATCAAGGTGCTTTGCGGATTGTTCAGGTTGATGTTGTCGAAAATAATTGCGTTGATATCTTTGGTGTAGATTCCTTCCAATGTAAGTATCATATTGGCCGGCAATTTGAAATCGGCAGCGATACTCGTGCGGAATATCTGAGGCAATTTGAAATTTTTATCAATTGCAGAGAGATTTCCTCTGGCGACATTGGCTTGAGGGAAGATGTCGGCTATGGATGGATCATCCAATAACTCATGCGCATCAGGTTTAAACGGCAAACGGGCTAATTGCGCCTGCGCTTCGGGAGTCGTTCCGCTGATGGCCAACTGGTATTGCAACATACCGCTATTTTGCGGCTGATTGGTAAACCACACAAAAGGAATACGTCCGGTAAAAATTCCAACGCCTCCACGCAATTTTATAGATTTATCTTCATTCACATCCCAATTAAATCCTATGCGAGGCGACCACAAAACTTTGGCCGTAGGCCAAGAACCGAATTCCATTTTTTCGCCATCTCTAAAAGTATAATCTTTTACCAGCGGGTTGTCTATGGCTCCTGATAAATACATGGGAATATCAATCCGCAAACCGTAAGTCAATCGGAATGCATCGGTCAGATACCATTCATCTTGAGCATAAGCTGATAATTGTCCGAAAGTAAGTTCCGGAACGTCATCGTAGGTATATCCATTGATCGGATACGATAACGCAAAAGCGATGGGATGATAATCCGGATTATACGGTTGCCCAACTCCGTCTCCATTGATATATGCTTTGAATGCATCAAAATCTTTGAAACGGTAGTATCCTGTTCCTTGACGCCAATAACTATTGCGGACATATTGATTTTCATAAGATACGCCGCCTGTAATCGTGTGCGCGCCTAAATTATAAGTCAGATTGTCCGTCAGAATCAAGGTCGTGTTGTTTACAATATTTTTATAGGAAAATAACTCATAACCAGCGGTCATCCGTACATTTCCAGCGTTTGGATTGCCATCCATGATATCAATCATGGGAAAAATAGAGCTGTTTGATTTGCGCGGTTGATAATATTTCGTATAAGCGGCCAGAAAACTATTGGATAGATTGTCCGTAAATTTACTGTTCAATTCAGCTGTAATCGAATTTAAGTATCCTACTGCGCTGTACTGAGAGTTTTCGAACGACATACCGCCGGTTGCCGAATGGCGGCTGCCGCTAATACTGGGCGAAACGTCTCCCGAGCTGCTGGGTCGAGATACGCTGCCCGCTTGCGAATAATTGTAACGCAGCGTAGCTTTATGATTCTCATTGATATTCCAGTCGATCTTTGCCAATAGTTTTTTGCTGTTTTCATTATCTCCTCCCCACTTTTCGTAACGTCCTGTTTTATAGCCAAATTTATCGTTCAGAAAACTGGAAAATTCCTGCATTTGAGCGCCCGTCACGTTTTTATTGACATTCGGGTCTTCTGGATTTCGGCCAGGGCCGCCCGCCAATATGGTATTTCCCGGCGTCGTGTTGTTTTCCAATTCGCCGCTTACAAAGAAAAATAATTTGTTCTTAATAATGGGTCCGCCAAGGGTAATGCCATAAACCTGACGTTCGGAATCGGTAACTGTCAATTCGTTATCTCTAACCTTTTTTCCGTTCATATCTTGATTCCGGAAATAGAAATAAGCCGAACCATGAAAATCATTGGTTCCCGATTTGGTGACGACATTCACGCCAGCGCCGGTAAAATTGGATTGGCGAACATCGTAAGGAGCTACTGCAATTTGCATTTCTTCAATGGCATCCATGCTGATAGGGTCTGCGCTGGTTGCGCTCGGCCCGGGCATCGAATTGTTGTTCAAACCAAAATTGTTATTAAAATTAGCGCCGTCGACCGAAATGTTGGTGGCATAAGCTGGACGGCCTCCAAACGAACCCGTACCGGAAGCATACGGCGATAATTTGGTGTAATCGCTCAAACTCCGATTAATTGTCGGAATCAATGTCATTTCGCGACCATTGATATTGGTCATCGAACCGTTTTTGTCTCCTGCAAATTTGGAACCCGTTGCCGTGACGACTACTTCGCCCAGCAATGTTTCCGATTCGCTTAATTGAACATTCAAAACAAAAGTTTCGCCTAATTGCAGGTAAACATCGCTCTTCGTATAATCCGCGAATCCGAGGTAACGGATTTCTACTTTGTAAGGGCCTCCTGTTCTCATTCCTTGAATAGAATAGCGGCCTTCGCTGTTGGTAACAGCGCCATAAGTCGTACCCGAAGGTTCATGCGTTGCTTTCACCGTGGCCCCGATCAATGTTTCTTTGCCGTCGCCGACACGGCCGCTCAACGAAGAAGTAGTGACTTGAGCATACGATAACAAACTCATCGATAGCAAAATAGATAAGAAAAATAATTTTAATGCATTCATACTTGATAATTGGGTTTGATATTTTTCACAAAAATATGTAGATTTTTCGATTCTATAAGCTTTTTTCCATTACAAAAAAATGACATTTGCATTATTTTTTACGGCAAGCGATCTGAAACCAAATGGGACTGACGATTCCTTTTAAAATAGCCGAACAAGTAATGGCTATCCATACGCCGTCGATCCCCATAAAAGATGCCAGTCCTAAAGAGCCCGGAATTCGGAGCAGGTTGAATCCAATACTGATCAAGGCTGGAGGAAGCGTCTTTCCATAGCCATTCCACATGCCAAGGGTAACAATTTCCAACATCATGAACATTTGGCAAAAGGCAGCGATGTGCAAGTAATTTCCTCCCGCGATCTGGGCTTCCGTTTCCGGCGTAAACAGACTGAATATCTCCTTTCCAAAATAAAAGAATGCAAAAGTAACGGCAACGCCTAACGAAAGAAGCAACAGTAAAGTGTAGCGATAAGCTCTCCGCGTCCGGTCGATTTTTCCAGCGGCATAGTTTTGTGCCGTAAAAGTTCCCAATGCAGTGGAAAATCCCTGAGAGGTATTCCAAGTAATCCCTTCGACTTGTCCTCCTGCGGCCTGGCTCGTCACCCCTAAATGTCCGCCATAAATGGAAGAGACGCGAGCCATATAGAAGCTAATGCCCGAAAAAAGGCAGTTCATCGCAGCGATCGGCAAACCCAGTTGGAGAAGGCGAACCGTATAGCCTTTTTGCAATCTTACGATGAAGGGAAAACGGTTGAAAATGCCGTTTTTTTGCTTCATTTTCCAGATAAACAAGACCGCAACCAGCCCCTGTGAAAAGGCCGTAGCAATCGCCGCTCCGCGCGTTCCCATGGCCTCTATGCCTCCAAGACCAAATATCAATACAGGGTCTAACAAGATATTGCATACCAATCCGGCGGTCATGAAATAAAAAGGAATGGACGTTCGTCCAGTCGCATTGTAGATCCCCGAAAAAGTATACGCTAAATAATAGGCCGGAAGAGAAACGCAAATAATCTGCAAGTATTCGCACGCCATTCCGGCTACATCCGATTCTAATTTGAATAAGCCAATCAACGGGCGGGCGGCGAAAATCAGCGTCACTCCCAATGCGAGACCCAAGATCAAAGAAAGGGTCACTGTGTGCGAAGCGTAGACGCGCGCCTCCTCCAACCGTTTCGCGCCGATGGATTGAGCAATCGTAATTTCAGCCCCCACTTTCGTTAACAAAATTACAGACGACAGCCACCATACAATGATTCCCATAGAACCCACCGCCGCCATTTCTTTGCTTCCCAAATGTCCTATCCATAGCATGTCGACCAGCGAATAGGTCATTTGAATAAAGCCTGCGGCCATAATAGGGGAAGCCAATCGAATCAGTTGGCCAAATATGGGTCCTTCTCCGAGATTTTTGACTCCGGTTTTCGACATGCCGCTGTCTAAAATGAACGATTGCCGCCAGAACCCCGTGGGCGGTCGCCTCTGCCGCTCCCTCCTCTGGGTCGAAAATCGTCTTCTGTGGCGGAACTCGATTTAGGAAATGCTGAAAATTTATAGATAAAGCTGCACATGAAATAGCTGGGAATCGCATTCACCTCACTCGTACGGTATCCGTTGGTTGTATAAGTGGAAGTAACATTGTTCCGATCTTGCAACAGATCGAAACATTGAAGCTTTATATAACCGGTACCGATTTTTTTACTGAAAAGCTGTTTGGTTACGCCTATATTCCAAATGATTTCCGGACCGTTGAATCCTGCGGCATATCCTGTTCTTGAAGTTTGCGTGAAATCGCTGTTTATTTCCCATTTGTAGGGCAAACGCCAAGTGATGTTAGCGCCTATTCCCAAGCTGAAAGTATTCTGATTGTTTTCCGGATTCACCAGAAGAGCTACACGGTTGTAATTGATGAAGGTATTGAGGCCGATATCCAAGTATTCGGATCGGTAATTGATGCTTGCATTGTCCATCAGCATGAGATTCTTCATCGTATTCTGTATCTTTTCTCCTGCATTTCCCGACTTCGAATCGGCAATGTAACTGTTTTGATTGCGGTAGTTTGTCGATATAAAATTAGATACCGAGAAACGTTTGTTTCTCAAAGGAGTGTTGAACGTGCCGCGCAACTGCATGTTCCAGTTGCCATTAATGTTTTCGTACGTAGTCATCCGAATGCCTCCCTCTTGCATCAAGGTAACGGAAGTAATGTCGTTGTACGACCAAGCGCCGCTTAAGTCAATAGAGAACATCAGTTGCGAAGTGGGAATATATCTATTGTAACGCGCCCGTAAAGAATTCTGATATCCGGGTTTCAAGTTTGGATTCCCTTGCGTCCAGTCAGTTGGCCGGCTCATATCTACAAAATCCCGCAATTGGTTAGCCGAAGGTTGATTCGTTTCTCCTTCATAATCGATCCGCAGATTGTTTCGCTGACTGAATAGATAATTGAAATTAATGACCGGCGAAAAATTAACTACATTTTTGCCAATGGATGAGATGAGAAGGTTTCCCATTTCGTTGGTTAAACGTCGGTCGTATCGGTAAGGCAATACGATAATCGTGTCGTTCGCCGGTTGATACGTTTCGTTGAGCGAATGGGTCGGATCAATATTGATTCCCACCGTATAATTGTATTTTGCGCGAACCGCTTTAAAATTCAATCCGAAGCGTTGTTCAGTAGAATGACGCAAAGTGCTGCGGCTCTGATCTGGAATCAAACTGGCTACGGAATCCTGTATCAGCGATGCAGCCCATGTCGGATCATAATCCAGAATATCGTCCCACAAATCGTATGTACTGTTGACGCTTTTGGTAGTCAGATGCGTAATGCGGTAAACAAACTGCAGAAAATTGTTCCGTCCCAGCGGTTCGACATACGAAAACGTCAAGCGGTAATTATCCGTACGATTGTCGTTTTCGGAGCGTTGATCTAAGCGGTCTTGTAAAGAACTCTCTTCGTATTTAGTGTTCAGAGTCAGCGCATTTTCCCATGAATAATCCTTACCGTAAGTACCTTGGGCATTGATGCTGAATACTCGTCCGGGTTTGTCGAATTTATGGGAATAATCCAGCGAACCTCCCAAATTCCATCCCCGTCCCTTGTCTCTCGTCTTGGAATCTGAATCAAATGCCGGATCGTCGTTATTGGAACGCTTCAACCATTCCTCTTCATCGCTATGACTTTGATTGTAACGGATATTGGGACGAAAAATGAGAATATTCGCCGGATCCGGTTTCCATTCGAAAGTAAAATTGGCTGAAACATTATCGGAATAATAACGGGTATTCGTTCGCGTAAAATCCAATTGCGACTGATCTTTAGACAAAGTCATTTGATTGACCTTGTTTATCGAAAACCGATTTGATCCATTGTAACGAATATCGCTATTGAGAGAAAGAGTGGGAGCAAATTCCTTGTTAACGCTCAACATTACGTTGGTCGATCGGGTAATTCCGCCCCCTCCTCCGCCTCGCCGCATGCGCATACCGCCGAATTGGTTTGCTCCTAAATCGGCGGCGCCCATGTTATTGTTATTATTAGTTCCAGCTATCAATGTATAACGGTTATTGTTTTTCATCTGATTCACGAAAGCTCCGGCTTGATAACGGACATCATGGTTGTTTTGCAAATCAGCCCCAGCGCCCAGCAAAACATTTCCCATGGTCCCTTTTTTCATTCCAGGACGAATGGTCAGGTTAATAATAGTCTGTTCGTCTCCATCGTCGAAACCAGTCATTCGCGCCATGTCCGACTTTTGATCTATTACCTGTAATTTATCTACTATTTCGGCAGGAAGATTTTTAGACGCTATCTGTGGATCGTCGGAAAAAAATTCCTTGCTGTCTACTAAAAATTTCTTGACTTCTTTCCCGTTGACCGTGATTTTTCCTTCTTTATCGACATCTACGCCGGGTAATTTTTTCAATAAATCTTCTACTACGGCATTTTCTGACACTTTATACGAAGCGGCATCGTATTCGATGGTATCGTTTTTAACAATTACTTCGGGTTTTTTCCCTTCAATCACCGCTTCTTTCAGAAGAATATCGTTGGTTTTCATGTAAAGTTTTCCTACATCTACCGAGGTTTGACCGGATCGTATCCGCACCGTTTGCGTCAGCGCAAGATATCCTAAATAGGTGGCTTTCAGCACGTAATTTCCTTCTGATGTCACTTTCATCGAAAAAAGGCCATTGACGTCGGTAATAGCGCCCGTTACCAAAACGCTGTCTTTAGTGCGCAGCAATTCTATACTGCCGGCTACAATCGGCTCATTATCCGATTGATCTAAAACAACGCCCGATACGGTTATGTTGGTTTGCCCCCACGCACAAAATGAGCATAAAAGGAAAATAATTAAGCTGTTAATGATTTTCATGCACAAAGTATATTTTAATTATTCCTTGTAAATTTTGATACAACCGACTTTTGCCTACATAAGGTTGGACATAGGCAGAGGATGATAGTTTAATAGAAGCGTCAAATTTTAACTATTTTTATATGCCGTCGTTTAATTTTCGCTTTTTTCTGACAATTCAATCCAGCGGACGGTTTTTTCGTCCAGTTCGGCGATGATCCGGCTGATTTGCCTGGATTTTTGCAGTAAAGCATCGCCTGATAAAGTCCCGCTCGATAATTCCGATTCCAGTTGCGATTGTTCCATTTCCAAAAGGGGTATCTCTTTTTCCAATATTTCCAATTCTCTTTTTTCGTTGAAAGATAGCTTTTTAATGGTCAAAGAATCCTGAGAACTTTTCCGAGATGGATTGCTCATTTCTTTCTCCTTTTTGCTTTTTCCCTTTTTCTCTATTCTTTCTTTCTCTTCCCGATACTGCGTATAATTGCCCGGAAAATCGCGGATATCTCCCTGACCTTTGAATACCAGCACATGATCGACCACTTTATCCATAAAGTAACGATCGTGCGAGGCTACAATCACGCAAGCTTTGCAGGCGGCCAAATATTCCTCCAGAATATTCAAGGTGAGGATATCCAGATCGTTGGTTGGTTCGTCCAGCGCCAGAAAGTTGGGATTTTTGATGAGTACTGAGCATAAATACAAACGGCGTTTTTCTCCTCCGCTCAATTGATGAACATAGTTCTGTTGTTTTTCGGGTGGAAACAGAAAATGCTGAAGGAATTGAGAGGCCGTCAATCTCCGTCCTCCTCCCCAATCAATAACCTCGGCAATATTTTGAATGACGTCGATAACTTTCATCTTTTCATCAAACGCCAAGCCATCTTGACTGTAATACCCAAAGCGAACGGTCTCGCCTATTTCAAAAGTTCCCCGATCAGCCAGTTCCTGTCCGATCAGCATTTTAATAAAAGTAGATTTACCAGTTCCGTTGTTTCCTACAATTCCCATCTTTTCGTAACGGGCAAAAACATAATTGAAATCTTCAACAATCTTGATATCTCCGAAACTTTTGTAAACATGTTTAGCTTCGAATATTTTATTTCCTATGTAAGAAGTTTTCAGCTCTAAGCGGATATTTTCCTGCGTTTTTTCCCGCTGAACTTTTTTTTCCAATTCATAGAAAGAATCTATGCGCGCTTGCGCTTTGGTAGCCCGCGCTTGCGGTTGACGGCGCATCCATTCCAATTCTTTCTGAAATAGCTTATTGAAGCGATTGAGTTCGAGGTTTCGGGTATCGATACGTTCTTGTCTTTTTTGGAGAAAATAGTTGTAATTTCCTTTGTAAGCATACAATTGCCGGTTATCGATTTCGATGATTTCCGAGCAAACCCGATCTAAAAAATAGCGGTCGTGCGTTACCATCAACAACGTAAGTTTGCCGCGGGAAAGTTCATCTTCCAGCCATTCGGTCATATCCAAATCCAGATGATTGGTAGGCTCGTCCAGAATCAAAAAGTCCGGTTCTGTAATCAATACATTCGCCAGCGCCACCCGTTTGAGTTGTCCCCCAGACAATTCTTCCACTTTTTGATCGAAACGGACAATATTCAGACGCGAAAGAATTTGTTTGATTCGCTGCTCATAATCCCATGCTTTTAATTGATCCATGCGAGTCAATAAATCGTTCCACTTCCTCTGGTCGCCAGACGACAAGGCCTGTTCGTAATCAGCAATCAGCCGTACCGTTTCATTTTCGGAACGAAAACAGGCTTCTAAAACGGTCAACCCGGCAGGATATTCCGGATTTTGTTCTAAATAAGCAATTTGTATATCTTTCCGGTAGACTATTTCACCCGAATCAGGCGTTTCCTTTCCTGTCAGAATTTTCAAAAGCGTCGTTTTGCCTGCTCCATTTTTAGCAATCAGGCCTATGCGTTGCCCTTCGGCGATTCCAAAAGAAATATTTTCAAAAAGCAGTAAGTCGCCAAACGATTTGGTCAGATGATCCACTTGCAAACAAGAAGCCATAGATTTATTTTTTAGAAGTCAAAGTCGAAATCAAAATTGTCTTCTGTATCGGACGAAGAAAAAGAATCCAAATCGCGGCGTTCCTTTTTGGTGGGACGGCCTGTTCCGCGCACTCGATCGACGAATCCGCTGATTTTTTGCAATTCGAGCAATTCATATTGTTCAGGAGGCGTAACGTTTTCCAAGTAAGAAGGAACCAATTTAGCCCCTACCCGATTGGCAGTCAAATCAAGCGCTTTGAAAGAATAAGTCATCGGCGGTTTGCGTACCTGAATGGTATCTCCCACCTTGATCATCCGCGAAGGTTTGACGACTGTACCGTTTACCATTACGCGATTCTTTTTGCAAGCTTCCATCGCAATCGTTCGGGTCTTGAAAATACGCGTAGCCCACATCCACTTGTCTATTCTTATCTCGTTCATTTGTTATTAAATTGATTCATCGTAAAGTTGATTCCTGCCAGGCAGAAACTTTTGATGATTTCTTCCGCTTGAGCAATTCTTTCCGGCAAACGGATTTGCTCTTCAGCAGTAAAGGGACTTAAAACATAATGAATTTGTCCTCCTATGGAGAAATCGCTTCCAATCCCAAAACGCAAACGGTTGTATTGGGTGGTTCCCAAAACCTCCTGAATGTGTTCCAAACCGTTATGGCCGGCAGGCCGTCCTTTGGGTTTTAAACGCAGAAAACCAAAAGGCAAAACCAGATCGTCGACCACTACCAATAAATTTTCGATGGGAATATTTTCTTTCTGCAGCCAGTAACGGATAGCATTTCCACTTAAATTCATGTAAGTAGAAGGTTTGAGCAATGTCAGGCGTTTGTTCTTTAAGGGCAGTTCCGCTATCGCTCCGTAGCGTTTTTCCGCAAAAACAACATTGGACGCTTTGGCTAAAGCGTCCAATATCATAAAACCTATGTTGTGCCGGGTATTTTCGTATTCCCGGCCTATATTGCCTAAGCCGGCGATTAAATACTTCACGTTTGCTATCCTTTAGCGGCGGCGCCACGAGCGGCGCGCGTTAATTTAACGGCAACTACTACATTGTCTTTTGAGTTCAATAATTCAAGATTTTTGAAAGACAGGTTGCCTACCTGAATGGTTTTTCCCAACCCTAAGTTTTCGATATTGATCGTTAATTGTTCCGGGAAATCTTTGTAAAAACCTTTTACTTTTAATTTCCTCATTTCCAAGGATAATTTACCTCCCGCTTTAACCCCTTCGGCCAAGCCTTCCAATACTACGGGGATTTCGATAACAACTGGTTTGTTTTCGAATATCTGCAAGAAATCAACATGCAGCAATGCATCGGATACCGGATGAAACTGCATCTCTTTCAGAATAGCGGCGTAAACTTTACCTTCGATATTCAAATCGACGATGTGAATTTCAGGCGTGTAAATCAGTTTACGGATTCCGTCTTTCGACACAGTAAAATGGACTACTTCGTCTCCTCCATAGAGTACGCAAGGAACTAACGATTCTTTGCGATAGATTTTAGCGGCTTTTTTGCCGATGTTTGTTCTTTTAGAGCCTTCTAAGTGAAATGTTTTCATTTTTTGATTGTTTGTGTTACTCAAAATTAAGATGATGCTTCCTAATCTCCCATCACACGGAATTTTAAAAGCGGCACAAAGGTAATGATTTTTTTTAAATTTGAAAATTTCATTAGAAAGCATCGCTTAGCAACCCGCAATGTATCTACGGCACGCCGGGGCTCCGGATTCGCTCAATTAAACTCATTTTTTTCTCTTTTCATAAAATATTTTTTCTCTTCCGCTGTCTACATAAATAGAGTACTCTTAAAAGTAACAAATTGTAAAAAATAAAAAAAATAAAAAAAATGATGACAGCAAGAGGTTTTGGAATGGGATTCTTTGGAAGGAATCTATTCGATAAAGAAGCAAGAAAAAAATTTCAGGAAGAATGGTTTAAAATGAGCGACAGTGAAAAATTGGATTTTATGAACAAACGAGTAGAACACATGGGAAAAGATCATTTTTCGGTAGAAGCAATAGACGCCCGGTGTGAAGAATGGATGAAAAAAACGCCGGAAGAAAAAGAAGCGTTTATCAAAGAAAGAAAAGAAGCGGTGGAAAATCGTTTTGGCGGAGATCCCCGTTTGAGCGGTGATTTTTGTGAACATGGTTTTGGATTTGGCAGAAGGTAATTCCTTTGAACGAAATGGAAAAAGGATTTCCCATCATGAATAGAATCTGTACGCCGTACATTTGGGCTAATACCCGTTTATGTACGGCGTGTGGAAAATGTATCGCGGCCTGTCCGGAGCATGTAATCGGTAAAGTCGAATTTTTGTGGCACAGACACATCATCATTCAACATGCGGAAAACTGCATCGGCTGCAAGAAATGTATTCGAACTTGTCCACGCGGAGTGTTTAGCGAAACAATGTCTAATAGGCAAGCAAAATGAATAAATTTTCAATCTAAAAAAGAAAGGAAACGCCTATTTTTAGAATACCCAGGTTGCTATATCCGACTCCTAAATCGACCCAGAATGAGTTGCTAATTTTTCGATCAAAAACACACCAGAATTGCCCTGCGAATTTTTGTTTATTTCGTTCGGAATCATCAAAATATTCCAATCCGCGATGAATCCAGTTAACGCCGGCTTGTCCGCTTAGCCGGATTTTTTCCTTTGTACGATTGTAGATGAAATAGTCCAATCCGGGTAACAAGAAGATTCGATAATCCATGATCCGTTTAGTGCGAGGGCCGTCTAACCGGTCGTATAAATCCCAATGTTTGCTGCTCAATTCGCAGATCAAACCCAAATTGAACTGGATTTGCGGAGTCAAAACTCGTTTATAAGCGATTTCCCAAGCGCCATAATGATAGGTATCGTATCCTACGGCTTTGTAACCGTAGTTTCCAAAAATGGCTTCATATGCAACTCCCTTGGTATTGAGATTATCATGCATTAAGGAGGAGTGATCTTTTGTAATAGTATACATGGTAAACGGATGAAAAGACAGGGACAAGGATTGTTCTTTCTCTCTCTGGGCAAACAACGAATGGCTTACTCCTGTAAAAATCAAAGCGGAAATAAATAATATACGTAGCGTCATAGTTGTTTAATCAATTAAGAGTTAAATCAAAACGTCCTTTCGTTACCTGAATGGGCGTTTTTCCTTTTTCATTTAAATCGAAAGAAAAAGTACCGCTCACAATGTCTAAATTGTTGTTAATATTGTCTATGCGGGTGATTCGAAAAGAACCAGTTTGCGCGGCTTCTATTCAATCAGTGGAATTGGGAGGTAAATAGCGTAAGGTATCTATGAGTAGATTCTGTTTTTTATAAGGATCGTTAATCAAAAAGAAAAATTGTTGCCCGAATTGACATCTGGCGCTTATTTGCAACTGATCGGTATCGGCATTGTATCTGGCGCTTACATCCGGCGCTCGACCTGAATACCATGCGTAGACCAATTCAGTGTTAACCAAGCAACCGAAAGTATTTGCACCAGATTGAGTTTCAGGAGGGAGTTCGGGAAAAGGTTCTTCGCAGGAAAAATAAAGTCCTAACAAACCTATCAAGAGGATTCCTTTCAAGAATGTATGGTTATTCTTCATAAAATAAAATAGAGTTTAATCGTTTTCAATTTAAAATCTTTTGCTTCTTTTTTAGTAGATGAAAGAAAGCGGAAAAACGCTGCTATGAACCGCTTATTTATATTCGATCTATTGAACGATTCTGTCGATTGCTTTAAATGCAAGCGGTATTTTTCTCAATCGCACAGTAGTTCAAAAAAAACAAAAAATTTTAATACTTTGAAGGAGAATCTGTTTGGAGGAATGGCGGGTTTG
>JGI24699J35502_11133938_pt1 | contig 20170 bp, 18 predicted proteins | sample TergutMp193P4_FD_35502 | JGI IMG/M metagenome (IMG submission 35502) | reverse complement strand
TGGGTATAAAAAGTCCGATGCTGATATTTGTAGGAATGTATTTGCCGTTCAGTACCGTATTTGCTATTTTCGTCGGCGGTTTGATTAAAGGAATTCTTGATTTATATACAGCTCGCCGAAAATACAACGAACGACAGTTGGCCGCGGCGGAAAACACCGGCGTGTTGCTGGCTTCGGGAATGATTGCGGGAGAAGCCTTAATGGGTTTGGTAGTGGCGATTTTCGCCATGTTTAACAAATTCTTCTCGAACATGCTTCATATACAAAGACCTTTATATATTATAGGATTAATTATTGTCGTTATCATTGCTTATTTCTTTGTTACGATTCCGCTGAAAAAAGCGGATGCAACGAAATAATCGGAACTCGCAAGTGAAACGGAATTTGTTTGATTTAGTCCCGGTTATCGGTGAACATATTGCTACTGAAAAAGAGGGAGAGTTGTCGGTGATTACTTTCCCTCGTTTCAGAAATAAGTTCATGCAAAAATATTTTATTCCGAAAAACAAATCGGCAATGATTCGCATTCGGTTGGACGAACATGGTACGGCTGTCTGGGACTTAATTGACGGGAAACGAACCGTTCAAGCGATTGCAGAAGCCTTAGCCGAGCATTTCCGGCACGAAGAAAATTACGAATACCGCATTGCCGCTTTCTTTTCACAACTCTATAAGCAAGGGTTCGTGAAATGAATTATGAATTATGAATTATGAATTATGAATTATGAATTATAAATATTATGGCAGAAGAAGAATTAATCTACGGACACGCTAAACAAGCGTTGCAGTCGCTGACGGATAGAAAGAAAAGAGGAAAGGAACGAATCGGCGACTTTTTCTGGGAAGTGTTTATTATCATTGTCGCTGTGAATATTACGCTTTGGTTTCATGATTGGAGCGAGAAAAGGCATGACCGCGAATTGGAAAAGAACTTTTTAATCGGCACAAGGAATGATTTGGATATAGTTAAGAATTCTTTGGAACGCGCTTTTCCGGATATCCAAACTATACTTAATTATTACGACAGTGTTTGGATACAAATCAACGAGCACCGAATTGATGCCGAGTTTATTGATACCAATAGCGACCATCTAATTTATGCCAGCTACTTTTTAGCTGACAACAGTCGCTTTGAAAGCTTCAAATCTTCCGGTTATTTACGACTGATTGAAAATTCCGGACTATTGAACGAAATCACCCGTCTTTACAATCTCTATTTTCCTTTTCAAGAATATGAAGATAGGACGATTTATGAAGCGCGTCTACAGGGCTTTAATACTTATATAGGTTCAAAAGTTCCTATAGATTCATCGGGAAAAATGTATGTTTCGAAACTGTTGAACAATTCTGAAGTTAAATATCAAATATATTATCAAAAGCAGGCTCTTCAAGAGATGAAGGGACAAAAACAAAAACTGCAACAAGGAGTTGATAGTGTGATGAATTTAATTGATGAAGAACTCAAGAACCGATTTAATTACAAAGGAAAAGAGAAAGAATCTTAACCGAAAATATCGTTCAAATCAATCAGATAGTTGTGGAATGAAGTCCGAAAGGACTTTTACCCGGATAACCCCGTGCAAGCGAAGCGCAGCTCGGGGTAAGAAAATATCACTCCTTACTCCCGGAACTCCGTAGGAGTTCAACTATCTATCCAAAACCGGTTTTCATCCGAATCAATGCCTTGTTCCCTAAAAAGACGCTTGATTTCTTCTTGGAAACTTTCTTGTTTGTGATGTTCCTGTTGGTTTTTTATGTAGTTAATAATTGTATCTCGCTCCTTGTACGAATAGGTGAGAGCACAATATTTTATGCCCCAACCTCTGAATCCGGGAAAAAGTCCGGATTCCTTTATCCATTTTGAGGATGATACTTTTATTTCTCTTATATAATCTGCCAATGCAACCGAAGGGTGCAGATCGGAAAGAATATGAATGTGATCTTCCATACCGTTGATACGAAATAAAACACATTTTTTGTTTTTGATTATACCCCAAATATATTTATACAAATCGGTTGAATGTTCTTTATTAATAGTTCTTTCACTATCTTTGGTTCTAAAAACAAGGTGATACAATATTTGACGATAAGCTGACATAATCTTTTTTTTTCGCAAAGTTACTGTTTTTTTGTTGAACTCCTACGGAGTTCGGGAAATAGAAAGTGACACCTTTTTACCCCGAGCTGCGCTTCGCTTGCACGGGGTTATCCACGTAAAAGCCCTTTCGGACTTAGCGAATAAACCTTGCAACTCAAACTTTTTCTTAACCCTCCAAGTCTGTTTTCGACTTCTTAACTCTGTAAATCTTCTATCTTACTTAAAACTTATCACTTAAAACTTAAAACTTTGTTTTAGGTATTTTGAAACCGGGAAAAAACCGTAACTTTGTCATAAGTATTTAACAAACGAGATTTTAATTTTATAAATTACCGATATTATGGCAGAAGAAGAATTAATCTACGGACACGCCAAACAGGCGTTGCAGTCTTTGACGGATAGAAAGAAAAGAGGAAAGGAACGAATCAGCGACTTTTTCTGGGAAGTGTTTATTATCATTGTTGCCGTGAATATTACTTTGTGGTTTCATGATTGGAGCGAGAAAAGACATGACCGCAGGCAGGTAAAAGAATTTTTAATTGACACCAGAGAAAGCTTGGTGCAGGATACTGTGAATATCAGAAATTATATCACCTTTATGACCAATGAACCGTTGGCCTATTACGATACAACGCTTTTCCAAATAAGCGGAAATAAAATTGACGCCCAATATATTGATACGCTCTATTCTCAACTTTTAAATAATTCTTCAATAAATTTTAATTATAGTATTTACCAAAGTTTCAGCGCTGTCGGCAATTTGCGATTGATTGAGAACCGGAAATTGTTAAGTGATATTATTTCTTTATATTCTTTTCGTTTTCCCCTCGTCCAGAACAATATTATAAATCTTAATCAGAAGAGGAGCGATGGCTTTGATAAATACATCGGTTATAAAATCGGTTATAGTAATAGCGGAGGGATTGAATTATCAACAATCATACATCAGCCCGATGTAAAATACTTGATTCAATGGGGAGCTATTTGTATAAAAGGACAGAATGGACAATGTGAAGATTTGATTAATAAAGTCGCTGCTGTTATACACGAAATTGACGAAGAGATTAAAAAATAATTATGAATTATAAATTATGAATTATGGATTATAAATTGAGTGTCATTGCGGGCTTGACCCGCAATCCCTCGCTAATCAGCGACGCTTTAAAAAGGGGATCCCGCGTCAAGCGCGGGATGACATCATAATTCATAATTCATAATTCTCCTCACGCCATCGCTTCTATATTCCAAACAAATGCGTGGATACCTTGCCTTTCGGTTTCCATATCCAATGTATGAATTTTCTCCAACAAATCGTCCGCTTTCTCATCCGGGATGATGGTCAGAATCGAAGAGTTGAGGGTGGGCCACGCATGGCTTCCGTAATGCGGTTCGCCGGTTGCGGCGCCGCGTCCCTGCACACTTTCCCACAGCGTAAAACCGCGAATGTTCATTTTATCTAACAGAACAATCAAACGTTCTCTGTAGGCTTGATTGAAAGGTATAAATACTGCTTTCATACTTTCGTTGCTAAATGTTTTTTATGTTTTCTTCTTTGTCTTACTATTCCGTTGGCTCCGAATATGGAATAAAGCGCGGGTACGTACAGCAAGGTCAAAATGGTGGAGAAAGTCAGACCGCCGACAATGGCAATACCCATCGGTTGCCACATCGCCGAACCGACTCCCGTGGATATGGCCAAAGGAATCATTCCTAAAACGGTGGTGGCCGTAGTCATCAGAATCGGACGCAGACGGGAACGTCCGGCAGAAACAATCGCTTTATCAACCGACATGCCTCGTTCTCGATTTAAATTGGCATAGTCAATAAACACAATCCCGTTTTTCACCACAATCCCGATCAGCATGACAATCCCGATCATTGCCATCAAACTTAAAGTGGTTTTGGTGATCAACAGCGCCAGCATTACCCCCGCCACTCCGAATGTCAACGATAGCACGATGATAAACGGGTAAGTCAACGACTCGAATTGCGACGCCATAACGATATAAACCAGCAGGACGCAAAGAATCATGATTAAGAATAAACCTTGGTTGGCTTCTTGTTGATCTGTGACCGATCCGCCGATACTGATGCCGATTTCGGGAGGTATTTTTCCTTCCTTGCGCATTTCGTCAATGACTTTATTCGCATCGGCTACCACTTCGCTTAATGCCGCTTTATAAAGCGTTCCCTGTATCTTCACAACCCGTTGGCGGTTTTGTCGGTCAATTTGAGGAAGCGAACTTCTTTCCACTACTTTTCCCAATTCGCGAACTTTGATTGCATTTCCGGCGCTGTTATATACGGTAATATTTTCAATATCTTCAACGGATTGACGGTATTTTTCGTCGTAGCGAACCACAATATCGTATTCATCTCCTTCTTCCCGATATTTGGAATTGATGGCGCCGCTGATGCGGTTACGTACAAAGTTGGCGACGGTTGCCGAATTTAATCCGTTTTCGGCTAATTTTTCCCGGTCGAAATCAATTTGATATTCGGTACGGTAATCTTGACGACTGATCTGGAGATCCTTGTATCCTTTTATACTTGACAATCGAACTTTCATCTCGGCGGCAATCCGGTCGGTAAGGGCTAAATCATATCCGTAGATTTCCACATCCACCGTACTGGAACCTGTTCCTATCATTCCTCCTCTGCTTCCTCCCGGACTTATCGAAAATTTGTAAAGTTCCGGCATTCGTTCCAATTCTTGTCGCAAATCTTCGGAAATATCGAAAATGGATAGTTTTCGTTGATCCGGATCAACGCAACGTAAATTAAAGGAAATTAAATTTGTAGCATTGTCCTGCATGGTCGCCCACGTATTGTTTTCATCCGCCTGTCCTACCGAGAAAGAACAAATACGTATTTCTTTCTCATATTTGGCGTGTATGATGCTGTCTATTTTCATTCCGGCATCCCGGGCTACTTCCATGCGGGTTCCGGTAGGAAGATAAGCGTCAAGAGTGATCATACTGTTATCGGATTCGGGCATAAAGTCCATTTTCACTATATTGCAAGCCGGTATCATGATAATGAAGAAGAGAGAGAAACAAATCAACAGGGTTCTCCACCGATGCGTTACGCAATAATCAACCAATCGGCCGTATTGAATATCTAATTTGTCTAATCCGTTGCGAATCGGCGCATACAAACGATCGAACGCTCTGCCTTGCGTGTTGGTCAAGCGCAACATCTGAGAACACAACACCGGAGTGAGCGATAGAGCGACAAGAACCGACATCGCGATCATAATGGTTACCATCCATCCCAATTCTTTGAAAAATACGCCGATAAACCCGGTCGTCATGGTTAGCGGAAGGAATACGGCAATAATTGTCAAAGTGGAAGCGATAACCGCTACTCCTACTTCGTTGGTTGCATGGATGGCCGCCTGTTTCGGCGTACTTCCGTTTTCGATATGTTTCGTTATGTTTTCAAGCACCACGATGGCGTCGTCCACCACCATACCGATCGCAATGGATATGGACGAAAGCGAAATGATGTTTAAGGTACTTCCGGTTACCATTAAGTAAATGAAAGAAGAGATCAATGAAATCGGAATCGCCAGAATGATGATTACGGTTGCCCGCCAACGTCCGAGGAAAAACAATACGACGATTACCACAAAGATAATAGCGTACAGAATGGTTTCCCGCAAAGAACTGATGGAGTTTTGGATAAAATCGGAAGTATCAATAGTCAAAGATATTTTCACATCCGGCGGAAGGTTTTTTTGTAACTCCGGAATCGCTTTATTTACTTTTTGGGCAATGGAAACGGTATTTGCTCCCGATTGTTTTTGAACAATGACCATTGCTCCTTTAACCCCGTCGGTATAGGATTCTTGCACTCGACTTTGAATCGTGTCTGAAACGGTTGCCACATCCCGTAAATAAATGTTTCGTCCGTTTCGACTGCCTAATACGACGTTCAATAATTGATCGCTTTCCTTAAATTCCCCTTCCACGCGGAGGGTATAAGTGGATGTGCCTATGTCGAAATCACCGGCCGGCACATTCATATTTTCCATTTGGATTACTTGGGATATTTGTTCGACCGTCATGTTATACGATTCTAATTTGTCCGGCGAAACATTGACTTGAATTTGTCGTTGAGGCGCGCCGATAATGGAAACTGCGCCTACGCCTTCGATCCGGTTTAACGGATTGGCCAACTTATCGTCCAATATTTTGTAAAGCGCATTAATGCTTTCTTTGGCGGTAACCGAATAAATGACCACCGGCATCATATCTGTACTGAATTTGAATATGATCGGATTGCTCGCTTCGTCAGGCAAGCTGGATTTGGTCATTTCGATTTTATCCCGAACATCATTCGTAGCCAGATTGAGGTCGGCTCCGTAATTAAATTCCAAAGTCACCAACGACATATTGTCTTTGGACTGGGAAGTAATTTTCTTTAGGTTCTCGACCGTATTTAACACATCTTCCATCGGACGGGTGATGTTGGTTTCTACATCTGAAGCGCTTGCGCCCGTATAAGACGTAATCACCGTCAATGTATTCGTTTCTATCTTAGGAAACAAATCTACCGTTAGGCGCGTCGCGGAATATATGCCGAGAATCGCTACTCCTATAAAGATTAATATGGTGGTGACCGGTTTTTTTACCGCTGATTCGTACAGGCTCATATTTTTTATTTTTTAAAATTATAAACATTTATCGGGAAATTGCGAATCAAACCCGCAACGACATAATAATTCATAATTCATAATTCATAATTTATAATTCAAATTTATAATTCTTAATTCTTAATTATTTCCACTGCCGTTCCGTCAATCAATCGCGTTTGTCCGGCTGTAACAACCGTATCACCGTTATTTATACCGGAGAATATTTCGTAATTATCGCCCAAATGTTGTCCCAATTCGACTTTTCGATACTTGGCTGTTCCGCTTTCGATCACAAAAACATATTTGTCGTTCGAGCCCGTTTGTTTTTGAACGGCAGCATCCGGAATGACGATACTTTGCCCGGATCCGAAATTCAGCGTGACCCTTCCGAACATTCCCGGTCGTACCTTCATGTCGGTGTTATTGATGGTTATTTGTACTCCGAAAGTATGAGTAGCAGCGTCAATGGTCGGGTAAATCAGGCTCACTTTTCCGGTAAAGGTTTCATTTTCATAAACGTCCAATTGGATGTTCACCGGCATTCCTAATTTCACTTTGGAAAAATAGGATTCCGATACATTCACGATGGCTTTCAAGGGATTCAACTGTTCTACAGTCAAAATGGGCGTTTGAGCATATATATCTCCGTTGTCGTAATTTCGAGCGGTTACGACGCCGTTGATCGGACTTAACAGTTGGGTGTTGTCTTGAAGATTTTTTATTGCGGTACGCAGAACATCTATTTGCGTTTTTATCTGATCCACCTGTTGTTGCGCTATCCCTCCCACTTTCAGAAGTTCGCTGTAACGCGTATAATCTTTTTCCAAATTATCCAATTGCGTATTTTGTTGTTTGAGGTTAGACGATTCCATTTGCACTAACAATTGATTTTTGCTTACCCTGTCGCCGATTTCCGCATATATTTTTTCAATACGTCCGGGCATGGCGGGCGTAATTTGATTGATGACATCAGCCTTGACATTGGCCGTATAGGTAGCGGTTTGATCTACCGTTTCTAAATGAGCGACCGTCGTATATACTTTAACTGCCGTATCTTCTTTCACCTCCTCTTTTTTCTTGCCGCAAGAAATCAGAATTACAATGCTTAGAAAGGGTAGTAATAACAGAATTCGGTTTTTTGTTTTCATATTTTTTATCTGTATATATATTTTCGAATTATCAAACATTCAAATTGCTTTATTGTTTTATTTCTATTCCCAATGTTTTATCCAAATCGGCTTTAGATGCCAAGAAATTGTAAATGGCTTGCGTAAGCGCCAAACGGGCTTGCATTAAACCCACTTGAGCGATATTCACATCGAGTAAAGTACCCATTCCTGTATCGTACAGTTTTCGGGAAATTTCGTAGCCTTTTTGAGCTTGCGCATAGACGTCTTTCGTTGAAAGCACTTGTTCGACATAATTAGTCATGTTATTCAAATTGTTGTTTATCGCCAATTCTAAGTTTCGCACAATGTCTTCGCGTTGCCATTTCATTTGCAGCAAAGACGCTTTGGTTTGGCGAATATCGTTTGCTTTCTTAAATCCGTCGAAAATGGGAATCGAAATGCTCAAGCCGACGGTGGAATAAGGCGTCCACTGATAGTCTCCGAATTTAAAATCGTTGTTCATAGACATATAGATGTAATTTCCCGAAATAGAGATTGTCGGCAGATATTGCGCTTTATAGATTTCCAAAGTTTTTTTCACTTGCTTGTTTTGAATATCGAACTGTTTTAAATCCGAATTATTAACCAAAGTCGTATCAATATTGAGCAATTCCACGTAAAGGCTTTGTTCATAGTCAAACAAAGTCCCGGCCACCGAAATTTTCCGATCCATATCAATCCCCATCAACGCTTTCAGCGATAAAGTAGCCAAATTGTACGCATTTTCCGCTTGTATCAAATTGGGTTTGATGTTTTTGGCGTTTACGTCAGCGCGAATCAAATCAAATTCGGAAACGATGCCTTGTTGAAATTTACTGCGGATATTTTCGAAATTTAAGACGGCATTGTCGTAATTCTCTTGATATACGTGAACGGCTTCTTTCGCCAACAAAACGCCGTAATACGCTTTGCGAACCGAATTAACCATATTTATTTTGGAAGAGCGGGCGTTTTCTACAGCCAATTCTACGTCTAAGCTCGAAAGTTCCAGTGATTTCCAGAGTGTGGGAACCACTACGGGCCAAGTCAGATTGAATCCTCCCGTCCAGTTGTTATCCCGTCCGACGGTGATTCCTTCTTCGCTTGAGACAGGCGGCGGCGTATTCGCTATAATGTTGTTATTTAATGTTCCTTCCACATAGTTGGGAACACTTGCCTTGAACGTTTCTTCTATCCCTGCAAATACCGGCTGCAACATATCGTTTATATTGAACGCCTTGTCCATATCGTCCATATACATCACCTGCTTTTTTATCGTTCGGGTGTATTGTCCGACTGCATCTATTTGAGGATAAAGCGATGATTGAGCCGATTTTTTTGCGTACTTCTTTTTTTGAATTTCCACATCGGCAACCTTTACCGTCGGATTTTCGCTTAAAGCGATTTGAATTGCTTTGTCCAACGTCAGTTCAAGAGGGGCTTGCGTATCTTGAGCTTTTATCATCCAAGGAATTAAGATTGCAATTGCTGCAATGCTTAATTTTTTACCTAACCTTATATCCATAGTCTATTATTTTATATTCTTTTTATATTACAGACAAACCATGAAGAAAAATCTTTTAAATCTTATCGGTTCTTTCTTTCGGCCGATCGGTTTTATTTTGCATTTTTGCGACAATATCATCCACTTTTTTTACTCCCAAGGGGGTCGCTATCCCTCGCATGAAATTGAGTATAATCGCCGGAATAAAATCGTTCATCGAATATTTATCCCAAGGAAAATAATCATCGTTCATCAAAGCTCTGAATTGGCTTTTTACCAACCAAAGGATAATTTCGAAATTGATGTCTTTCCGTATCAATCCCTGTTCGACTCCTTTGTTGAGTAAAGGCAATAATCTGAAAACATCGTCTCTTTGGTTTTGTTCGACTTTTTTGTAAAGTCGGTAATGATATTTTTTCAAATCGTACATCACCGAACGATTTACCGTTTGCATTTCATCCAATGATAAGGCATAAAATCGCATCATAGAATCAATAACGTTTTCCGAATGCTCAAGTATTTCTTGAATTGTATTATCAGCTTTTGTAATATGCATGTTAATACAGTTTTCCAAGAGGTCTTCTTTGTCGCGAAAAACTTCATAAAGGGTTCGCTTGGAAATACCCAATTCATTAGCAATATCGGACATAGTCATACTTTTTACTCCTTTTTGAAAAAAAAGCGCAGAAGCATTTTCAATGATACGTTCTCTCAGATCCATTTTTCCTTTATGATTTGTCAAAAAACGGTGCAAAGTAAATAAAAACTTTTGAAACAAAAAAAGTTTTCTTGTTTTATTTTTATTAAAACCGTTTATTATTTTTAGGAAGAGAAACGCAAGTATAGTTCAAGGCTCTGTAAATATTGAAGTTAGGATTATAATTCCTGTGACGGAGAAATCGGTATTCTGAATAGTTGACAAAATGTCAAGCAGGGACAGCATTTTATTAACCGTAGGTGAAGCGATAGCGCAACCTACGGTATAACATGGCATCAACTCCATAAAGTCCCGCATGGGACGATACTTTAGCGCAAAGTGTCGTCCCTGCGGGACTTAGGATGATGATGCGTACTGCTTCCGTAGATTGCATCTACGGTTAATAAAGTATCGTCACTGCGTGACTTATCGGAGTTAACGCCGGTACATTTTAACGAATTACTTTCTTCGTCCAGCCGGAACTGCCTTTGACGATCAGAACCGTGCCTTTTAATTGATTTATCGGATAATGAACAATACCTGCCGGTTTTTGAATATGGTACAACAACACGCCGTTTGTCGAATAAATCCGTACTGTTTCGGCAATCGGACTTTGAATATACAATCTGTCGTTATTCATGTAAGCGGAAATATTTGCAGACAATTCCGGAATACCGGTTATAGTATTATTTACCGTAATTGTTACCGGCAGTTCTTCGTCGCCGATTGTTGTCCCATTGTCAAAATTGAATGATAAATCGCTGATTAATGCGTCGTAAGTTCCGGTCGTTACCGTTTCGTCCACCGCATAGCCTATTTCCACTATCCGACTGTAAACCGTTTCTTCGGAACCGCTGCGCAAAGTGAGAGGCGTTATGGTGAATAACCAATTGCCGCCGGCATTTTGCACAATAGTCAGACTTAACGATGACTGTAAAGTGTCTGCTAATTGGGTAACCGTTAAGTCCAAATGCACGCCTGTCGGCAAGGTCAATAAGAATGAACCCGAGAACAACGAGTTTGCGGGAATCGTTAAAGACAATACTATTTTACCTTTGCCATTGTCGCCGACAGGCTGTTCTTCTTCGACTTCGACATCCGGGCTACCGGTTACTTCAACGTTGCATTTTGCGGTGAAACCTCCGTCTTCGGTAGTAACCGTGACGGTCGCTGTTCCTTGACCTGTTGCGAAAATTAAACCGATAGCGGAAACCGTAACTACGGTTGTGTCGCTGCTGCTCCAACGTACTTTTTTATTATCTGCGTCTGTGGGAAGAACCGTAGCGGTTAATTGCTCGCTATTGCCGATTTTCAAAGAAACCGATGTTTTGTCAAGTTCAACGCCGGTGACGGCAATTGGTTCCGGCGTTTTCGGGTTTACCGTAACCCTGCACGTTGCGGTGAAACCTCCATCTTCGGTAGTAACCGTGATAGTTGCATTTCCTTCGGAAACCGCTGTGACCAAACCGTTAACAACCGTTGCAACATTACTGTCGGACGTTCTCCAAGTATAATTTTTGTTTGTTGCATTTTCGGGTAGAACGGTTGCCGTCAATTGTTCGGCGGAATCAATTTCCAATGACAATGATTGTTTATTCAAGGAAATGCCGGTGACGGCTATCGTTACGGGAGCTCCATCATCTATAATCGTACCAAAATCTTTCCATACATTAGCTGCTTGATAGAGGGCTTTAGTTCCGGCAGGAACGTGTAAAGTTGCTGCTGACGTATTTGTTCCGGAAAATGTATAGTTATCCACATATAAAGGAGTTGCCCATGCTACTGTAATATCTTTTAAGCCGGTACAATTCTGAAAAACTGCGTTACCAATGGATGTTACCGAATTGGGTATTGAAACAGATGTCAGTTTTGAGCAATATGCGAATGCACCCATTTCTATTGTTGTTACATTATTTGAAATTGTTATAGCAGATAAATTGCAAGCAAAGAACGCCTGTCCTCCGATGGTTGATACAGAATTCGGTATTGTAAAAGATCCACTTTTTCCACCGGGGTATGTATGCAATGTAGTTTTATTTTTGTTGTAGAGTATGCCGTTATCGGATGAATAGGTTGTATTTCCTGCATCAACCCGGATAGAAGTAAGACTATTAGGACCAAAAGAATTCGTTTCTATATTTGTTACGGAATAGGGTATTGTTATAGAATCAAGTCCGCAATTAGCGAAAACTACATGTCCAATGGATGTAAGCGTATTGGGAATCATTATAGAATTCATGCCGGAGCAGTGTAAAAAAGCATAATCTCCAATGGATGTTACTTTATCTTTAATCACTACCGACATAATATTGTAACGAACATCATACCAAGGAGCGCTACTAGGAGCGCTACTATAGGAAAAATTCGGCATTGCCTCTGAACTTGCCGTTGTAGAAATAGTCAATACACCGTTGCTATCCAATGTTGCTGTCATTGTAGGCGTTAAATTCCATGTTTGTCCTCCTCCACTTTGCGCAGCAGCCTGTGTAACATTAATAGTTTGTGCCGCTACTCCCGTTCCGCTGACGGTAATAGTTGCTGTCCGTTGAGTAGTGGCTGTATTAGCGGTAGCTGTTGCCGTTACTGTACCATTATTGCTTCCCGAAGTTGGAGAAACCGTAAGCCAATCAGCATTGCTGCCGGCTGTCCAATTCGTATTGGATGTAATCGAAAATGACTTTTGCTCGCCGGAGGCTGCAAAACTTAATGCTGTTGGCGATACAGACAAGGCCGGCGATCCGGCAGCTTGCGTCACAGTGATCGTTTTAAAAGCATCCGCAGTCATGTGGACAGTAATCGTAGCTGTTCGTTGGGTTGTCGTTGGATTGACAGCGGCTGTAACTGAGACTGTAGTCGCTGATCCCAACATACCTCCCGAACCAGTAGTCGGTGAAATTGTAAGCCATGAAGCGTCACAGTTGATTGTCCAAGTGGTGTTAGAATTAATCATAAATGTTTTCTGTTCACCCGAACCTGTAAAATTTAACGAAGAAGTTGACAAGTCTATAAATGCATCAAAACCACCGGTACAGTCACCTTCATCCTCCTTAATCATTCCAAAATCTTTCCAAACATTAGCGGCTTGATAGAGTTCCTTTGTTCCACATGGTACGTGCAAAGTTGCGGCTGATATATTTGCGGACATAAATAGATTTAACGGTACTGTTAAAGGAGTATTCCAATAAACGAAAATATCTTTCGAGGCGTTTCCTTGAAAGGCGTAATCTCCAATTGATTCTACAGAGTTGGGTATATCTATGGAAAGAGGTTTACAATAATAAAATGCATCAGCCCTAATTGCCCTAACCGTAGAAGGAATAGAAAATAGACTGTCTCTTTTTCCTAAAGGGTACGTATGTAGTTCTGTTTTACTCTTATTATATAACACTCCATCTTCTGACATATAAGATAGATTGTCTTCAGCTACATTAATTGAAGTGAGAACCCCTCCACCAGCAAAAGCTCCATCTCCAATATAAACCACTTTTTTGGAAATATCTATAAAAGCAAGTTTAACACAATTAAAAAAAGCAAATGCACCTATCTCTGTTATTGATTCCGGAATTTTAATAGATTTGAGTTGGTCGGCATTACGAAAAGCATTATCTGCAATTCCTGTTACAGTATAGTTTACTCCATTATTAGTGACAACAGAAGGCATAATTACATCTCCCCCAAAATTGGCAATACTGCCAATAAAACTTCCGTTGTAATGATAGCCAACTGCTGTACAGTTTCCGCCACCACTATCTCTAAAAAGTATGCCTGTTTTATTATCATAAAAATCAGCAAATACTGTTTTTGAACAAAAAATAACCAAAAAAAAGAAAATAGATCGTAGTCTCATAATTCATAAATTTTAAAATTAATAATATTTATTTTTATTTAAGTCTAACATAGGGACATAAAAAAAGCGGACTTACATATCCGCCTATGAGGTTGTGAGAAATACCATTCAAACAAATAAGTAAAGCCCGCATTGCTGCGAACGCTTTTTACACTTATTCTTGTTTGTATTCATTGAAACTTCTCACATTTCATAGGCAAGAATAAATAGCAAAACGCTATTCTATATGTCTTCTTTTGTGCCTATCAGCACATTGTTTTATATCATACGCAATAATTGTTAATCATTATGCGGGCAAATTTAATATATAATTTTGATTTACACAATTTTTTTGACAGAACTTTTAAATCCTGTTTCATCTTCGATTGCGATTATTTGTTTTTCAATGACTTCGCTTCATTCCGTAACGGTTCGGTTTCCGAATAATTTTTCTTCCAGGCTCATAGGAAATTGAAGTTAAAGACGAAATTTAATCATTAGAAAATTCATTTATGAAAATTAATCGCTAAATTTGTTCCCGAAATAACAATTAAAAATATAATTCATAATTCATAATTCATAATTCATAATTCATAATTCATAATTCATAATTAACCCATATTCTCATGAAAAAAATATTTCTTATCATTTTAGCGCTTTGCTGCTTACAAGCAGGTAAAGGGCAGAGCAAAGATACTGCGATGGACAAGTTTATCAACGATTTGATGAGTCGGATGACTCTTGATGAAGAATTAGGTCAACTCAATTTACCCGTTTCGGGCGATATAATTACCGGTCAGGAACAAAGCAGCGGCGTAGCCGGTAAAATCAAAAAAGGACTCGTGGGAGGTTTGTTTAATATTAAAGGCCTTGACGAGGTTCGGGAAATGCAACGTATTGCCGTAGAAGAAAGTCGTTTGAAAATTCCTTTGATTTTCGGCATGGATGTCATTCACGGTTATGAAACCGTTTTTCCTATTCCTTTGGGTTTGTCTTGTACGTGGGATATGCAAGCCATTGAACAATCGGCCCGGATTGCCGCCCGGGAAGCGAGCGCCGACGGGATTTGCTGGACGTTCAGTCCGATGGTGGACATTGCTCGCGATCCGCGTTGGGGACGTATTTCGGAAGGAAGCGGTGAAGACCCTTATTTGGGCGGCGAGATTGCAAAAGCCATGGTAAGGGGTTATCAAGGAGTCGGAAAGGATGCTTTTTCTTCCAATGACCAAATCATGGCTTGTGTGAAGCATTACGCCTTGTATGGAGCAGTCGAAGCCGGGCGTGACTACAATACAGTGGATATGAGTCGCATACGAATGTTCAACGAATATTTGTATCCGTATCAAGCCGCCGTGGAGGCTGGAGTAGGAAGCGTGATGGCTTCATTTAACGAAGTGGACGGTGTCCCGGTGACCGCCAACCGATGGTTGTTGACCGAAGTATTACGCGACCAATGGGGATTTTGCGGATTCGTCGTAACCGATTATACGGGAATCAATGAAATGGTTGAACACGGAATCGGCGATTTGCAAACCGTATCCGCTCGCGCTTTACGTGCAGGGATTGATATGGATATGGTAGGCGAAGGTTTATTGACCACCTTGAAAAAATCTTTGGACGAAGGAAAAGTTACGAAAGCGGAAATTGACCGGGCATGTCGTCGGATTCTGGAAGCCAAATACAAATTGGGCTTGTTTGATAATCCGTATAAATATTGTAATCCGGAACGTCCGGGAAAAGAAATCTATACTCCGGAAAACCGAACGATTGCCCGCAAAACAGCTTCCGAAAGTTTTGTCCTGTTGAAAAACAACGACAATCTTTTGCCGTTGAACAGAAAAGGTACGATTGCAGTGGTTGGCCCGTTGGCCGATACTCGCTCCAATATGGTAGGTACATGGAGTGTAGCTGCCCGGCCGGATGTTCCGAAAACCTTGATTGAAGGATTGAAAGAAGTCGCCGGAGATCAAGTGAAAATCAGTTATGCCAAAGGAAGTAATCTGACTGCCGACCCGGATTTGGAAAATCGCGCTTTGTTCGGCCGTTCATTGGGACGTGATAATCGAACGGAAGAAGAACTCCGAAATGAAGCTTTGCGTGTTGCTTCTCAAGCCGATGTGATTGTGGCTGCTTTGGGTGAATCGGCGGAATTCAGCGGTGAAGCAAGCAGTCGTTCCGATATCGGCATCCCGGATGTACAGCAGCGTTTACTCAAAGAATTGTTGAAAACAGGAAAACCGGTTGTGTTGGTTTTGTTTACCGGTCGTCCGTTGACGCTCACGTGGGAAGATGAAAACGTTCCGGCCATTTTGAATGTCTGGTTCGGAGGAAGCGAAGCGGCATTAGCAATCGGTGATGTATTGTTCGGCGATGTCAATCCGGGCGGAAAACTGACTGCCACTTTTCCCCGAAACGTCGGGCAAATTCCGATATATTATAATCACAAAAATACCGGACGTCCCGTAGAAAAGGACAATCGGTTTCAGAAATATCGCAGCAATTATTTGGATGTAGTGAATGAACCGCTCTATCCCTTCGGATACGGATTGAGTTATACTTCTTTTATGTACAGCGATATACGACTCAGCGCCACCGAACTTACGGAAAAAGGCGAATTAACCGCCGAGATAACCGTTACCAATACCGGCAAACGGGACGGAACGGAAGTCGTACAATTGTATATTCGGGATTTGGTTGGCAGCGTCACTCGTCCGGTCAAAGAATTGAAAGGTTTTGAAAAAATATTCCTCAAAGCCGGAGAGTCTAAAACCGTACAATTTAAAATTACGCCCGACTTATTAAAATTTTATGATTACGATCTTCAGTATGTTTGTGAACCCGGCGATTTTGAAGTGATGGTAGGCGGAGACAGTGAACAAGTGAAATCGGCGATGATTGCGTTGAAATAAGTAAGAGTGAGAGTTGCAATGGGTTTCGGATATTTTTCGTTTCGCTTATCTATGGACGTATGTTCCAATTCGGATACTTCCGACTTTGGATAAAGTATTGGCGCATACCAAATCGCCCAATCCGCTACCAATAATGATTATATTGTATTTTTCTGTCATTTACTCGCTTCTTACTTTGACTTAACAAAGAATGTCTGCAGATATAGCAGAAAATGGGATTGAAGGATATAAAACATTGGACGATTTATTGAAAGAGGATTAAAACGACATAGAGAATCTATGGAAAATATATTTATTCCCACGCCAACTTTTGAAAAATCATATAAATGATTAAAGAAGAAATATCATTCACTAAAAACAGACCTCGAAGAATTTAAAAAAGAATATAATGAAAACCTTGATATTGGTGACGATTTAGGGGGCGGTTTCCGCAAAATACGGGTTGCCATAAAAAACAATAAACCGTAAAGCAATGCTAAACTTTTCCTTTTTTCCGGAAAATATTCAATAACAGGTAAACGATTATTCCGAATATAACCGCACAAACAGCCGCAAAAACAAGACTGCCTATCAAGTATTGGAATATGTTTTGTCTTACCGCATCAAAACTAATATCAAAATCCGACGAGTCGCCTGCTATGAATATGCCGGTACGATAACTTCCGTACAGAATGAGAGGTATCATAGGCGGAATACTGATGTTTGAGGAAACTAAAGCGATAGCTTTATTGAGCTTCAACAAATGCGCCAATGCAAAAGCGACAACCATTTGATAGCCCCACACCGGTATAATACCCATAAAAATACCTAAACTCACGGAAAGCGCTATTTTTTTATTTGAATCGGTAGTAGAGAAAACTTTTTCTTTCAAATATTTTCCTATTGATTTGGGGTGGAATTTCCGAAGTTGGCGAGCGGGTTTTATCCATAGAAAAGTAATCAATACCAATACGGTGTTTAAGAGACTGATTCGCATAAAATCCGAGACAGGCTTGAAATTGGAAATGTGTTCTTCCTTCGGCAGATAAGTAACGCTGACCGGTGTGAAAACAATCGGAATTTCTCGCCAAGCGGAACGCACCAATATTTCTAATTCAAAATCATAATGACGGGTAAAATATTTCCGCCCGGCAATCGCATGAAGCGGATAAAGACGAAATCCCGACTGGATGTCCTCCGGTTTCAATCCGGTTTCCATTTTAAACCAAAAGTTAGAAAATTTATTGGCAAACGTGTTTTTTCCGGACATATGATTCACTTGCAAATTCCGCGAACCGACTACGATCGCCGTCGGGTTTTCTTCGGATTTCTCCACCAGTAAGACGATTTCACAAGCATGATGTTGTCCGTCGCTATCCATCGTCACGGCGTAATCAAATCCCAGAAGCAGTGCTTTTTTAAAACCGATTTGGAGTGCATAGCCTTTACCTTTATTCGGAGTATAGGAACAAACTTCAATATTGTCAATAGCGGCTAAAACAGAGGTCGTCAAATCCGTAGAACCATCGTTGACCACAATGATAGGGTAGGGATACGATTTCAGTTCCGCAATCACTCCGGCCAATGTTTTCGCATTGTTGTATGTCGGTACAATGACGCAAATTTTAGTGTTGTTGTCATTCATACTCTTGCAATTCAGCCTTTTCGGCTGTTGAAGAAATGTCCTTTGAATATTTCATGTTCGAGTGCGACGGATACGGTAAAATTATACGTATTTTCGCTTTCATTGAATTGCTTGATTTTGAAAAAATCGTCTCTTAACATGATTAACCTTTGGGGATTAGGTACGTTGCCTTACCACTTCGTAGAGCAAAACGGCGGCGGCTGCCGAAACATTCAATGAAGCAATGGTTCCAACCACCGGAATTTGCACCGGTTCATCGCAAATACGGAGATTATCCATGGAAATGCCTTTGTCTTCTCCACCTAACACCAATGCAACCGGTACGGTATAATCGGCCGTCGTATAAGCGTTTTTCGCTTTTTCGGTTGCTGCTATCACTTTATAACCGCAGTTTTTCAAGAAGCGGACGGCTTCGGTAATACTTGCTTCTTTGCATACCGGTAAAGTCAATAACGCTCCGGCTGATGTTTTTACCGCGTCGGCATTGACCGAAACGCTGTTGCGCACGGGAATCACGAGCGCATCAACCCCTGAGCATTCGCAGGTACGGGCGATCGCTCCGAAATTACGGACATCCGTCACACCGTCCAATAAGACAATGAGCGGAGTTTTTCCTTCTTCATACAGCGAAGGCACTATATCTTCTAATTTCTGGTAAGTTACCGCGGAAATGAACGCAATCACCCCTTGATGATTTTTCCGGGTCAGTCGGTCTAATTTTTCCTGCGGCACTCGTTGAAGGGGGATATTCGTTCCTTTGACAATCCGGAAAAGCTCGCGGGACAAATCGCTTTGAAGGTCGCTACGCATCAGTATTTTGTCAACGTCTTTACCTGCTTGCACGGCTTCGATGACAGCGCGCGTACCGAAAATTATCTGAGATTGCCTGCTTTCGGACGATTGATAATCGTAATTTGATTGGGTTGATTGTTTCATGTTTAATGATTATTCGACAAAAGTAAATTTTTTATTTCAATAACCCAAAAAGTGATTAAGAAAAAAGTTGAAGTACGATAAAAAGAATGAGCGTGCGTTATTTTTATTTCTTTTCTTGTAATGCAAGGATTTCTTCTTGTGTAAAACCGGTACATTGCATGATGTCGTCCATTGAAATACCTAATTTTAACATATTGATTGCAACGATTTTCTTACCTTCTATCGCACCTTCTATTTTCCCTTCTGTTTTTCCTTTCATTTCACCTTTCATTTCACCTTCCCTTAGAGCGTCGTCTAATAATGTGATTTCCATCATAATACTATCTCTGACTTTGTCATAGGTAAACAACTGCTCTTTCGTGTAGGCTCCTATTTCCAAGTAACCGACGGCTTCACGCGTTTCGTTGTTGTCCAATAACTCTTTGGGAGCTTCCCATGTGCTTTCGTTAATTTCGGTGAGAAAACGCAACCACAATTCATGCAGTCTTTTTTCGGCGCGATTTTGCGGCTTGAATTTGGGTAATTCGATAAAAACAAATTCCAGTCCTTTGATTTGTTTTTCGGTATTTTTAATATTCACTATCTTGTAATGGTGATAATATTCGTCTCGCATTTCGGGCGATTTCTCAAATATTTCGTTTATAAAATTCAAGGAATAAACGGGTTGCAATAATTCGTATTTTTGGGCCCTGTCCGATTGCATCACGTAGGCTTTGGAGGCATTGAGCAGTACGCGACTCTTGAAACTTTCCGACCAGTACATTTGCATTTCGACAAGAAACTGCCGCC
>JGI24699J35502_11133939_pt1 | contig 20177 bp, 16 predicted proteins | sample TergutMp193P4_FD_35502 | JGI IMG/M metagenome (IMG submission 35502) | reverse complement strand
ACGACCAGGACGATTGATTATTCCGGTGCTGGTGAGGATACTCCGCCGGATGTTCCTCAGCAGGTGACGTGGACGGTGGATCGTGATGATGTGACCAATGTGGTGACCTACACCCCGGATGAGCCGAACTATCCTTCGGTGACGACTCCGGATGTTGAGGGGTACACCCCCGATGTTGATGTTGTTCCGTCCGTACCGTTGGATCCGACGACGACGCTTCCTCAGGATTCGATGGTGCCGGTGACGTACACCGAGAATGAGCCGAGTGAGTCCGCTTCCCCGACCGAGTCTGTGTCTCCGGCCGAGTCGACGAGCCCGACCGAGTCGACGAGTCCGAGTGAGTCGACGAGTCCGACTGAGTCCGCGAGCCCGAGTGAGTCTGCGTCTCCGAGTGAGTCGGCCAGTCCGACCGAGTCTGCGTCCCCGACTGAATCCACTTCTGCGAGTGAGCAGAAGGCGAATGTGGTGTTTGTTGATGATGTGACTGGTGAGCGTGTTCCGGGTGCCGCGACTCTCACGGTGACTGGCCCGTCTGGCGCGTTGATCACTGTGACACCGGAAGATGTGGCTCCTGGGATTCCTGATGGGTATGAGTACGTGTCCGTGGACGCCCCCGCGAGGTTGGATTCCGATGACACGGTTGATCAGGAGATCATCGTGCATGTGACCCACCACATGACGGTGACGCAGATGACCACGACCAGGACAATCGATTACACCGGTGCTGGGGCGGACACTCCTTCGGATGTGACTCAGCAGGTTCCGTGGACGGTGACGACCGATGATGTGACCGGGGATACGACGTACACGACGACGTCGACGGGTTATCCGTCGGTGGTGACTCCGACTGTGGACGGGTATTATCCGGACACGACCGTTGTTCCCGCTCAATCCGTGCCGTCGTCGACGACACAGAGGCCTACATCGTCGACTGTGCCCGTGGCGTACGCTCCCGGCCAGGCCGTCAACGTGGTCTACGTCGACGACGAGACCGGCCGGCTGGTCACTCCCGCTGTGGGCACAACCACTATTCTCACCGGACAGTCGGGTACGAGTGTGAACTTCACAGAAGCCAATGCGCGCGCCGGTGTTCCAACCCAGGCTGGGTACGAGTACTCGTCATGGGATCCTGTGGCGACATTCGACAATGATTCGAACGCTGTTCAAATCATCACGGTCCATGTGGTCCACCACCGTACGACAACGGAAATCACCACGGACCGTACGATCGAGTACGTGGGCGTGGGCGAGGACACCCCGGATCCTGTGGTCCAGGACGTGGCGTGGACGGTGACAACCGATGATGTGACCGGCGTGACAACGTATGTTCCGAACGAACCGGAGTACCCCGCGGTGACCACCCCGGATGTTCCCGGATATCACCCGGATTCGGCCGAGATCGATTCCGTGCCGCTGACTCCGACGAACATGCCGCCGACCTCCACGACGGTGACGGTGACGTACATCGCCGATCCACCGGCTGGACCCGGTGAGCACGGTCCCCAGGCGGTGAATATTGTCTATATTGATGATGAGACGGGCCAGCATGTGCCCGCGGCCAACGGTGCTCCCACCGTACTGACCGGAGACGCTGGTTCATCGATCGAATTCACTCAGGCTCAAGCCCAAATGGGCATGCCCGAGGGGTACGTGCTGGAGTCTGTGAACAAGCCGCTGACCTTCGACTTCGACGACGCCGTGGATCAGACGATCATTGTTCATATGTCCCATCACAGGACGGTGACCGAGATCACAACGACCCGTACCGTCGATTACGGCGGCGCGGGTGGGGACACCCCGCCGGACGCTGTTCAGCCGATCACCTGGACGGTGACAACTGACGATGTGACAGGTACGGTGACGTACACCCCGCAGACCCCGCAGTATCCATCAGTGACGCCTCCGGCTGTGGACGGGTACAACCCGGATCCTGATGTGGTCCTGGCTCTGCCTGTGGCACCCACCTCCACGCCTCCGGTCTCCACGACGGTGACGGTGACGTACACTCCTGTGGTCACCCCGCCTGTGCCTGACCAGAAGGCAACAGTGGTGTACTACGACGATGAGACGGGGACTGTCGTTCCTGTCGTGCCCGGCGGTGTGACCGAGGTGACCGGGGCTCCCGGAACGGTGATCACACTCACGCCGACTGACGTGCGTCCGGGTGTTCCGGCAGGATATGTTGTGGAAACGATCGATGTGCCCGGGATGTTTGATTCGGATGCTGCGGTTGATCAGACGGTCACGGTCCATCTGACTCATCAGAAGACGGTCACCGAGACGACCACGACCCGTACGATCGCCTACGCGGGTGCGGAGGGTTCCACACCGGCGAGCGTCGTCCAGACCATCCATTGGACTGTGACAATGGATATGGTCACTGGCGCGGTCGTGTACACGACGGCTGACGGTGGTTATCCGTCGGCGGTGAGCCCGACTGTCGCCGGGTACACCCCGGACACCGGTACGGTACAGGCGTTGTCCGTTCCTTCATCGACGACGGACAAGCCGACATCGACAACGGTCACTGTGACGTACTCCAAGACGGCTGCTCCTGCGGCGCCCGCTGTGTCTGTGAAGACAGGCGGTACCGCTGAAAGGGGCAATACTCTTGCCCTGGTCGGCCTGGCGTCGCTCCTCCTCGTGGGAGGCGCCGTCACAGCCCGTCAGTGGAGCCGGACCAAGCACTGATTCCATCCCCAACCAATACGCAGGGGGCGGCCGCCCCATCCCCGCCCCCTGCGTCACACTTCAAGAATCAGAGTCACCGGGCCGGTGTTGGTGAGCGTCACCTCCATGAGAGCACCGAAAATGCCAGTTTCCACATGGGCTCCGAGCGTACGGAGTGTGCCCACGAAATGATCGAAAACAGGCTGAGCGACATCGGCCTTGGCGGCGGCATCCCATGAGGGACGCCGCCCTTTTCGGGTGTCGCCGTACAAAGTGAATTGGCTGATGACAAGCAGAGGAGCGTTGATATCGGAAGCTGAGACGTCGCCTCGGCTCCACGCCTCGGGGGTCACTCCCTCGGGGTTTTCCAAGATGCGCAACCCCCAGATCTTGGACGCCATCTTCTCCGCGATGGCGGATGTGTCCTCATGGGTGACGCCCACCAATAAGACCAGTCCGGGGGCTGGGAGCCGTCCGACGATCTTCCCATCGACGACGACCTGCCCCATCGAAGCTCGTTGAGCGACAATCCTCATGTTGTTCCTTTCCAGTTGAGACGGGATGTGTCTCATGCTCGGTTTTCATAGGCGCACGGCGATATCCATTGCGATCCGGAGGTACCGTGCGCGCGGTTCGGCAGGTAGTTTCGCCAGTGTACGGGGGTCCCATCCCTCTTCGGAGAGGGAATCTGCGGTCCACATGAAATGGTGGATGGCGACGCCACGGAACTGTGCGAGCCCCGCGAGGGCAGACGCTTCCATGTCCACCGCCACGCACCCCTCGGCGACCCGTTTGGCCATGTTGGCCTGTGTCTCGCGGAAGAATCCGTCGGTCGTCCACACTTTGGCGAGTGTGTGCGGTACTCCGAGAGTGGTGAGAATGCTGGCCGTCTTCGCGGATGAGGGAATAGGGATATAGTCGCTTGCCGGGGCGTAGTGGTAGCTCGTCCCCTCGTCGCGATAAGCCTCGGAAGGAACAATGATTTCCGCAGCGCGTGCGACCAGGCTTCCGCAACTGCCGAAGACCACGAACTTGTCCACCCCGTACGCGATCGCCTTCTCCAGCATCGCGACAGTCCCCGGCGCACCGGGAGAGGCCAGGCAACAAGCAAGGGCGTGGCTGTCGTACTCGAATGCGTACGCCTTCCCCACCTGGACCGGGGATGGGGAATCGACCTCCTCTTCGAGGTAGATCCCCGGTAGTGGCATGGTGTCGTACTGCTCAATGAAAACGGCGAAGGTACGCGGCTGGAACGTCACAATCATCGTGTCGGGGAATCCCGTCCCCGGCCGTGCCTGGATCATCTGCTCAGCAGTGATGACCGCGGGCGAGTACGGGTCAAAACTTGTTGTGATGGGCATGAGGCTGTGGATCGACTCCTGTCTAGACAGTCTAGATTAATGAGAGTATCACGACCCTGCCCAACCAGGACTACCGGCGTGACTATGTCCCATTATGGGGTATTTCTACGCCATTAAGGGCCGGAGGGCGGCATGGAGGTCGGGGGCGAGATCGCCCACATCTTCCACGATGATATCATCCAGCGCCAGCCAGGTGGCCAATCGGCGCAATTCCCCGGCCAGTTCGGAGGCGACCCGGCAGCGGTCCGCCTCTGGTTCGAGAAACGCCGATCGTACGAGCAGAACGCCGCCTGCCCGGTCAGCTTTGAGGTCCGTACGGGCCGCGAAAGCCTCATCGAGAAGGAACAAGTACACATAATATCCGTGAACTCGCTTGTGGGGAGGGGTGTAGAGACCGATTGAGTAGTCGGTGCCGAAGAAAGTGGAGAGACGTTTGCGCTCGAAGACCAGGGAGTCGAAGGGGCTGACGATCGTCGAAGTGTGGATGGTGTGAGGAGATGGCGCATCGTTCCAGATCCACGTCGGATCCCTGATCCCATCCACGTCGACTTCGATCAGTTCTCCCCGTGAGACGAGGTCTGCGATAGCAGCTCTGGTCGGGGCAGCAGAGGTACGGAAGTAGTCCCCAAAACAACGAGCCGTGCCAATTCCAAGGGCGCGGGCAGCCCGTCGTACCAACGTGACATGGTTGTCGTGGGCCAATGCCTCTTTCTCGGAATCAGACGCGGAAACCCACTCCTGACAAGCTTCTATATACTCCGATGGGATGACCCGCGAGGGGATGTCGTACACCCTTTCGAACTGGGAGTTGCGCCCGGCCACCGCCACGCGCCCGCACCACATGAGCCATTCCAGCCCGGTCTTGGCCATTGACCAATTCCACCCCCAATTGTCCTTGCTGCGTTCCTCTTTGAAGTCGATATCGCGGGCGGTGACGGGCCCTGACTGCTCAACGACCCGTGCGATCTCCTCGATCACCTCTGGATTGGTGTCGACCAGTCTCCGCATCCGCCCCCAGGCCTGGTTGTACGCATCGTCGCGGCGGAATTGGAAGGCCGGGTAGAGGTTGATATCGATGAGGCTGGCCGCATGCCCCCAATACTCGAAGAGCCGCCGAGGGGCGGGGTGCGCCCGGTTCGACGGTTGGGCGCCCGTGAGTTGGTCCAACAAGGATGGATCATAGGAGCCGCACCGACTGTACAGCGGCATCAAATGTGCTCTGGCAAGGACATTCACTGAGTCGATCTGGAATTGTCCGACCTTCTTGATAACCTGATGCGTACGCCTGATCCCCACAGGATGATCGCGGTGGCCGCCGATCCCCTGAGAGATCAGGGCCATCCGACGAGCCTGAGACAAAGTGAGGTGCATGAATTCACAGTATAACTAAATTCTTAATGATTCTCTGATCGGAATCGGAGATCCTGCCTGTGGCAAGATGACAGGTGTGGCAGGATAACAGGTGGGTAGGATGATGGCAGAGAGAAGGTTTCGGTGAACGTGGAAGAACTCGCTGAAGGTGTGTTTGCGGGCAACCGGCGGCAGATCGCGCGTGCCATCACTCTGGTGGAGTCCATGAGGATCGAGGACCGGGCTGACGCGCGTACCCTGTTGGCGATCTTGAGAGAGCATCCAACCTCGACGGTACGGGTCGGCGTCACCGGAGTCCCCGGCGCTGGGAAATCAACGTTCATTGACGCCCTTGGGGTGAAGCTCATCGAGCAGGGCCACAAGGTCGCCGTGCTCGCCGTGGATCCCTCGTCCTCGAAGACCGGCGGATCGATCCTGGGCGATCGTACCCGTATGGCGGCTTTGGCAATGCACGATGAGGCTTTCATCCGGCCCTCGCCGTCCGGCAACCACCTGGGTGGTGTGGCACGCGCCACACGAGAATCCATGCTTGTTGTCGAAGCTGCTGGGTACGACGTGGTCCTTGTCGAAACCGTGGGTGTGGGCCAGTCCGAGGTGGCGGTCGCCGGCATGGTGGACACATTTCTCCTTGTCACCCTGGCACGGGCGGGGGACCAGTTGCAGGGGATCAAGAAGGGGATCCTGGAGATGGCTGATATCATCACGGTCAACAAGGCCGATGGTGACAATGAAGCTGCATCCCGTGTCGCGGCCCGCGAGCTGAATTCGGCGATGAGGCTCATCACCTCTGATCCGACGGCTCGCCGTCCTCCCGTACTGACGTCGTCGTCGTACACCGGAGCCGGGCTGATGGAGCTGTGGCAAGCCATTTTGGACCACCGCGCCTACCTGGAGGAGACAGGGGGCCTGCTTGTCAGGAGGGCTCGCCAGCAACGGGACTGGATGTGGTCCCTGATCGACGACGAGCTTCTGGAATCGGTACGTCAAACATCCGCCGTCAAGCAGATTCGTACCCAATTGGAATCCGAGGTCATGGGCGGTTCCCTGTCGGCCGTGGAAGCAGCTCAGGAAATATTGTCCGTTTTTGCCCGGCATCTGCCGACAACCTGGTTGGATGAAGTTTAGCCCGGATTATGCCACATCCCTCAATTTTGGGAATTGAATGATCGGGCGGGATCCTTGCTCGTCATGGGCAAGGATCCCGCCCGTTGGCGACGATCAGGCTTTGTGGAGGTCGGCGACCTCGACGGGACCGAACCAGCGGATGACGTGCTCGGCGATGGCGGATTCGAAGTTCGAATCGTTGTGGTGGTCGTGCAGCCAGGTGGAGAAACTTCCTCCCGCGCAATCGTCCAACTGCTTGCGGCATCCGGCGGTGTCAGTGACCGCCCGGTACAACAATTCTTCCGCTTCCCCTGCGGTCCTGTAGAAGAAGGGGTAGTCCTTGGGTACGATCCCGTGTGCCCAGTCCATGTCGGGGAAGATGCCGATAGCGCCTGCGACAAGGGCTTCCACGTACTCCAGGCCGTACGACTCGTCGACGGAGGTGGCCACGAACGCGGTGGTGTGGGACAAGGCCTCCCAGTAGTCGGAACGCCGGGGCACCAACGGGCGTACCCTCGCCCAGCGCTGGCGACCGAGTTTCATTGCCGGTTCAGTGATCAGATGGGCCTCAGCCAGGCGGGCTTCGACCATGATCGGCGTACGCTTCTCCACCTTGGACACGATCTCGAAGAACAGGTCCGGGCGCTTGCGGGGCGACATGTAAATGGCCGGGTACAACACGACAGGCACGTCGGGCTCTTGGCGCGGCTGGACGTGGTCCCACCGGATGCCCAGGTTGGCCCCCGATATCTGGGCCCTCTCGGCGATGGGACGTACAGTCCATTTGCGCACGGTCTCAGCGATCGCCACACTCATCCGCTCCGAGTTGGTGAACGTCGGGAACAACGCACACGACAGGGACAATGCCGCTGTCTCGACCTCGGTTTCGTACCTCTTGGCGTCGCGCCACATGAAGTTCATGATCTTCGGGGTCTCGGTGGATTTGTGCAGCACGCGATAGATCTGGACGGACTCGATGACGTCCATGTTGATCACCACCGTGTTCTCGCCGTCGATATCTTCCAGCCTGACCAGGTCGAAGTCGGGATAACTCTGGGTCCTGGGTCCGATCAGTTGGATGCCGGGGAAAAGGCGTACGAGACGTCGTACGAGCGTGTCCCCAGCGTCATGCCCGGCGACGTTCCCGTCGGGATCGATCTCCAAATGCTTGTCATAGACGGCAACCCTCATTGGTGCCCCTTTCGCTTCGTTCGGCGGCGTCTCCGCCTAGTGTGAATCCGTCCTTATTCTAGCCAGATTCCAGGCGGGCTGTCATGACATCCGGTACGGCAGAGCGCAGGCAATGGTACAGTGAAAGATGACGCTATCAGCCGGATCCGATCCGCGGTAGCCATCATTTCCACCATCGAAGGAGTGTTGTGTCCGATCAATCACAATGGCCTGGGGGGCCGTACCAGGGGCAACAGCCCCCGCAGCCGCAGCCCGTTCAACCCGCGCCAAGCCCATATATGTCGCCTGAAAATTTCCAGAACCCGGCCGTGCCCCCGCCGCCTCCCATGGGCATTCCGCAGCCCGGTTGGGGCCCCATGCCTGCCAAGGAGAATTCCTTCGTCAAGCTGATCAACGGGAAATCGACCCACGTCTGGATCATGGCATCGAAAATCGCGGCAGCGGTCATAGTGGTGGTCGCCCTCATTTCCGGCATCATGGGGTACTCCACGGTCTCCCGCTGGACTGCCACACTCAATGGCGGTTTATTTGGCGGGGGTACGCCCAACACGGGACTCGCTGTCATGACAATGTTTGGTTTCTGGATCTCGGGGCTTGTGATCGGCGTGTTGATCATGCTTGCCTCAGACGTGGCCACCCACATCCAGGCCATTCAAACTGATGTGGACAACCGCCACTGAACCGTCATATCAGCGCGCCTGGAGGGACTTGAACCCCCAACCTTCTGATCCGTAGTCAGATGCTCTATCCATTGAGCCACAGGCGCTTGGAGCAGAGATAGTCTACGCGATCTGGGCGGATCTGCCAAGTTCTGTCCGGCGATTTCTATCCACATTGGGGACAAGACAATGAGTGAAACAGTATCGTACCGTCGCAGAATGACGGCGGCCGAGCGCCGCGACCAATTGCTGGGCGTGGCGCGGGCCTGTTTTGCTGAAAAAGGGTACGACGGGACGTCCATCGAGGAGATCGCGGCGAGGGCGGGGGTCAGCAAACCGGTCATTTACGAGCACTTCGGGGGCAAAGAAGGATTGTACGCCGTGGTGGTGGACCGGGAAGTCACCACCTTGTTGAACGTCCTTCGCGGGGCCATGAACGATCCATCCGCCGGCTCGCGCCAACTGATAGAACAAGGTACCTTCGCGTTGCTGGATTACATCGAAGCCTGTCCCGAGGGGTTCCAGATCATCATGCGGGATTCTTCCGAGGTGGGCGGATCCGGGTTCGCCTCCATCCTCAACGATGTCATCGTCCGCGTGGAATCCCTTCTCACCCCACGTTTCGAAGCCGGGGGATTCGACCCGAGGGCTGTACCTCTGATCGCCCAGGCTCTGACAGGACTTGTTGCCATGACCGGGCAATGGTGGTTGGACAACCCCTCTTTCTCGAAAGAGGAGGTCGTGTCGTACTTGGTCAACCTGGCCTGGAACGGGATGCACCACCTCGATGTGGATTTCCGTCTGTCGGCCAGATAGGGGCTCGCATCACCTAGTACAATCGTTCCTGATATGAGCGAGAAGCGATCCGCACTGGCACTGGCGAAACATTCGCGCGTGGGCATCCAGGACAAGCCCACAGCGACGGTGCGCAACCCCTCCGACCTGGTGGGTCTCATCGCGTGCGCGGTCGGGATCCTCCTGGTGTGCCTAATGGTCGTCTACGCCCACAACACCACCGAGGGGATGGCGGCCGACGTACGTGCCTTCGCCGTGCTTCTGCAAAGAATCTTGTTCATTCCCGTCACGGTGTTGGATATCGTTGTCATCCTCTTCCCGACGATAGCAGTCGGCATCGACCTGTTGGTACGCAGGTTCAACATAGTCGCCCTCCAAGGCCTGCTGGCCGGGATCGGGGGGATCATCATCAGCGTCATCGCGGTCTTCCTGCTCAATGAATGGGGACCAGAATCCCTTGTCACAGGGCTGTACGTCCGGATCGAGGGCCACGAGACCATCACCATCCCGCCGTTCATATCCGCAGTCACAGCCCTGTTGACCGCGGTCGCCACCCCTGCCAAGCGCCGTTCCATCTCATGGAGCTGGAACCTGATGTGGATATCAGTTGTGATAGCAGTGGTCACGAACTCCACATCCCTTCCGGGCATGGCGATAGCACTGTTGATCGGGCGTCTGGCCGGTTTCGCAGTACGGTACGCCATGGGCGTCGCATCGCGACGGGCGTACGGAACGGTGCTTGTCGATGGGATTCACAGAGCCGGATTCGCACCTATCAGCATTGATCGTGTGTCGACGGTGCGGGTGGCGGAGACGGGGGAGATGATCGACGGGGTCCAAACCCCCCAATTCTTCTCCGACCACCGGCTCTATGTGATGAAAACCGTCTCGGGCAATTTGTACAATGTCATCGTCCTCGACGGCGACCGGCAGGTGATGAACATCATCACCCGTACATGGCGCTACCTGCGCTCGAGGGCCGTGGAAGGTCGTACCACGCTGTCACTTCGGCAGACAGCCGAACGTACCGCCCTGATATCGTACGCCGTGCGCTCAGCGGGGGTGGACACGCCAGCCGTGCTGTCCATCTCCGAGGCCGCCGATTCCATGATCATCGTACGGGAGGCGACCCACAGTTCGGTCTCCTTCGCCGACCTCACCCAGGACCAGGTCACCGACGAGTTGCTGGACGAGATGTGGGACCAGATTCTGCGGGCCCATCATTGCGGGATCGCGCACCGTGGGCTGACCCCGGATTGTTTCCGTGTCTGTTTCCCGGACGACGACGCGCCACAGGTGTCGGTGCTGGGCTGGGAGACCGGGGACGTGGCCTCCCCGGACCTGGCTTTGCGCATCGATCTGACGCAAATGCTGACCCTCATCACCACGAAAATTGATCCGACAAGGGCATTGGCATCCGCGAGCCGGGCATTGAGCGAGGATGAGCTGGCCAGTCTGGCGCCTTTGCTGCAGATCCCGGCAGTGCCGAAACCCACCCGCGACAAGATGACCAATCCGAAAGAAACGCTCGCAGCGCTGCGTACCGAATTGGTCCAAGACCTGCCCGACGCCAACGCCCAACCGGAGCAGATCACGCGCGTGGGCGCCAAAACCCTCATCATCACGGTCCTGGTCATCGTCGCCCTCATTGTGGGCCTGACCTCGTTCAACATCGCCGAAGTCGTCCAGGCCCTGCGCGATTCCCAATGGCAGTGGGCGGTCGCCGCATTCGTCATCGGCATGGTCGGTTTCCTGGGGGCGTCCATCACGTTCATGGCGTTTTCCCCTGTCAAATTGTCTTTGTGGAAGGTGTACGTCTGCCAGGTGGCTGCCGCTTTCGTCGCCCTCGCAGCGCCTGCCGGTCTCGGGCCCGCAGCTGTGAACTTGCGGGTTCTGACCAAGAAACAAGTACCAACCCCCATCGCCGCGGCCACAGTCGCCCTCGCCCAGGTTGCGAACATTGTCGTGGTCTTTCTGGCGCTCGTCGTCCTGACCGCCATCACCGGGTCGAGCCAGCTCAACACCCTCAAGGTGACCCCGGCGATGCTGATCACCATTGTCGTGGTGGCGGTGATCATCGGCGTCCTCATGCTCATCCCCAAATTCCGCTCCTGGATCCTGGCCCGTGTGACCCCCCTGCTCAAACAAACATGGCCGCGGCTTGTCGAATTGCTGTCCAGCCCGTACCGTCTGGCGCTCGGCTTTTTGGGCAACGTCCTGCTCGTGTTCAGCTATGTCACAGCCCTGTTGTTTTCTGTGTACGCCTTCGGGGAATCCATCCCCTTCCTCGCGGCTGCCATGGTGTACCTTCTGGGCACCTCGGCGGGCTCGGTCGTACCGACGCCTGGTGGGATGGGGGCTATCGAAGTCACAGAATCTGCTACCCTTGGCTCTATCGGCATAAATGTCGGTATCGCAGCCTCCATCGTGTTGCTGTTCCGGTTGGTTACCTACTGGATTCGCATACCGATGGGCTGGTTCGCCTATCGTTGGATGAGACGAATAGGCGAATTATAGTGAAGCATCGGGAGGGGTGACGTATAGGGGGGGAGACCGAACCAGCCCTCCCGATGCTTCGTCTTCTGTTCACAACTGGCTACGAATGATCGGCGCTGGGCACTAGACCACAGTCGCCCCGGGCACAGGACCGGTTGCCATGCGTACGTCCCGGGCGACTCCCGCAGACGACAATGCCACCGCCAACTCCATCGACGCCTGTTCGTCGTGGGCGAGGAAGGCCACAGTCGGTCCCGAACCGGAGATGATCCATGCCAGGCACCCGGCTTCACGACCAGCATTGACGGTTGCGTGCAATTCGGGCAGGAGGGAGAAAGCCGCCGGGCTCAGGTCGTTGACAAGGCATTCTGCCACCCGGACCGGATCTCCTGAGGCAAGGGCCATCATGATCTCGGCTGGGATGTGGGCGGCGGCGGGCTGGGGATTCATCTGGTCGAAACGGCGGAAGACCTCCGGGGTGGACAGGTGGTGGGAGGACAGTGCCACAACCCAATGGTAGGTCCCCCTGGTGAGCGCGGGGGTGAGGAGGTCTCCGCGGCCCAGGCCGACGGCGCATCCGCCCATCAGGGGGAAGGGCACGTCAGCCCCAAGCTCGGCGCCCAGCCGGATCAGGTCTTCGCCACTGGCGGCGATTCCCCACAGCCGGGCACAGGCCACGAGAGCACCAGCAGCGTCAGCGGATCCCCCGGCCATGCCTCCCGCGACGGGAATCCGCTTGTCAATCCGTAAATTCACACCGTCGCTGACCCCGTACTCCCTTTGGAGGAGACGAGCCGCGCGGAAGGCTAAATTGTTTTCTTCCGGCCCGATCGTGTGGGCGTCGGCGCCGGTGGCAGTGCAGGTGACCTCGTCGGCGCTGGATGCCACCACCTCGTCATAAATGGAAACGGCTTGAAAAATCGTTGCTAATTCATGGTAGTCGTCCGTACGGGTGGGGCCCACGCGCAGGGCAAGATTGATTTTTCCCGGCACCCGCACACGTACCTCAGTCTCGACCCCACTCATCCTCAGCGCCGCCTGGTTTTCTTCTTCTTCGGCTTGAAGCCGGGGCGATGGGTGGCGCTGGGTTTGACGGTGAAGTGTTTGATGGGTTCGACGGTGGGTACGAGCTCGATCACCGTGGTCTCGTCCTCGTTCTCGATCGTCACAGATTCCTGAGCTGTGGTTTCAGCTGCTTCTTCGGTCTCGGCGACCTCTTCAGGCACTTCTTCAGGCGTCTCTTCGGGCACCTCTTCCACCTCGGCGGGCACGGATTCGACCGCAGGATGCGGCAGCTCGATCTCCACTTCGGGGGTGATCCCGACCCCTGGGATGGACACGGATTCGACTTTCATCCTGGCCTCGGCGTGAATCTGCTCGGCCATGCGATCGTCTTGGGTGACCTGGGGCAGGAAGACCATGTTGGCGAGAACCCAGATGGTCTGGCCGAGGTTCCAGGCCCCGATGAAGAACGCCACCGCCACCGCAGCGGCCCGTTGGTTCGAGCCGGGCCCCAGAGTGCTGAACGCCCATGCGACGTCGAACCCCATCATTGCCAGTGTGGGGGAGACCGCGGCGACACAGGTCAGTACGATGTCCCTGATCGTACGCTTGCGGAACCCCTCGTCCAGGGCGGCGTACTTCTCGGCGGGCAACCAGGCGCGGCGAGTGAGGACCAGGGCGATCCCGACCACAGCCACGACCAACACAGCCGGAAGACAATACAGAAGTGGGATTGTGTAGTACGTGCCCGGGAAGGGGGATTTGATTCCCCAGCCGAAGACCCCATCGAGGACCCAGCTGTAGACGTGGGTACGTTGGTCGAGGGAATTGGCCTGGCCCCGGGCCCAGTCCGCGCTTGACCAGAGGATTGCGAGCAACAACAACAGAAGAATGATCAATGTCCATGGCAGACAATGGGAGATTCGGACTTTTGGCTTGTCATCACTGGAGTAGCGCGAAAATCCGAACAGGAATTGGTCCGTACCGATGATGCCGAACAGGACGACCATGGCCCACACGGATGGTGCGATCAACCACATGTGGTAGTCGGAGGTACGAGTGGCGACCCGTACTGCGGCAGCCAGGCCTAGCAGAACGAATCCAATTCTCACCGGGATGAGGATCCGATTGATCCGGGTCAGTTTTTTGTAATGGAGGGGACGGCGATTGTGGTAAAGGCGGTACCCGGTGCCGAGGAAAACGAGGAGGACCACCAGTCCCATCGCGGCAAGGACCCAGCTTTCGAGCAGGGACGTTGCCGTCATGTCAGTTTCCTTAGTATTAACCCGACCAGGATCTCAGCCTGGATTCAGTTTCATTCTATCGAAAACTCACGCTCAACTTGGCCTGGGTCACATAGATTGTGGGGCGATGATACCCAAAAGGTTCAAACCGATAGCCAGGACTCTCTGGGTCGCCCTGCACAGCACCAGCCGGGAGGGGCGTTCCACGGACTTCAGGACAGGGCATTTCTCGTAGAAAACCGACAATTGCGTGGCCAATTCGAAGAGGTACCCGCACAGCTTGTGGGGCTGGAGATTCACCGCCACTTCGGAGACAACATCCGGGAACCGGGTGAGTGTGAGCGCCAATGTTTGTTCGGCGGGTTCGGCGAGCGACTCGATGTGCGCGGCAGTGTCGTCGATCATGTCCCCGTCGGCCGCAGCCCGGCGCAGGATCTGGGTGACGCGGGCGTGGGCGTACTGGAGGTACGGACCGGTGTCGCCTGTGGTCGCCGTCATCCGGTTCACGTCGAAAACATAATCCTTGTGGAGTTGGTTGGACAGGTCGGCGTACTTCACGGCCGCCATGGCCACATCGGGTTGGGCGACCTCTTCGGCGGCGTCCAGGAGGGTGTCGAGGGTGACCGCCTTGCCGTCGCGGGTCTTGAACATCTTGCCGTCCTCGCCGAGCACCGAGCCGAAACCAACATGCTCAGCTGTCACATCGTCGGGCAGCCAGCCGGCCATCCGCGCTGCGGCGAAGACCTGGGCGAAGTGATGGGCCTGGGGAGAACCGACGACGTAGATGAGCCTGTTCGCGTGGAGGGTGTCCACCCGATAGCGGATGGCGGCCAGGTCCGTGGCGGCATACCCGTACCCCCCGTCGGACTTGCGTACGATCAGGGGGGTCTCGTCACCGGGGATGAACACGCACAGGGCCCCGGCATCCATGGTCGCAATGCCTTTTGCCTCCAGTTCGTCGGCCACGGAGGCGAGCATGTCGTTGTACATGGATTCCCCGGCCAGGTCTTTGTCGGTGAGCAGGACCCCGAGGCGGGCGTACGCAGCGTTGAACCCCGCTTTGGACACGTCGATGAGGGCCTGCCAAATTTCGGTTGTTTGTTTGTCGCCGGACTGGAGGGCGACGACACGGCGCCGTGCCGCGTCTGCGAAGGATTCGTCGCTGCGGAAGTGTTCCTGGGCGCGTTTGTAGAGTTCGACCGAGGTGTCCAGGGTGAGGTCGTTCGCGTCGATGCCCTCATCGAGGATCTGCTCGACCAGCATGCCGAACTGGGTGCCCCAGTCGCCGATGTGGTTTTGCGGGATGACAAGATTTCCCGTGGCTCGCAGTACCCGTACGAGGCAATCCCCAATGATCGTGGACCTAAGATTGCCGACATGCATGGGTTTGGCCACATTAGGCGCCGAGTAGTCGATCACAACAGTGTCGGGGCTTGTCGTTTGGGAGATTCCGCAGTGGGGGTCGGCCAGTTGGTCGGTGACTGCTTTCGCGAGTGCGTCGGTTTTGAGGCGGATGTTGATGAACCCGGGCCCTGCGATTTCCAGCGGTTCGCAAATGTCGGACACGTCGACTGTGTCGATGATCTCCTGGGCGACGTCCCTCGGCTTTTTCCCCTGCTCGGATGCCAGTTTCATTGCTATGTTGCACTGGTAGTGCCCAAACTGTGGTTTCGTCGCCGGACGTAATTCGGGGTCCGTCCCAATCGCCGCCTCGAACCGTGCCGTCAAAATCTCAGGAAGTGATGCCATACCCCTATTCTTTCACGATCTCCGGTGCAGACCCATCTGTGAATAGCGATTGTCGTACCGCGTCCATTGTGCAGAAATGTCAGGATTTTTTGACATTTCCGGCCACTGGATCGTTTAGGGCAACGTCGGTTGTCGAGATCCCATGTTCTGTGAATCGGGGATTGTTCTACTCAGCCTGCGTTGAAATACCCACCGTGATAGGTGACGTACCTGTGGGCTCCGGCGGCCTTGAGTTTGCCGAAAGAGATCGTGCCCTCCTCCATGTCATGGGTCATGGCCGGGTTGGGGCCGACGAGGACCCCGTCGCGGATGTTGGCCGCGTCGCCGCAGACGATCAAATCAGCCCACGGAATGAGTACGGCGATGTGGCCGGGAGTGTGTCCAGGTGTGAAAACCGTTGTCAAACCACCACAAATGGGCAATACTTGCCCGTCATCGAGGGGAATGTCCACATGAACTGTGAGCTTGGGCGCGTGCTCCTTCAACATCTCGAAGAAATTGACTCGGTCACTGGGAAGGTCGGCTCCTTCCATGTCGGTGATTTTCGTCAGGGGTTGGTCGCCCTGGATGAACGGTACCTCGTGGATCCCGGCCGCAATTGTGGCGCCGTGCTCCCGAAGGATTCGAGCATTGCCTGTGTGGTCGACATCCTGGTGGGTGAGAATGACGTGCGTCACCTGGTCAAAGGAGAATCCGCACCGCTCAATCTCCCGGCGCAGCGCCTCAGTTTGCTCCAGGTAGCTGGTGTCGATTAAAACAACATTATTGTCGTCCCACACCAGTACGGGGTGGTGCGGGCCCGGGTTTGTGATCTCCAACATCTCCACATTGTCTGCTAGTTTCATCGTGAATCCTTTCCGATATATCGATGCTAGTTCCCAAATGGATGGGCCACAAGCACCGCGACCCCGTGTCATCCGGGGGGGGCGTGTCCTGTCATCTCGATTTCACCAGGATGACTGCTCTGAAAGTACGCCCGGCTAGACTGATGGTTATGTCGTTTGTGGACTTTCTCGCCGCCTCGCCCAGTTCGTACCACGCCTGTGCCGAGATGAGCCGAATGCTGAGTTCGGCCGGATTCGTACCCCAGAAGGAGACGGAGGATTGGGACCCAGATCCCGGCGGACATTTCATCCAGCGCGACGGGGCTCTCATCGCGTACCGTCTGCCCGCAACCACCACGCCCAACATGCGGTTCCACATCGTTGGCGTCCATACCGATTCTCCTGGTTTCAAGCTCAAACCCCATCCGCAGCACGTGTCGGCGGGCTGGGCGCAGGCCGGAATGGAGGTGTACGGAGGTCCGCTGCTCAACTCCTGGCTCGACCGGGAATTCGGATTGGCCGGGCGCGTCATCCTCCGTACCGGCGAACAACGTCTGATTGCCACAGACCCATGGCTGCGCATCCCGCAGCTGGCCCCGCATCTCGACAGGAGCGTGAACGAAGCCCTCCGCCTGGACAGGCAGCAACATCTCATGCCTGTGTACGGGCTGTGCCCCGACAACACCGATATCATGGAGGCTGTTGCGGATGCCGCTGACTGTCGGGTCGGCCAGATCAGGGGGCATGACCTGTTCTCGTACATTCCTCAGCCACCCCAAGTTTTCGGTGTCGACAAGCAATTTCTCGCATCAGGGAGACTCGATGACCTGGCCTGTGTGTACCCAGGAGTGATGGCAATGGTCGATGTTCACCCAGAGCCGGATATCATCCCCGTACTGGCCTGTTTCGACCATGAAGAAGTGGGATCAGCTACTCGGTCCGGCGCCGACGGCCCCTTCCTGGAGGATGTGCTGGGCCGGATTTGCTTGGGCTTGAGTTTGGATGGCGACGAGATCTATCAGGTACGGGCCCGCTCCGAGGTGGTCTCGGCCGATGTGGGTCACAGCGTCCATCCCAACTATGTGGTCATGCATGATCCGGATGAGCAACCCCTGTTGGGGGGTGGGCCCATGCTGAAGGTCAACGCCGGACAGCGGTACACCACCGAGGGACCGGGTGCCGCGATGTGGGAAGCCGTCTGCGAACAAGCCGAAGTCCCTTGTCAGACGTTTGTTTCCCACAACTCGGTGAGCTGCGGTACGACCATCGGCCCGATCATTTCGACCCGGCTGGGCATTTCGACGATCGACGTCGGCCTCGCCATCCTGAGCATGCATTCAGCCCGCGAAATGTGCTCCGTACTCGATCCCGACTACCTCGCCAAGGCTCTCACAGTCTTTTTCACCGCCTGAATCGTGTCGTCCTGATGGGGCCGCAGTGTCATCTGCCGTAGGCAGGATCTCCGTCTCACTTGTTGGCAGACTGTCACGGTTGATGTCCTTGAAGGAACAAGCATTCACATGGTCGTTGATGACGCCGACAGCTTGGAGGTACGAATAGACGATCGTGGGACCGACGAATGTGAACCCGATCCGTTTCAGATCCCGGCTGATCGTGTCGGACAATGGTGTCGTCGAAGGGATTTGGTCCTGGGTCTCCCAGTTCCCGACGATGGGTTCCCCATCCACAAACGACCATAGATAGCTGTCGAGGGAGCCATGGCGGTCGCACAGATGACCATAGGCCTGAGCATTTGTGATCGCGGCTTTCACCTTCAGCCGGTTGCGGATGACGCCGGGATCGTTCAGGAGTTCGGCCACCTTCTCCGAATCGTACGCAGCCAGGATCTGCGGGTTGAAATCGTTGTACGCCGCCCGCATCGTACTCATCTTTTTCAGGATCCCGTGCCAACTGAGCCCCGCCTGCTGCCCTTCAAGGATCAGCATCATGAACAAATGCTGGTCGTCGTGAGAGGGTACGCCCCACTCATCGTCGTGATAGCGCAACGTGAGCTCATCGGAGTACGCCCACGGACATCGGAGCAGACCGTCCTTCGTACTGATCACAATCGATCCTCCTCGTTCCCAAGCGCGCGTACCATCGAATATACCGAGTTCAGATCGAGATCGCCGCTGTTGGGCATGAGTGTGAGACAATGAAAGAGGCGGAAGGATAGCAATATGAAAAAGAAGCCTGGGATTGTTGGGATCATCGTCGGCATCGCTCTCATCGTTGTCGGGGTGGCCGCGGGGGTGATCGTCATTGTCACAACCGCCCTCGATTCGGCTGTGGGCGTCATGGGGGCCGAGACCTTCTCCTCGGATGCCCCTCCGGCGGAAGTCTCTCTCGAAGCTGGCAGTGACATGGGGATTTGGCTCGACCAGATGAGTGTCGGCAATTGCGGGGTTTTGGATCCGTCCATGGCGGAGGTCCCCCTGACCAAGAGCGGTTTCGTGTCCCAAACAATGAACGACTTCCGTTTGGTTGCCACATTCACCCCGCCGGTCGACGGCGTCTACACGGTGATGTGCGAATCGTACAGCTCTTCGGTCTTGTTCAAAGTCGCCCCGACCATCGCGACCGCCGGACTCGCCGCCGGGATCGTGGTTGGTGTCCTGCTCATCGTGCTGCTACCCATCGCCGGCATCATCGTACTGATTGTGACGGTCGTACGCCGTTCTCACTGGAACCGTCAGTACGCCCAGCCGGCGCCCATGCCGTACCCACCCATGCAGTACGCGCCTTCGCAGGTGTCCGCGCCCGTGCAACCGAACCAGCCGAACACACAACCCATGCAGGCGCAGCCCCCGGTGTCACAGCCCCCACAAGGGCAACCTCCCGCACAAGGGTGAGATGCGACCGAACGGAGGGAGTGGATGTGAGTTGGGATGTCATGCTGTTTCGATTCGATCAGCACTATGTGGCGATGAATGATGTGCCCAAAGACGCTCATCTTGTGTCAATGGGTACTCAGACCAGCGTACGTTCTGTGATTGACCATGTGTTTCAGGCAACGACTTGGGCCGAACCACAAGAATGGGGAGTGTGGGGATTCTGGGATGACGCGGGTGGATCGATCCAATTCAATATTGGAAACGATGAACAGCGAGTCGAGACGGTAGCTCTTCACGTACGTGCGGAGGATCAGGTCGTTGTAGGAATATTGACCCTTGCTGAAGATTTGGAAGCCCAGGCGGTGGATTGTTCTTCTAGCGAGTTCCTCACCGCATCTGACGCAGATCCTGCACGCGGTTTGCGATCTTGGAGAGAGTACAGGGATCGAGTCGTCGCTCAGTATTCTTGAGCGGAACCCGACCATAGATACATGCGGTTCTGGCAAAGACTATGCGTACGCCCCAGTTGCGGAACAGGCGGGGAACCGCGCCCACTCATGGTCGTCAAACATAGCAGATGATGCTCACTGAGGGTAGCATATTGGTATGTCAACTCTTACCACCGTTAAGGTATCCACACAGACTCAGCGAAAACTCCGTGACCGTGCGCGCCACGAAGGCGTGTCACAGTCGGCGCTCATCGAGCAGATGTTGCGCGACCGCGAGGAAGCGGACTTCTGGGCTGGCATGGCTGGGGCACCCGCATCGACGCCGGAAGAACTCGACGAGGTGGACGCAGCGTTCATTGCCACTGCTCGGGACGGTGACCTGTGAGAATAGACAGAGGAGACATCGTCTGGGTGAACCTCGACCCGGC
>JGI24699J35502_11133940_pt1 | contig 20271 bp, 15 predicted proteins | sample TergutMp193P4_FD_35502 | JGI IMG/M metagenome (IMG submission 35502) | reverse complement strand
GGCCCGCCACGCCGACGCCATGAGGACCAGCTTGCCCAACTCCGATATGGCCACATCCGGTCGTTCCTCGGCGGGTACGGCCAACAGCCGGGACGGCATCTCGTCCAATCTGGAGGACAACGCCCCGGCCTTATTGTCCAATAACCGTGCCGCGATTTTCCGGCACCGATCGCCAGCCGAGTCAACGAAGGTGAGAAGCCCGGCGGACAACTGGTCCGAGATCCACTGGTCGAGGTCGTCCAGTCCGTCGGCGATCATTGCCCTGGTGTTCTCCTGGCGTTTGCGGGCGGCCGCTTGTTTTTTCGCCTGGGCGGCAGGGTCGTCCTCGGCAATGGGTTGGCCGTCCGCCAGCCCCGCCTCGACGATGCTTTTCGCTGGTTTGGGCTTGTCATCTGACTGTGTGGACGCTGTCGTACGCCGCCTGCCCAGCCAGTCGGTGACCCACTCGGGCGTCGTACCCAAAGAGAAATCTGTGGGGGACTGGGCCGAGATCCACATCAGAGCCAATGAATGTTTGCAGGGGAACTTCCGCGACGGGCATGTGCATTTGTACCCCACGACCCCGGAATCCACCACAGTACGATAGGGGTTGGACCCCGATCCCTGGCACTCTCCCCACCACAGGTCTCCCTCGTGGTTCAGGTTCAGCCATTTGGCCGCCTTGGCCAGTTTTGAGGCAGCGGTGAGCGACGCCTGGTCAGGCGCCAACGATTCCACTTTGGCCAGGTCAAACCCCACAACGAGTATCATAACCCTAAGAGTTTGCTTGTTAGTAGCATTTTCACGGGAGGGTCGGGAGGAGTCGACATGGACACTCACATTGCTGGTCGCGCGTACTATGTGACCGGGGTGAGCCGCGGAATCGGGCGTGCCATCGCACAATCGCTGTTGGAGGAAGGCGCGATGGTGGCGGGCTGCGCACGGGACGTGCTGGGATTGCAGGAGTTCCACAGATCTTTGCCGCGTGTCGTCCTCGAAAGGCTCGTGCTTTCTGTGACCGATGTGCAAGACGAGTCCCGGATGGCTTCCGCGCTCGAGGACGCCGTCACCCGGTTCGGGAGACTGGACGGGGTGGTCGCCAATGCGGGGGCGGGAATTCCGGGTGGGGTCTTGGACACACCTCCGACCGGATGGGAGGAGCAGGTCAAGGTTAAGATCGGTTCGGTGTTGAACCTTGTCAAGCCCGCATTACCAGCTCTTCGGGAATCGGATGCAGCTCGGATCGTGGTGATGGGCGGGGTCACCGCCCGTACTCCCGAACCGACAATGGCTGCTGTGAGCGCGGCCCGGGCCGCTGTGGCCAATATGACACGTTCCTTGGCCGTCGAATTGGCCCCGGAGAAGATACTCGTCAATGCTGTGAACCTGGGTGCGATCTCCACCGATCGTCAGCGGGAGCACTACCAGCGTTCAGGCGAGTCCGTCAGTTACGAGGAGTGGGCTGACGCTGAAACGGTACGACGCGGAATCCTCCTGGGCCGCATGGGCACCCCCGCAGAAGTGGCCCCGATGGTGATGATGTTGCTTTCTCCCTTGTCGTCCTATGTGACCGGTACCTCCATCGACGTGGCCGGAGGGATGGCCTAGATGGAATTGACCGCTTCGCCGGACATGGCAGGGTTGAAACAATTCATGATTCGTTGGTTCGGAGGGGCGCGTCCCGAATGGGGCATGGATCCTTGGGACGTTCCCTCGTACGTGCCTGAGCCTTTGGCCGAGGTGTACCGGTTCGCCGGAAGATGGCCGTCCAACTCAGCAAATGATCGTTTGCCCGATTCCCCGGCGGTCTTCCAAAACCAAGATGTCTTGGTTCGGGTCGCCGATCTCGTCGTCACGGATGGCATGGTCACATTCCTGGAGGAGAACCAGGGGGTGTGGCAGGCTCGCGTTGAAGCTGACAATGATGATTCTGCGGTGTGGTCCAACGCCGACTCGGTGTGGGAGGAAGCCCCTGACAGATTCGAGCGGTTGGAGTGTACCCTGCCTCATCTGTTGACCACCTTTTGTCTCCAGGAGATCACGTTGGGCTCGGCGAGGGTCTGGGCCGTCTATGATCCCCAGTGGATCGAAACCCTCCCATTGTTCATTAACGCTGAACCGATCTGGCTGAACGGCTCCTATGTGTACGCGAGGAGCGGGGATGACGATCAACTTTCCCATAGTTTCTGGCTGTCAAACGAAGTTCTCATCATGATGTCGTCTGGGCAGTATTGGCTCGCCACCAATCGGGGCGCCCTGCCTGGCATCAATGAATCGGATGCCCCGATTCACTTCATCCGGTGACCGATCTCATCCACAGGGCGTCGATGGCCTGGGCGGCCTCGGCGTACTCGAAGGTGAAACCGGTTCTCAGCAGTGCTGTCGGGTGGGCTTTCTGGGAACTGAGGAGCAACTCGTCGGCCCCGGACATGACCGTACGGATCAGTGGCGACGGCAGAGTGAAAAGGTACGGCCGGTGCATGGCATGCGCCAGGTCACGGCAGATGGCATCGGAGGTGGCGCCGGTGGGGCCGACCAGGTTCACAGCCCCTTCCAATCCAGGTGTGACAAGCGAGAATTCGATCGCTCGTACCTCGTCGTCCAGGGAAATCCAGGGCCACCACTGGGTGCCTGACCCGATCCTCGACCCCAGGCCCATGCGGGTGGCGGACGCGAGCGGTTTGAGGGCGCCGTCTTTTCCGAGAACGATTCCCGTACGAGCCCAGACGACCCGTGTCGCCTCGCGCGCGGGGGTGGCCGCCGCCTCCCAATCGCGGACGACACTGGCCAGGAAACCCCGTCCGACGGGGGAGTTCTCGTCCAGATCCCTGGCGCCGCAATCTCCGTACACTCCGACTGCCGAACCGGAAACCCACACTTTTGGCGGGTTGTGCGAAGCGGCAATGGACCCGGCCAGTGCTGCGGTGGCCTTCACCCGTGAGGCACGGATCAAATCTTTGTAGGCTTTCGTCCACGGCAGATGGGTGAGGCTCGCCCCATTGAGCGAAACCAATCCATCCGCCCATTCCAGCGCGTCGGGCGGAACAGACCCCGGCTGAGCGGTCCACAGATAGTCGGAGCCGGGGGAACGGGTCAGCGAACGGATCTCGTGCCCGTCGGCTGTCAATTGAGTTTTCAGCCGCTGGCCGATCATTCCAGAGGCTCCGGCAAGCAGTACCTTCATACAGGGAGTTTACTTGGAAAAGTCGTTTTCGATGGACGCCAGCACGCCTCGTACTTTGTCCACGCCCGCCCAGGTTTTCTCGCTTGCCATCTCCATGTCGCCGTCCCAGTCCATTCCGCCGCCGAGGTGCATCCCGCCGCCCCAGTTGGTGTCCCCGTCCCACCAGAACATCGCCCAACCGCCGGCGATCACCATTTTGTCGAGTCGTGCGTCGGCCATCATCTGACGAGTCTTCGCCGACAAGCGCTCGAAAACCTCCTGACATCCCGGTTCAGTCTCGAAGAGCGGATCCAGGACTGAGTCATCCGGGGCCGGGTGGCGCTGTTCGGCAGGGTCGAGGTACGTACGGCGCCGTACGCACAACTGGAAAGATGGGTTAACCTCGGCGAGGATGTAGAAGTAAAAATATTGTTTATTTTCAGACACCCTGTTTCCAGCGATGGTCCTCAATTTGGTTCTGCCATACTCATACCGTGGTGCGGACTCAAAACGAATGGTGAATATCGCTTGTTCTTCACAGATCGACATCTTCCCCAGTCTTTGTGGGAACCGGGTCGCATCCAGCCCGCTCTTAACTTGCGATTCCTGGTCTGACATGGCATTCCAATCCCGACTCGTGGCATGGACAACCTGAGTGAGCTGGGGGAGGTCCCACCCGTCGCCCGGATGGTTGATCGTCACGTACTCGCCCCCATGATGTGACGCCACCTGGGTGATCCGGACCTGATTGCGTACCCGAGCCGGCCATGAAGGCCCGCAGACGATGACTGCGACCACCCCCACCACCATGGCGGGCAGCCACACGATCAAGACGATCGTCGAGCCGTGGGTGAGGGCGCTCAGAATGATCAGCACAGTGAAGCTCATCCCCAGCGCGGCGGTGGTTCTCCTGCCCATATTCGTGGGGAAGAGCTCACAGTCCCTTGACTGGTATTTTTGCTTGTCCCACGGCGGTACATCGGGGACGACCGGGTGCGCCACCACCAGATCCCATTGGGACAGGCGTCGTTTCACCTCTTGTTCCACGTCCGGCTCGCGCGAGCGTCGTACTGCTTCCCTGACGATGTCACGGATGAGGAGGACCGCCTCAAAGTCGAAGAATCCGAGAATCAGGACGTACGGTCCGAGCTTGCCCACAGCCCCGATGTACGTCAGCACATCCCTCACGTCTCACCCGTACGGGAGAAATGGTTCGTCGGGGTGTGTCATTGCCACAGGAATCGGGCCTCGCCGGCGGGGCACGGGCAGACGAAGACATAGCCGCAACCGCCTCCGCCGAAGTTCATCGCCGTACGATCGTCGGGGCCTTCTTCAAGTTGCGCGGCGAGGACCATGGGGTTGCCGCAAGCGGGACACTCGGGGGTTTCGTCCTCCTGGAGCCAGTCGGGCACCCCGCCCAGTTGGCCGATCACCGACCATCCGTTGGCGTCTGCTTCCTCGCGGGCGTCGGAGTACGAATCGGCGACGCACTCTTCGGCATGCCCGCTCCAGGTCCCATCGAGCGCTGTCACACCCTTCCTGGGAGGCTTGGTCGGGCGTACGGCGTCAGCTATGTCAACGATCATTGCACAGTTACCACCTGATTCGGGGTCCCATTCGTCGCACATGCCAGGATCATTCGCGCACTGGAAGATAAAAATCTGTTTGCTGGGGTTCGGGTGGGGGACACGGCCCAGATATTGCATCGGGCCGGAACATTGAGAGCAGCGGGGCCAGTCGTGTTTCATGGCTTTGGGCAGCGATGGCCGGCCCCCGAAAAAGACGAGAGCCAGCGGATTGGGTGCGAGGTCCGCGACAAGAACATTGACGTTCATACATTCATTGTCCCACAATTGCCCAGATATGTGCTGGCGGCGCCGTTCGCGGACAATGGACAATATCCTATCGACCGATATGGTCCTGGAATGATGGCTTCTGCACGTTTTTGGGCCTGGAAACGTGCAGACGGGCACATTTCAGGCACATCTCGAGGAATATGGATTGTTCAACCCTGATGTGGATCACACGACACGCCATTGTCCGGACGCACATTGCGGCGTATTGACCTAGGCTTGGGCTGTGTCTGAAACATTGCGGTGGCCGGTTGTCCTGATCGACAAGGAAGTTTTCGATGTCGTGGGGTACGAGACAATGCCTGAGTTGGTGGAGGATTTGCGTACGGCGGGAGCGCTGACCCAGATCGTCGACCACAATCCGGATCCAGAAGCTCTTCTCCTGGCCGCTCGTCGATTAAACACCAACCTCGATGATTGTGTGTTGGTCGGGAACTCCATCCAGGACATCCAGGCGGCCAGGGCTGTGGGGATCGCCAGCGCAGCTGTGATCGGGGACGCCGATGAGATGCCAGGATTGCGTGACATGCAGCCCGATGTGTGGGACTACGGGGTGGACTCATTGCGCGAAGAATTGATCCTTGTCAACCCCGTCATATTGCCTGATGAAATCACAGTCCTCCATGGTCTTGAGGCCGTACGCCGCCGTCCCAAGATGTACATCGGCTCGACCGGTATTGAGGGGATCGCCAACCTCGTACGCTGTGTGCTCGATTTTTCGTTCGACCCCGACGATGATTGCGGGGGCCAAGCGACCTCCGCCTGTGTGACCGTCTTTCCCGATGGGGGGATCGAGGTCAGGGACAATGGAGTCGGCTTGCCCGTTCACCCCATCGACAGAAACACCCGCACGGTGCAACGGATGTTTCTTCACATGCTTGTCGGCGGGCACAACCCCGTACTCGGTCTTTATGCTGTCAACGCCTTGTCCAGTTCACTGATTGTCACTGTCAACCGGGATGGGCACAAATGGCGCCAGGAGTTCGGCAGTGACATTCATTGGACCCAGCCCAAAGACCTGGGGCCGTCCGAGTCCCGGGGAATGACTCTGCACTTTTGGCCCCTGCACGAGATCTTCGGCGAATTCGGCCAAGATGACATCCTGAACGTTCTCACCCCTCTGGTGGGCCAGTATCCAGATCTCCGCATATTGGGATAGACATGGGCATCATGACCGATTTTCTCCGCTCACCCGTCGTGTGGTTGGTCGTCATCGGCGCTGCAACGGCGTACCACCTGTGCCTGTGGGTCCGCGACATCATGGCGGAACTCTCGCTCCGCCGCGACACGGTAGTGGAAGAGGAAGTACTAAGGCGGATGGACACCGCAGATGTTCCCATCGCCCACCCCGCCACGCCGGAATCGCCGTCGCAGGACCGTGAGGAGTGGCTGTTGTCCAGTCCCGAAACCTATCCCTCCTACAACACTCACGCGGTGTATGTTCTGCTTGGGGTGTTCTTCCTTGTTTGCGTCATCACTGCGGCGTACGCCTCTCAATGGTACGACTGGATGCTCCTCATCCTCGCGCCGATGGCGCTCGGGGCAATCCTGTGGATGACCATTCGCAAGCCATCCCTTGTCTGGCGTGTGCGCCGCGAGGTCAGGATCGCCCGGGTGGCCAACCGACACAGCGCCGATTATGTCACCGTGGATCATCCCGGGCAGGGGTGGGACCTGTCTGGGGTCGAGGGCCGGGTCGAGCAGGCCAGCAAGGAGTGGTCCGGGGAGGCGACCTCACTGTTCGAGACGAAACCTGTCGAGGTGATTCGAAGCAGTTCACGCCCGTGTTTCGAGTACGGCATGGAAAGGATCAACACGAAGATCTATCGTTTCTACATCCTGGCCGAGACTATGCCCCTGCCGTACATGGCCATCAAACGACAAATGAAGCTTTCTCCACGACAGCAACGACAAAGGATCGACCAGTCGCGGGCCGATCAGGCGTACGCTGTGGCCCCGGGATGCGAAGCCGCCTTTTCCCGCTTGTCACGCCGTACACAAGAATTAATGGTCGCGATCCACGTGAACACGATGGTGTTGGACCGGGGTTGGGCGGTCCTGTGGTGGGACGGGCGCCTGTCCGGCCGCGTCGATTTCGGCAAAGGCCAGAACTGGGACGCCCGGATGGACATGTCCAGTGAGCAGACCTGGGAATCCGTGAAGAAAGTACGCGCCCTGTTGGCCTCGATTGAGAATGACCTTGCGTTCGGCGGTTCGGGCTAGTGTGCCGGACTCACGGTGCGGGACACTAGAACCCTTCGGGGTGTTGGGGCACGTACGGGGCTTCCAGGGCGGCGCATTCCTCATCGGTCAGGGTGATCGACAAGGAGGCGATGGCGTCGTCGAGGTGCTCCGGTTTGGTCATGCCCACGATGGGGGCGGTGACGACCGACTGCCCGCGTACCCAGGCCAACGCGATCTGGGACATGGACACTGCGCGATCTGCGGCGATGCGGGCCACGGCGTCCACGATCGCGTGGTCGGCGTCCTCGTGCTGGGTGTAGAGGCTCGATCCGAACGTGTCGGTGTGGGATCGGGTGGTCTCCTCGCCCCACGGGCGGGTCAGGCGCCCACGGGCCTGCGGGCTCCATGGGATCACGCCCACGCCCTGGTCCGAACAGAAGGGGTGCATTTCGCGTTCCTCCTCGCGCATGAGCAGGTTGTACTGGTCCTGCATGGAGATGAAGCGCGTCCATCCTCCCATGTCAGCGATGTACTGCATCTGCGCGAACTGCCAGGCGTACATCGATGAGGCGCCGACGTACCGCGCCTTCCCGGCTTTGACGACATCATGCAATGCTTCCATTGTTTCTTCGATGGGCACGGTCGGATCGAAGCGGTGGATCTGGTACAGGTCGACGAAATCGGTGCCGAGCCGCTTCAGGCTCGCGTCGATGGCATGCATGATGTGGACCCTCGACAGTCCCTCGCCGTGAGGACCCGGGTACATCCGTCCGTTCACTTTCGTGGCGATGACGATCTCCTCGCGCCGTGCGAAATCCTTCAACGCCCGCCCGACGATCTCCTCGCTCGACCCGTCCGAATAGACGTCGGCGGTGTCGAAGGTGGTGATCCCAGCCTCCAGCGCTTTGCGGATGATCTCACGGCTGTTCTCCTCCGGCAGGCTCCAGGGGTGCGGCCCGCGGGCTGGGTCGCCGAAACTCATGCATCCGATGATGATTTGTGAGACCCTCAATCCGCTGGTCCCGAGTGTGACGTACTCCATTGTGTCCTCCTTCTTGTCCGGTGATAGCCGACTAAACCCAGTATCCTCCCATCACCGCCACGGGGGAAGAGGGGTTCAGCGGGCGACCCATCCCTCACGGCGTTTGAGCCAGGGAATGACGCGCAAAGTGGCGGGCAGCAGGACCGCCTCCAGCCCCACTTTGTACACGTACCCCACGACGATGTAGTTGCCGAGCGTGCCCCAGTCGACTCGCAGGGCGTACGCGATGGTGCAGAACAGGATCGTGTCCGCCGCCTCGCCGACCACCGTGGAACCGATCAGGCGGAACCACAGGGATCCCGGACGTGCTCTGTCCCTCAGTTTGACAAGGACTTTCGCATTGAGCAGTTGGCCGACGAGGTACCCGGCCAGGGAGCCGAGGACGATACGCCCGACGGGTCCCAACACCTCGTGCCACTCGGTTTGCAGGCCCCAACTGGGGTCGGGCGGGGCGATGTCGACCAGGAAGAAGACCACGCTCGCGGTCAGGGACACCACGAATCCCATGATGATGGCCCGCCTGGCTTTCGCGAAGCCGTACACTTCCGCCAGGCAGTCGCCCAGGATGTACGTGATGGGGAACGTGACCGCGCCACCGTCGAAAACAAGTGGCAATACATGGATCCCGAAAGGCGACCAGCCGGGCCCCACGGCGATGAGTTTGGTGGCGGCCACATTGGCGATCAGCAGCATCGCACAGAACCCGGCGAGGATCAGATCGTAATCCCTGTTGCGGTTCCCAGTCGGCTCGTTCACACCAGCATTTTAGCCGAGTACGCTGTGAGCGCCGGCCGAGATAGCACTCAGCGTGTTTGGCGGCACATCAGGAGGCTGTGGCATTGCAATTTCACTATGAGGACACCGGGCGGAACAGCTTGACATTCGAGGAATCAACGTGTCACCATGAAAATACGACAATGAAATTGACAATATATATATCGGAATATGTATTGTTCAGTCGGAACATTCAGGAGGGTATCTATATGAGACGTAAAATTCTTTCACTAACATTATCCGCGGCCATGGCTGTGTCCGTGGCCCTGGTTGGAGCCTCCATGGCTCAAGCTGCGGACCCCAATCCAGATGCGTGGGGGTACAACTCCACGCCTAAAAATGCGGATGGCAGCCTCGATTTCACTGGGTGGAACAATCTTGGCAGCCCGGCAGCAGGAACGGTACTTGGCTCGCTGAGTTTCACTCGTAATGGTCTTGACTATACGATCAAGGTCCAAGCGCCTCCCAGTCTGTCATATAATTTTCGTGCAAATCTAGACGATCCGCCTGTTCCTTTCGGTCCAATGCTGGTCGCTAACATTGTGGTTAACAATACTGATGGCATAAGTTACGAATATTCGTATGAACAAGGTTCTGGCGAGAGCAGTACTGCTATGTATTATGACAATTCCCGTGGTGGCATCCTGCCTGTTCCGTCTCTCACCTTTTACATGAAGCAGATCGATGGTGCCTTGGCTGTAGCGATGACTGGTATGGCAACTGTGGATGGAGCGGATTCTCCACAAATCAGGTACACCGAAGTTCTCGATGTGACCAGTGAGGGCCAGTTGATCCACAACACGATCTTTACGAACACTAGTGGTTCAGTTTTGCCAAGCATTGGGTTCTCAGCCGGTCTGGACACCATGCTCTCAAGTAGTAACGGTGTGAGCAACGATGAGATCCCTATCGTTGCCAACAGCACCAATTCAGTGTATATCGACAATGGAGACTTCAGGCTTTATTTGGAGATGCTCAAGGGCGATTCCATGGTGGCTGGGGACTGGGGCGATATGCGCAGTCAGGGAGGCTATCTGAATGTCAACGGCACCCCTGCAGGCCAGGACATCATCGACCACGTTGATACAGCTATCGTCTACAACCTTAACCGCACTGACTTGCAGCCCGGCACGTCGGTCTCCTTGTCCTATCAAGAGCGCCTCTTGGCTCCCAGTGAGTTGGTTCCCCAGCACGTGAACATCAATTATGTCGACGACGATGCCAATGGGGCAGCAGTCTCACCCGCTTCTGGCGCAATCACCACATTGACAGGAATGCCTGGAGAAACCATTCCGTTCACCCCTGATGCCGCTGAAGCTGCAGTCCCAACGAATTATACGCTCTCCGCGATAGACACTACCAATGCAGTAAGGTATGACATCAACCCGAACACAGACCAGGTCATCACCGTGCATTTTGCTCACATGCAGGCCGAGACCGGTACCCTTGAGACCACTCGAACCATCGTCTATTCGGGCGCCGGTGCCCAAACTCCTGCCTCCGTCGTGCAATCTCAATCCTGGATGGTGTTGACTGATCAGGTCAATGGGTCCATTTCCTACGTGAGCAGCCAGGGGTATGACGCTGTGGCGTCGCCCACCGTCGCCGGTTATGCCGCGGACCCCAAAGAGGTGCCCGCGACGGCAGCCGCTCGTACGACGACCAAGCCGGTCGATGAGACGGTGACCGTCAAGTACACAGTGAGCGTCCAGACGGGCGGCGCCGCCCTCCAGGCCGGTCCCGGATCGGCCGGGGCCCTCGCACTGCTCCTGGTGGCAGCCGGCGCAGCTGTGGCAGGTTTCACAAAGAGATCACGTGTGTAGTGATCATCACTCACCTCGAGGCCGGGATTCCGATGGAGTCCCGGCCTTCGCCGTGGTGACCCGCTAGAATAGTCACGTCCATTCACCATATTGGAGGAACACCTATCACATTGTCTGATATCGACACAGCCATCTCTCGCCATGTCACCGTGCCCGGATCCATTCCCATGGTGGCGGTGCTCGGGACCTCAGATGAGTTCCTTCGCCTGCTGGAGAACGACCTCGACGCCGACATCCATGTCCGCGGGAACCAGATCACCTTGTCGGGCACGCCCGAGGCGGTCGACCATGCCGAAGAGGTCCTCACCCAGATGGTGACCATCTTGCGCACTGGCCAGGGGCTGAGCCTGGCCGATGTGGCGCGGATCGCACAAACGGAAGACACCGAACCGCTGCGGCCATCCGAGATCTTGACCTCGTCGATCCTGTCGCACCGGGGGCGTACGATCCGTCCCAAGACGGCGAACCAATTCCGGTACGTGGACGCCATCGACTCCCACACCATCGTCTTCGGCATCGGGCCCGCGGGAACGGGCAAGACCTATCTCGCGGTCGCGAAAGCCGTCCAGGCCCTGCAGAACAAGATGGTCTCCCGCATCATCCTGACCCGTCCTGCCATCGAGGCGGGGGAGAGGTTGGGATTTCTGCCCGGCACCCTCTCGGAAAAGATCGACCCCTATCTGCGCCCGTTGTACGACGCTTTGCACGACATGCTCGATCCCGCCTCCGTGCCGAGGCTGCTCACAGCGGGCACGATCGAGATCGCGCCCCTGGCGTACATGCGGGGTCGCACACTGAACGACGCTTTCATCATCTTGGACGAGGCCCAGAACACATCCATGGAACAAATGAAAATGTTCCTGACGCGATTGGGGTTCGGCTCGACGATGGTGGTGACCGGCGACGTGACCCAGATCGACCTGCCAGGCTCGATGAAATCAGGCTTGCGAGAAGTGCCCAACATCCTCGAGGGGCTGGATGACATCGCCTTTTGCAGGCTCACGAACAAAGACGTCGTACGCCACCCGCTCGTCGGCAACATCGCTGCCGCGTACGACAGGTACGAAGCACGCGGTGAGAGGTGAACAATGATCGACATCAACAATGAATCCGGCGAGACCGTCGACGAGAAGGACCTGGTCGAACTGGCCCAATTCGCCCTGACCGTTCTGCGCATCAATCCCGAGGCGGAACTGTCCATCGTCCTCGTCGACGAGGACACCATGTCCAGCTATCACGAGAGATTCATGGACGAGCCCGGCCCGACCGACGTGCTCAGTTTCCCCATGGATGAACTGCGCCCCGGCCAACCCGGCGCCGAACCCCCGCTGGGGGTCCTGGGAGACATCGTCTTGTGCCCCCAGGTCACCGACAAGCAAGCCGCTCAGATGGGGCGTACACCGCGTCAAGAAGCCGAGTACCTCCTCATCCACGGGTTGCTCCACCTGGTGGGCTTCGACCACGCCGAGCCGGCTGAGAAAGCCATCATGTTCGCATTGAACGACCAGATCATCGAAGCCTGGGAGAAACGCTCCCATGACTGACGCAGACAAACATAAACACCGGGACCGGGCATGATCATACAGATTTCATTGCTCGTGGTTTTTCTCGCGGTGGCCGCTTTCTTCGCCGCGGTCGAGGAGGCGTTCTCCACCCTGACCAAGGGCCGTGCTGGCAAACTCGTCGAGGACGAGACCAAAAACGCGGACAAAGTGGCCCAGATCGTCGCAGACCCGGCGCCGACCGTGTCCACCGCCTTGTTCCTGCGTCTCGTGGGGGAGATCGGCTTCACAATCGTCATGGTCGACCTGTTCTGGACGCGCCTGCCCACTCATCTGTGGGCCCTGGTCGTCAGCGGAGCGGTGGTCGTCGTGGCCCTGTTCGTGGTCGTGGCGGTGTCCGCCCGTACGCTGGGACGCCAGAACACCGTCGGTGTCGCCCTGAAAACCTGTTCGTTGATGAAGATCCTGTCATCGGTGCTGTTCTTCATCCCCCAGTTGATGATCCTGCTGAGCAATGTCATCACTCCAGGACGTGGTTTCCCCGACGGGCCCTTCGCCTCCGAAGACGAATTGCGGGAGTACGTCGACATGGCGGAGGCGTCCAACCAGATCGAAGCCGACGAGCGCAAGATGATCTATTCCGTGTTCGACCTGGGTGACACCCTCGTACGCGAGGTCATGGTTCCCCGCCCGGACGTGGTGTACATCGAATCGGGCAAAACCCTGCGCCAGGCCTTGTCACTGGCCCTTCGGTCCGGCTTCTCCAGGATCCCGGTCACCGGGCCCAAAGGCTTGGACGACATCATGGGCATCTGCTACCTGAAGGACATTGTGAAAAGGGTGTACGACAAATCGGACGCCCAATCCCTCGAGCAGGTCGACTCCTTGTTGCGCCCGGTCACCTGGTGCCCCGACTCCAAACCCGCCGACGACCTGTTGCGGGAGATGCAGGCCGCGCACACGCATATGGTCGTTGTCGTGGACGAGTTCGGCGGCACAGCGGGGGTGGCGACCATCGAGGACCTGCTGGAAGAGATCGTCGGGGAGATCCAGGACGAGTTCGACCGGGAAACCGATCCTGTCACCGAGGTGAGCGAGGGAGTCTACAGGGTCTCGTCACGGCTGTCGCTGGCCGATCTGGGCGACCTGTTCGACATGGAGTTGGACGATGAGGACGTGGACTCCGTCGGGGGGATCATGGCCAAGAAACTCAACAAGGTGCCCATCCCCGGCTCGACCCTGGTGTGGGAGGGTCTGGAAATGACCGCCGACCAGTACGCGGGGCGCCGTCACCAAATCTCGACGATCCTCATCCATCGGGCGCCCGGCGATCAGCCCGACCAGGATCGTACCAACAACAAATCACTGGAGGCATGATGTTCCATTCGGGTTTCGCATGTTTCGTGGGCAGGCCCAACGCGGGCAAGTCCACGCTCACCAACGCACTGGTCGGCGCCAAAGTCGCCATAGCGTCGGACAAACCCCAAACCACGCGCCACATCGTACGAGGCATTGTGACCACCGATGACGCGCAACTGGTGATCATGGACACCCCCGGGGTTCACAAACCCCGTACCCTGTTGGGACAAAGGCTCAACCAGTTGGTGTACGACACGTGGAGCGAGGTTGACGAGATCGGGGTGTGCCTGCCGTGTCCGGAGAAGATCGGTCCGGGGGACCGATACCTGGTCTCTGAGATCTCCCGGCTCAACCCACGCCCCCAGTTGGTGGGGTTGGCGACCAAGGTCGACGCCGCGCCACCCGAAAGGGTGCGTGCCCACCTGTTGGACATCCAGAAGCTGGAATCGGAGCTGGGGATCGAGTGGGCTGACATCGTGCCCGTGTCAGCCGTCACAGGTGAGAACCTCGATGTGGTCAAGGATCTGCTTTTGTCCCATCTGCCCGAGGGACCCGCGTACTATCCAGATGGTGAGATCACCGACGAGCCGACCGAGACTCTCGTGGCGGAACTGATCCGTGAGGTCGCCCTGGGCGAGGCACGCCAGGAATTGCCGCATTCGATCGCTGTCACCATCGAGGAGATGGGGCTGAGGGAAGGCAGACCCGAGGACAAACCACTGTTGGATGTGTACGCCGATCTGATCGTCGAACGCGACTCGCAAAAGCCGATCATCTTGGGACGCGGGGGGGCTCGGCTCAAAGAAATCGGCAGCGAGGCACGCCTCAGGATCTCACGGCTGGTCGGAACACCGGTGTATTTGAACCTCAAAGTGAAGGTCCTCAAAGAATGGCAGCAGAACCCGAAAGCTCTGAACAGGCTGGGTTTTTGAGATGTTTATGGACGGGCTCCAGCCTGAAAATGCGGTCTTCCGGTGTTTTATGGGAAAACATAGATGTGAGATCAGCTATAATGAACTATGAGATGGACGATTGAAGCGGGGTCTGCTCTAGGTAGTGATGTGACCTCTGCTCATCGTCATGACACGGTGGTGAGGCTACACTGCCGAGGAGGGGCGCCATGAGAATTCACCGATTGCGTGCATGGGGCTGTTTGACGTCCCTCGTGCTCGTGCTCGGGATGGCGAACTTCACCCCGGCCATGGCCAATGCGAAAGATCCGGATCCTTTGTTCAGCATTGACTCCTATCCGCATGTCGGCGGGGTCGCCTCGGCGCAGCCGCTGGCGTTGGGGTTCATGCGGGGATTCACCAAACAGGATGTTGACAGCGCTGATGTCGTCCTGGGTTCTGAGGCGGACGCCTACGAGGGTCTTGTCTCGGGCGCGTCGGATCTGATCCTGGCCCCCGGCCCGAGTGTGGACGAAACAGCTGCGGCCAAACAAGCCGGAGTGGAGTTACAAGCCACTCCTGTTGCCCAGTCCAGGCTCGTCTTTTTGACCGGCGCCGACAATCCGGTGGATTCCATCACTTCGTCTCAACTGCGCGACATTTATTCCGGCGCCATCACCGATTGGTCACAGGTGGGCGGGAATCCCGGCCCGATCACCGCTTATCAGCGGATGGACGGGTCCGGGTCGCAGACGGGGATGCTCGACCTGGTGATGAGGGGCACTGCCATGATGGACCCCCCGACGTCCGACGCGCGATGGATGGGCACCCTGGCGCAAACGGTGACGAATTTCGAGCCCTCAGAAGGGGCGTTGGGGTATGCGTACTCCTATTACGTCCAGGCCATTTGGCCCGATCTGATGAGCACGGGGAAAGCCGACGGGGTGAAAGTGCTCAAGGTGGGCGGGGTCTCGCCTGATCCTTCTGTCCAGAATTACCCGTTGACAACGACGTACGACGTCATCATCAGGTCGGATGAGCCCAAGAATTCGCCGGCGAGGACGCTTGCGGACAAGATGGTGGACCCTCAGGGCCAGGACATCGTACGCGATGCGGGATATAGTCCTCTGGATCCGGTCGACCCGCCCGAGGCGTCGGAACCTGCGCCGAATCCGGCGTCGTCGAACACGAGTCAGACGTACACACCGAACCCTGTCACAGTGTCGACCACAGTGAGGTACGTGACGGCCGAGTCTGGTGACGTGGAACATTGCGCCTTGGTGGAAAGGCCCAGCATCGAGGGATTGGCGGACATCAATCTCCAAAACAGCCTCACCGCTGAATTCATCTCTCGCCAAGACGGGTTTTTGATGCGGATGTGGGGCGCCGACCAACTCGTGCCCACCTCGTCATGCACGAACAACGCTGTGCCCGATGTGGTTCTCCGTACTTTCGCGACCGCTGATTTCGCCAATGTCCTCTCGCTGCATTCCTCATGGGGGGTTCCCGGATCTCCCGGCGCCCATGATCCGGCGGCGACACTCAACGTGCGCCTGGACACAGGGCAAGAGTTGTCGTTCGCTGACCTGTTCACGCCCGGGACGAACATCGCCGACCTGGTCCAGGCCGAGGCCCTGTCCTCCGACCCATATGCCAATGAGCAAGATATACTGTCCTGGATTGACGACTATCGGGTTCATCCCGACCGGAGCTTCAGTTTCTCCGCCACCTCCGCCACCCTGTATCTGCCCGGCGCCGCCAATGGGGAGGACACCGGGATCACCGTCGGGTACTCCTCCCACTTGGACAAGGTGGCCGTCTTCACTCTTGCTTCCGGCGCCTCAGGGTTGTACGCGACCCCCACCGAACCGGCAGCGGTGGACGAAGCCCCCCCAGCCACGAGCCAGCAAACAGTGGCAAAAGTGGACGAACTCGTGGTCGAACCCGCCGATTCCGTCCTCACGATCACCTCGGATCCGGTGAAAGTCGTCACCGACCCGTGCACCGGCGAGACGACCACCACCCCTGACACCTTCACCGCGGAAGTGGCGGTGGTCGACTCGTACCTCAACCCCATACCCGAGGCTGTCGTGGCGTTCTCAACCACCGACGGCATGATGCTCACCCAGCAGTACGTGACCGCCGACGACCACGGAGTGGCCACCATCATGGCCATCATGGACCAGGCGGCGTTGTTGCGCGGTGCGGTTCCCGTTCTCAGTGCGACGATTCTGGTTGATGGGAACCAGGTTCCGGTGGCTGGTTCGGGGATCGAGGTCCCGGTGGAGATCAGCGCTCCCGACAAGCCCATCACCCTCCCACAGGCGACAATCTCCTCATCCCCGGTCCCGGCCGACAACCACTCCGCGTACACCGTCTCGGTCCAGTGGATCGACGGATGCGGGGTTCCCGTCACGGATCTGCCGGTTCAGTTCTCGGTCGACGCCTCAGCCGCCCTCTCCTCCGGTTCTGTGCCGCTCGACGATCAGGGCCAGGCGCAGGTCACGGTGACCGATCCGGTCGCGGAGTCCGTCGGGATCCAGGCCGATGTGGCGACCGGGGATGGAAATCTGGTCGGCGTCAAGGGGCTCACACCACTGGTGTTCTCGATGGCCACGCCGGACCCGGTTCAGGCCTCGATGGATGTGGACTTCGATTTCGTCGCGATACCCTGCGACGCACCGGGCACCGCGACACTGACGGCCATGGTCAAAGACGCTTCGGGACATCCCCTCTATCGTCACAATGTGAATCTGAGCGCGACGGGGAACGCGGTTTTGTCGGATACGACCATCACCACCGATCTGGCGGGCAGGGCGACGGTGTCCCTGAGCGATGACACACCAGAAACGGTCACGGTGCTCGCATGGCTCGACTCGGGCCAGGAGATCACGGGCTCACCGGTGACAATGGATTTTGTGTCCGGGTGCGCGCCGGTGTCGTCGCAGTCGATGTGGTTCTCGGTTTCCCAGGGCCCCAAGCTCGCCGACGGACAAGATGCGTACACTGTGACGGTCTATGCGAAGGATGTCAACGGCGGACCCGTGACGGGGCTGGCGGATCAATTGGAGGTGAGCGAATCCAGCGGGGCTGTCACTGTGGGCGAGGTGACGGACAATTCAGATGGGACCTACACCGCACAGCTGACATCGTCTCAGGCTGGGACATTCTCCGTACGGGTGACGACCAGTTCGGGGGATGGTCATCGCAGAGACTTGTCGAACAGTCCCGCTTCATTGACGTTCATCCCGGTGTGGGAACCCACGTTGAGTGTGAGCCTCAAAGCCGATGGGCAACAGTCGTACCTCGTCACAGCCCAGATTTCAGCCAGGATGGGCAAGTCTTCCCCGGCTCCTCTCGCGGGCCAGGCGCCGCAGATGAGTGTGGAGGTGCTCGATTCCGACTCGACTCCCACCAACGATGTCCAGGTGGGGGACTTCAATGAGAGCCAGCCCGGTGTGTACACAGCGACAGCCACCTCGTCGGCGCCGGGAGAGTACGACGTGGTCGTCTCCTGGACCGAGAACGGAACCGGCCAGGTCGCGTCGACCGGGGCTCCCATGACATTTTTGAATTCCGGTGGCACAGCCGTTTCCGTGTCCACTGGAGGGCATCAAATCTCCCCTGACTACAGGATATGGATTCTCGCCGTGGCTTTGACCAGTGCGGGTGCCGCCTGCGGAATCCTACGGGGAAAGAAATTTCTTTAAAAAGGTATCTAACCCCTATACAATTTGGTATCGCCATGTAATACTATTACCCAATAGGTAGGGCGGTACCGAAGACCACCCCTCTTATGAATAGACGTATTGGATGTTGTGTCACGGGATTTCCCGTGCTGATTGATACCTGGGGGAGCCATGGCTCGAGTTTTATCAAGAACCTCTCACATCAGCCACGCCTGGATGAGATCACTGGCGATTGTCTCAGCATTCGCCTTGGTGATCGGGGGAGTTTTATTGGGGTCGACGGTGACCGACACCCGAAGCGTGGCAGCTTCAACGAATGGAATGCCGGTCTCGCACACCGGGGTCGACCCGAATTGGACGGTGATCCCCGGCTGGCAGGCCGTCTGGCCGCAGCCGCTGGATGAGGAGAGCCTGTACTGGGTGGTCAACCGGAGCGGCACCACGAATCCACCTCCCGCCCTGACCACGACGACGGGCCCCTCGGGGGCGCAAACCGTCTTGTGGGCGGCGTACGACTGGGCAGGCGACATGTCCACGTACCACACACGCGCGGCTCTCACAGTGCAGAAGACAGCGAGCAATGACGATGGTGGAATCGAGTTGACAGGATCCCAGTTCTCCACTGCGGCCATGTCGCGCATCGGAGGCACGAGGGCTGATCCGGCCGCACCCCTGACAGTGTACTTCTGGGACTACCTGGCGGTTCCCACGCTGGGCGGGCTGACCTGCGACGCCAACAACACCCCGATCGTACGGACGACCTCGCCACTCGACGATGAGTCCGGCTCGACGGGAGATCTGGAGTGGAGCTGTTTGCCCACCCCGTACGGCGGCACCTACTCGGCCGGCGGCGAGGCGGACCAGTACACAGGCAATATCTACATGATCCCCGGCGGCGGCTCCATCGATAACCAGTCCGTCACATCCACAGATCCCAGCACGGAGACGGGATGGGTTTTCGTGGTGTGGGATCCCGTCACGGGAGCCTATTCCCAGTCGAATTCTGTCCAACCGGGCGACTGGGAACCGGACATGACCACAGTGCCACAAGAGCGAGTGAAGGTGTGGACCGATGTGAACGGGACGACGGCCCACGCCCCCGGGGCCGCGTATGACATTTCGCTCGACTCCGACGGCAACGCCTACGCCTATTCCGGCGTCGATCCGGGCACCGGCGATGAGGGCAACATGTCGATCGTACGCATGGAGCCCGCCAGAGATTCGGATGGGAACATCGTCGATGGAACACAGAGCAATCCGTGGAGGTACTACGTGGTCACGAAGATCCGCCGGGATGATCCCACCCAGTCGTGGTCGGCGCCGTCCAGCATCTATGGGAACGGGATCTTGAACGGCCAACTCATCTTGGGTGCCAACACGAGAGTGGCGATCGCCTCGGGTGGGGTGACCCTGCCCACCACCGCGACCATCGGGGGCAGGGGGACGACGACCACGGTGAAAATCGACCCCCAGTCAGCGACAGCTAAAGTTGTGTGGTCGGTGGGCAACCAGGACAGCCTCCCCACACTGGCCGGCTACGACAATGCCTCCTCACAAGGGGCTGAGGTCATCCGTGGCGCCCTTTACCAGGATGTGAACTCCGACGGAGAGATCACCGCAGACGAACCGGGCCTGCCAAACGAGACAGTCGCGTTGTACAACTCCTCTGGCACACTGCTGTCGGTCCAGCAGACGGACTCGCTGGGGCAGTACTCCTTCCTCATCGCCGCCGTGACGGGGATGGACACGGTTTTCTATGTACGCCCTGTCGAGGTCACAGCCCTTCTCCCGGATGGCGTCACGCGAGTGAACGGCGCGCTGAGCTGGGGACAGGGATCATTGCAAGAAGGAATGTCTGTCAACAAGGTACCACTGATCAACACCACTGAGATCCAGTGCATGAGCGGGAACATCGCCGCAACGCCGGGTCCGTGCGACGGTGCTCGTCCGGCCACGTCCGCGGACCCGCCGCTCGGGGCTCTGGGCTCGGTCAGTTCCCCCTCGGCATGGCTC
>JGI24699J35502_11133941_pt1 | contig 20335 bp, 20 predicted proteins | sample TergutMp193P4_FD_35502 | JGI IMG/M metagenome (IMG submission 35502) | reverse complement strand
AAACGAGTCAAGGACTTCGTTTTAACGAAGTCCAGAAGAGAAAAAAACGAGTTAAGGTCGCCGTTTCAACGAAAAATGACAAAAATAGCCGGTTTTTCCTAAGAAAAACCGGCTATTTAGAATTAACCAATCAAGTTTTGATTAGGTGTCCTTTTTACAGTAAATATCTTCCAGATGCTTTTTAAATTCTACATTCGGCATAAATTGACATTTTGTAAGATGTATCAAAATGTAATTTAACCCTTCCGAAGTGTCATTTTGAATTCTATCTAACGGATTGTATCTTGAATCTAATTTAATGCTCATAATTGTTCTTTTAAAAAGTTATCCACACAATGACAATGCAAAGATAATATATTGAAATGGCGTTGTCAATACTATTAACGAATTTTTTTACAGTTTCGTATTAAAATAATGGAAGTAACCCAATTTTTATTTACCTATTTTTATCGAACGGTAGTGATATAAATATCTTCAATCAAGTATCATAAATGTTAGGAATATATTGTATTTTTGCGTATATTTAAGAGTTAGCAGCAAATGCGCGGGCGACACAGCGTACAGTGTGTAAAAAACTAAATTGGAGTATTAAATGGAAAATAAAATGAATTATCTAACGGCTGAAGAAAAGGCTCTCATTATGGGTTTACGAAAACCAATGCGAGAAAAAATGGAGAAGTACATAAATTTGACCAATAAAATCAAAGAATGGAAAATTTATGATGAACCCAAATTAGAGTTGATTGTCAAAGGATTTGAGAAATTTCCGAGAGAAGAAGTTTCAACATACTATAATCCCTATTTAACAGATGAAATTGCAGAACAATACACTGCTGCTAATGAGTTTGGCATCAGTCGGGATGTCTCTTCGCGGACAGTTTAGTGGTAATTTGGAAGTTCACCGCCCGCCCGAACCTTTGTGAAACCCCGACCGAATCCCAAGTCGGGGGATGTTGCACGCAAGCGGAGCGACAGCGTGGTGGAAACGAACGAGAAAGCAGAACATTAGGAGTGAGCAACCCGACAAAGAGTTAGAATTTAATAGATTTATAAACAAAAATAATAATTCAAAAATGACAAAAAGAAGATTAAATTTGAGGAAAGCGGCGATAACAGCCTGCCTCGCAGTCGTAGCATTATTTGCAGGGTGCTTGCAATCATCAGCATCAGCAATTTATTCGTCTAAAGCGATGGATGAACTGACAGCAGATTTAAAAAAAATCGCTGAGACCTACAAAATAGAACAAGTTCGGATTTTTGAGGAAGACAAACTATCGAACGATTTTGAAATGGCAGTCGGCGAAGAAATCAAAGATGCAGACATTCAGCCAATAGACGGAACTTGTGGCGTGAATCTTGTGTGGAACTTATTTGATGGTAAGCTCACCATTAGCGGCACAGGAGCGATGGAAAATTATGCTACATCGAACCTTAGTCCTTTTTATATTCATCGCGATAAAATTATCAGTGTGGTAATTGAAGTTGGTGTAACAAATATTGGGCAGCGGGCTTTTTCCCAGTGTTCAGTCCTTACTTCTATCTCCATTCCGAATAGTGTTCAAAGTATCGAGTATGCCGCTTTTGCTAATTGTTCTAATCTTACTGTTATTGACATTCCAAAGAACTTGCAGAGTATTGGATTGCAGGCATTTTATGCCTGTTCAAACCTCGCCTCTATTACTATTCCCAAAAGCGTACAGAGTATCGGGCGTCAGGCATTTGTCCACTGTTCCAGTTTGAAAGATATATATTTGCAACAAGATATACCGCTAAAAACTGAAGCTGACATATTTATCGGGATTGACATGTCAAATTGCGTATTGCATGTGCCCGTTGGAAGTAAGGCGCTATATGTGGATGCTAAGGTGTGGAAAGAATTTGTTAATATCGTAGAAGATATATCTCTTAAATAGAAAAGGTATTAATGTGAGCATTATTTGAACTAAATGATAGAAATGTCGCGAGACGTTGGGCGTCATGCGGGGGACAGAGCGTGCTGACAGAAACATAAAATTAAACCATAAACTTATCAGTGAATATCGAATTTTGAATGCTGCCAATAATTATGTTCGGGTAATTGAACAACTGACAGAAATGACAAACCCTCTTACCAAAAGAGAAATTGAAGTTCTGAAATTGGTAAAAGAGGGTTTTTTGAGTAAGGAAATTTCCGATAAACTGACCATAAGTTTTCACACCGTAAACACACATCGGCAGAGAGTTATAGAAAAATTAGGTGTAAATAACTCAATGGAAGCCGTAGTGCTTGCTTCAAAACTTGGGTTATTATAATTGTTTTATCAGAGCTAAAACTTATACCCAATTATCAAAGAATAGTTTATGTTGTGCAGTTTGTTTACATTACTTGACAGAGAGGATAATCCATATTTCGCTTCTACCCCCAATAAAAAACGTTGGAAAACGAAATCCAGCCCTGCATTTATACCTGCATCAAACTTGTTGAATTTCAAAGCATCATCAGTATTCCCTCCAATCATAAGCAATTTAAAGAGATAGATAAGAAGATGCCCAGTCGCTAATGAGTGATTTTACGAAATGGCGGGCTTGTACCGGTCGAAATTTTGTTTAACTTTGCAAGCGTGTGGCTCGCCCAGCGGCAGTGAAACCCGAAACTACGTTAGGCGCAATACGGCGATAATGCGTTATCCAAGGGAAATATTATTTGATTGCGACTTGAAAAACAAATGAGTAATGAAAGCAAAACTTATAATTGCAGCTGTTTTTACAGTATCTTTGGCTCTGTTTTTCAGCTTTCTTGCCTATCATGCAAGTGTGCAGTACACAATCAGAGATGGGAAACTTTATGCGGGAAATCGTGAAGTTTCCGAAATAAATATGCAGCAATGCGAATGGTTATCTAACGAAATCATAAAAGACTCTTTGCATGTTTTTTATAAGGGAAAAATAGTGAAGGGTATTGATGCGCCAACATTTGAAAAATTACCAAGTACAGAATTCTTTTATCGCGACAAAAATGCGCTCTATTTCGAACGTTGGGGTATTTTTACAATTCATAAACTTGTAAAACTTGACAAAGAGTTTGATGTAAAAACAATGAAATCGCTTGGTATTTACTCACTAATTTTACGCGACAAAAGCGGACAGTGGGAAATTTACCACATTGTTTACCATAGCCGTAGTCGTGGTGTAGTCCATAGATGGGTAATCCGCAAGGTTAAAAAATAATTTTCCATACGTAGCTTGAAATCAATGTGGGATAGAATTTTAGAGAAGACAAGAAGAATTGAAAAATAGAAGAAGCAACAGATGTTAGCTATCAGCGGACGGCAGCGCAGCGTGTAAAAAATCGAAAATAGAATATTAACCGTCCGATAAATACATTTTGTACAAACCAATACATTCACTATCTTTGCAACTTTCTATATACTATTACTATGCAAGATTTAATAGAAGAATTAAAAGTTCACATTATCAGAGATTTAAATTTGGAGGAGATGACTCCGGAAATGATTGATAGCGATTCGCCTTTGTTTGGCGACGAAGGATTGGGATTGGATTCCATTGACGTGCTGGAAATGATCCTGATTTTGGAAAAATATTATGGACTTAGAATCAGTAATCCCGAGGAAGGAAAAGCTATTTTCCGTTCAGTTCGAACCATTGCAGAATATATTACAGCAAATAAGCAATCATGAAAGTCGTTGTGACGGGAGTCGGATGTGTCTCCGCTATTGGGTTGAACGTACAAGAAACAGCAGACTCATTGGCGCAGGAAAAGTCCGGTTTGCGACCGCTTTCATTGTTTGAATCAAAATACAAAGATAAATTGCCGGTGGGAGAAGTGAAAGCCGGTTATTCCGATTTAGTCGAACGACTTCAATTGAATCCGGCAAAAACTTATTCCCGAACTGCTTTACTGGGAATGTTGGCTGCACGGGAAGCATTCGAAGACGCAGGTTTGAATGAACGAGAAACGAAAGGTTTACGGATAGGGCTTATCTCCGGAACTTCAGTTGGCGGAATGGACCGCAGCGAGGTTTTTTATAACGATTATCTTCATTCCGCGTCCAAAGGAAGATTGCGAAACATTATCTCTCACGACTGCGGCGACAGCACCGAAAAAATTACTTCTTATTTGAAAATCAAAGATTATATAAGTACAATCAGTACAGCTTGTTCTTCTGCTGCAAATGCCATTATAGTCGGCACTCGCTTGATAAAACACGGCTTTCTGGATTGTGCCGTTGTCGGAGGAACGGACGCTTTGTGCCGCTTTACCTTGAATGGGTTTGCTTCCCTGAAAATCCTTGATGAGAATCCCTGTCGTCCTTTCGATGCTTCGCGTCAAGGACTTAATCTCGGAGAAGGCGCTGGTTATATTGTACTTGAAAAAGAAACGAATAATTATCTGAAAAGCTACGGTTATGTAGCCGGCTATGCAAATGTGTGCGAAGCATTTCATCAAACAGCTTCTCTGCCGGAAGGAACCGGCGCCTGGCTTTCCATGCAAAAAGCGCTGCAAACGGCGAATCTCACTCCCGGTCAAATTGATTATATTAATCTTCACGGAACCGGCACTCTGAATAATGATTGGGCTGAAGGAAACGCCGTCCGGAAACTTTTCGGCGATTCATTGCCGTATATCAGTTCTACCAAATCATATACAGGTCATACCTTAGGTGCATGCGGAGGAATTGAAGCGGTTTTTTCCTTGCTGGCAATCCGAAACAGAGCAACTTTTCCTAACCTTAATTTTGAAATCCCCATGCCGGAACACAGATTAGTTCCAGAAATTCGTTATACTGAAAATCGGAATATTCACACAGTTTTATCCAATTCGTTCGGCTTCGGAGGAAATATGTCCACCTTAATTTTTTCCGGATTATGAATGTTTATATAACACATTGGAGTTCTATTAATCCGGTTTTTCTCCCGGAAAATACCGTTTATACCAGTCCGGCGGAAATGCAAGAAGGAATCCGTTTGAGATGTCATGAACCAGATTATAAACTTTTTATAACCGATTCTACTGTCAGGAGAAGAATGAGTCGTGCAGTCAAAATGGGTACGGCTGCTGCTATGCAATGCCTAACTGGAGTTAGAAAAACTCCAGATGCAATTATCACGGCTACAGGCTTAGGTTGTTTGAGCGATACGGAAAAATTTCTACGTATGATTCTTGATAATAAAGAAGAACTATTAAACCCGACGCCATTTATCCAATCGACTTTTAATACGGTTGGAGCGCAAATTGCCATCGCACTTAATAACACAAGTTACAATAATACTTATGTTCATCGCGGATTTTCTTTTGAAAACGCATTGTTAGATGCTTGGATGTTACTTTCCGATGGCGAAGCGAAAAATGCGCTCGTCGGAAGCTATGAAGAACTAACAGATACTTCGTTCGATATCTTTTCGCGATTGGGATGGTACAGGAAAGGCGGAAAAGAAGGGGAAGGCGCTCAGTTTTTTCTTTTATCGACGGAAGAAAAAAGTACTTGCCGATTGAAAGATATTGCTTTTGCCTTTAGACCGACGGAATCAGAGTTGCAGGAAACGTTACATTCATTCCTTGACCGGAATAGCCTTAATCCTGACGCAATCGACTGTTTAGTTTCTGGAGAAAGCGGTAATTCCGAAGAACAGGCATTTTATGATACTGTTGAAAATAATCTTCCAAATTCATCCATTGTCACTTATAAACATCGAAGCGGAGATTATCCGACGGTTTCTTCTTTTGCACTTTGGTTGAGTGCGCAGATTTTACAAACCAATGAAATTCCATCTTGCCTGCTGAAAATAAATCAGGGAAAAGATATAAAAAACCTGTTGATTTATAATCATTTTAAAAATATCAATCATTCTTTCATCCTTTTAGAGAAAGAATTTACAGACAAGTCAAATACATGATAACAGCATTAGGAATCATTATTGGCATATTACTTTTATTATTTTTAATATATGCTTCCGGCAATATCCGGTCGGGAGTGTATGTGAAAACTATTTCACGACTTCCGGCAGACGAGAAAATACTTGCTCTTACGTTTGACGACGGACCACATCCCGAAATAACACCTCTGATTCTGGCTGTTTTAAAAAAATACAATATTCAAGCAACTTTCTTTTGTATAGGTAAAAACATCGAAAAAAATAAATCAGTAGCTTATAGAATTATAAATGACGGATATCTGATTGGAAATCATACATATAATCATTTATTTGCTTTTCCTTTTTATTCAAGTAAGCGAATGAAAACGGAAATTGATGATTGTTGGAATCAAATTATTTCTATAGGTTCGCCGGATTCTCCCCGATTGTTCCGTCCGCCATTCGGAATAACGAATCCTACTTTAAGAAAAGCATTGAAGAACTCCGGCTATAGCGTTATTGGATGGAATATCCGCTCGTTAGATACGATTATAAAAAATCCCGAAGCAGTGGTTCGACGAGTTAATAAAAGAATCAAGCCTGGCAGTATTCTTCTTTTTCACGATTCCAAAGCTCATACACCGGAAATTATCGAAAGAGTTATTATCTTTGCATTAGAAAAAGGATATGCTTTTGTTCGAGCGGATGATTATTTGAAAATTATGAATTATAAATTATGAAACAAAAAATTTTACTATTTCTTTTGGTTTGCTTTTTCTTTTGTAGCAAGACAGATGCTCAAACCGATTTTAAGCCGATGGTTTCAATCGAATCATTCAAAAATCGGATGACGGGAGAATCAGATTCCTTAGCAAGTATTGAAAGCCGCTTTACGCAAACCAAACATATCCGTTTATTATCTGAAAAGATTGTTTCTACCGGTAATTTTTCTTACCAAAAACCGAATAAAGTTTGTTTGGACTATCTTAACCCGGTAAAATACCGGATTGTTGTCAATGGAAATAAAATTAAGATTGATGCTGATGGAAAAACCAATATATTCGATGCCGGTTCCAACCGATTGATGGAGCAAATGAGCGTCTTGCTTTCAGCTTGCATGACAGGAAATTTGGATAGGCTTTCTTCGGATTATGAATTGACGTTCAAAGAAAATGATACGCAATATTGGATTGCCGTCGTTCCGCAAGGAAGTGCAAAAGCCTATATGAAATGTATAGATATTTTTTTGAATAAAAAGGATTTTTCGGTTCGTCAATTGAAAATAACCGAATCTTCCGACGATTATACCGAATATGTATTTACCGGTCAAAAGAAAAATGTCGTCTTTTCCAATGCGAAATTTGCTGTTAAATAGCTTACTATCTTTATTGCTGTTAAGTTCATGCTCTCCGGGCATACTGAAAAATTTCCAGAAAACAGACAGCCATTTAGTAAACAGAGGCGATTTTTTCCCTTTTTTCCCTTCAGTCGATACGACGCATTTATTTAATATGCAAATTGATTTCCGGAAAAATCATTTTAGTGGATTTTTATTGATAAAATCAGTGCAACCAGAAGTTTACAGAATTGCATTTACAACTCATTTCGGCATGAGCATATTTGATTTTGAATTCGACAATGGTGAATTCAAGATAAATCATTGTTTAGAAGCCTTAAACAAAAAAAGAGTGATACAGCTTTTGGAAAATGATTTCCGGATTTTGCTCTTTCTGAATCTTGACCCCGATAAAAACTTTTCGTATATCTATAAGAATAAAAAAAATCCGGATTTGGAAATAAATCGTACAGAAAATATTTATTATCTGAAGGATAAAAAAAATGAAACGCTTCTTGCAATCGAAGCGCCTCATTTTTTCAGTTCTTTATCTTACGGCTTCACAGATTATATAAACCGGTTTCCTTCAATTGTGAAAATCAAACACAGCCGTATCGGAATAAAAATGCAATTGGAAAAAATTTATCCGCATCTCGATGCTCCACAAGAAGTGCAAGTTAAACAACCTTCTTGATAAACCAACGATTCCTCACCACAATTCGGACATTTTTGTCCTTTCGCTTGTGCGCCATCCTGGACATATTTTTTCAAAGCGCGTTCCACTCCGTTTTTCCAAGTATTGATTGACTCATCTTTCAAATCCAACCCTTCTACTAATTTGAGGACTTGCTCCAAAGGCATGGAATAGCGCAATACGCCGGAAATCAATTTAGCATAATTCCAATATTCCGGATTGAATTTTTGCGATAAACCTTCGATTGTTGTTTTATAACCCCGTTTATTTGTATATTGAAAATCGTATCGCTTGTTGCCGTTTTCGTCCACGTTTTTAATTATCGTTCCTTTCGTAACATTCTTCGGTAGAAAAATGCCTTCATCTTCGTCGTTGATGCCGGTAAATATCTCATACGGACGCCCGTTCAATAAACCGACAAAGGCAATCCATCTTTCCTTATTATTCTGAAATTTTACAATGTCGGCTTCCAACTCGCGCGGGCGTTTAGCAACAATCACCGGAGGTTCGATGCAATCTTTTTCTTTCTTTTTTTCGTTGGTTGCCAACAAAACGCCACTTCGGGAGCCTTCACGATAAACTGTGCAACCTTTACATCCCGATTTCCAAGCCTCGACATACAATTGGTTGACTAATTCTTCATCTACCTCATTCGGTAAATTAATTGTAACGCTAATCGAATGATCTACCCATTTTTGAATTTGTCCCTGCATTCTTACTTTTTGCAACCAATCTACATCATTGGAAGTTGCTTTGTAATAAGGTGATTTTTCAATTAAGGCATCCACTTCTTCTTGCGTATATTTTTTGATTGTAGAATATCCATTTGCTTCCATCCAATTCACAAACTTATGATGAAATACAATATATTCTTCAAAAGAATCTCCTACTTCGTCCACAAAATCCACCTTAGCGGAAGCATCATTGGGATTAACTTTCCTTCTACGTTTATAAACCGGAAGGAAAACCGGCTCAATGCCCGAAGTTGTTTGCGTCATCAACGATGTAGTTCCGGTAGGCGCTATCGTTAAGCAAGCAATATTTCGGCGGCCGAATCTTGCCATATCTTCAACTAAATGCGGATCAGCCCCTTTCAAACGAAGCATAAACGGATTGGACGCTTCCCGCTTTGCATCAAAGATTTCAAAAGCACCGCGTTCCTTCGCCATTTGTACAGACGAACCGTAAGCCGCTAAAGCCAAACATTTTTGAACTTCTACTGCAAATGCAGTTGCTTCTTCCGTTCCATAGCGAAATCCCATAGCAGCCAGCATATCTCCCTCTGCCGTAATTCCCACGCCAGTTCTCCGGCCAAGCAAAGTTTTCCGGCGAATTTTATTCCAAAGCGAACGCTCTGCATTTTTCACTTCTTCATTTTCAGGGTCGGTAGTAATTTTTTCAAGAATCGTGTCAATTTTCTCAATTTCCAAATCAATAATATCATCCATGATTCGTTGAGCCAATGCTGCATGTTTTCTGAATAAACCAAAATCGAATGTAGCATCCGGCCGGAAAGGATTCTTTACATAAGAATACAAGTTAATTGCCAATAATCGGCAACTATCATAAGGACACAAAGGAATTTCTCCGCAAGGATTTGTAGAAACGGTGCGGAATCCTAAATCGGCATAACAATCAGGAAGCGATTCCCTGATAATGGTATCCCAGAATAAAACGCCCGGTTCTGCAGACTTCCATGCATTATGAATAATCTTATTCCAAAGGTCTTTAGCATTAATTTCAATGGTGTATTTTGGTTGGTCAGAATCAATCGGATATTGTTGAATGAAAAGTTTATTATTTATTGCCGCTTCCATAAATTCATCGGTAATTTTAACCGAAACATTGGCGCCGGTTACTTTTCCTTCTATCATTTTCGCATCAATAAAAGCCTCTGCGTCGGGATGCTTGATGGAAACAGTCAACATCAAGGCGCCTCGCCGGCCATCCTGTGCCACTTCGCGTGTCGAATTGGAAAAGCGTTCCATGAAAGGCACCAAACCGGTAGAAGTTAATGCCGAATTTTTAACCGGAGAACCTTTGGGGCGAATGTGCGACAGGTCATGTCCGACTCCTCCTCGCCGTTTCATCAGTTGCACTTGCTCCTCGTCGATGCGGATTATAGCTCCATACGAATCGGCTGGTCCATCCAACCCAATGACAAAGCAATTCGATAATGAGGCGACCTGATAATCGTTTCCAATGCCTGTCATCGGACTTCCTTGCGGAATTATATATTTAAATTTGTCGAATAAACTAAACAGTTCCTCCTCTGAAACCGGATTAGGATATTTTTTTTCAATCCGGGCTACTTCGCTTGCCAAACGATGATGCATATCCGCCGGAGTTTTTTCATAAATATTGCCTGATGCGTCTTTCAATGCATATTTTGTTACGAATACTTTAGCCGCTAATTCATCGCCGCAAAAATATTCTAACGACGCCTTATATGCTTCATCGAATGCATAACTGTTATTTTTCATAAAATTGTAGTAGTAATTATTTTGTATTATTTTTTTATTTGTATTATTTTTTAGAAATAGAGTTCAAAGTTAATAAAAAATTATATTTCAAAATCTACATTTTTATAATAATTTTCTAAAAATAAAATTATAAATTTGAAATACAACGAAATAAAAATATTAACTTATTAAAAAGTTTTCCAAAATATTTTTTTGAATAAATATCGAATAAAAAAGCAGAATATGAAATTACATCATATAAGTCTCAAATAAAGCATAATTACGTTAAAATTTATTATATTTGCAAAACAAATGGATAAAAGAGTATAAAAAGCTGATTATGTTATTTATATATATTGGAAAATTATTCAACGATAAATTTAAATAAAAAAAAATCCAAACTCATACAACGTTTGGGCAACTTTTTTCATCTATATAATAAAGATGGACATTTACAAGTCTGAAGAACAATTATTAATTGCCGGATGCAAAAAAAATGAATCTTGGGCAAGGAAGAAATTGTATGAGCTTTACGCTCCTGCAATGTTAGGAGTATGTGTTCGTTATACGAATGATTATGAAAAAGCTAAAGATATTCTGCATGAGGGATTTATCAGAATATTTACAAAAATCAATACGTATTCCGGAGAAGGTTCTTTTGGCGGATGGATACGTCGTATTTTTATAACAACGTCCCTTGAGTTCTTGAAAAGTGATAATTCTTGGCGACATACAGATATTGTTGGTCAAGAAGAAAAAATCGAAGACTTTGATAATTCGGTTGTGGAGAAATTATCCGCAGAGGAAATTTTAAAATGTATATCCGAACTGCCTAAAGGTTGCCAATTAGTTTTCAATTTGTATGCAATAGAAGGCTATACACATGCCGAAATTGCCAAAATGTTGAATATTAAAGAAGGAACTTCACGTTCCCAATTTGCGTATGCCAGACAGTTATTACAAAATAAAATACAAAAATTACATATTCATACGAATACAAAAAACAAATATGGATAAAGATAAAGACATATTCAGTGAGATTATTAAAGATAAATTGAATAATTATACCTTGCCCGTCGATGACGATTCATGGGATAAAATAGAAGAACGCTTAAATTCTGTCAAACGGGAAAAAGCGAAACATCTGTGGATAGCAGTTATAGCCGTTGCTGCAAGTATTGCTTTATTGTTATTATTATTACAAATAAATACAACAACTTATCACCATGAAACAGCAGATAAATTATCCAGTCATGAAAAAGAGATTATTCAGGACGTATCTGAAAAAGAAATTGTTAAATCTGATTTACAGCAAAATGTCGAGCATCCGACAGTTTTTAGGAAATCACAATCAGGCAAACAGTTGGCAGAAAATGAACTTACAGTTGAGGTGATTTCCGAAAAAGCAATTCCGGAAGAGAATCAAGTAGCTCCAACAAGAGAAGAGCCAAGTGTTACGGAGAATCCTTCGACTTCATCAATTCATGACTTTGATTTCGGAGAAGAAGCAAAAATTCCGGTAATAAAGCATAAAAAACGACAAAGCATCAGTTTGTCATTCGGTTCCGGCGGAAATCTTTTAGCTAATAATACGACTGCGCCGCAAATTATATATAATACTTCCGAAATAGAAACTATGAGTTCTAATTTTGCATATTATAAAGCTGCCTCTCAAGATATTATTCAAACACAAGCAGAAGATATTTTATCAAGAGAAGATTACCCGAATGTGATTCATCATCTGCCCATATCATTTGGCATAACTATAAAAAAAGACTTAAGCCGAACGATTGCTATTGAAAGCGGTATCGTCTATTCATATCTTGCTACGACATTTAGCAGAGATTTTTATGTGAGAAGCAAGGCTGATTTACAATTACATTATATAGGCGTTCCGTTGAATATACATACCCGCCTCTATGAAAATCATAATTCTCAATGGGGAATTTATCTTTCTGCAGGAGGAATGGTCGAAAAAGGCATCTTGTCGCATTTTGTACAAAAGAATTTTTATGATGATATTGATAATACGGTTATGACGGTTAATTTAAACAATAAAATCAAAGGATTGCAATGGTCAGTTGGTATTTCGCAGGGAGTTGATTATCAAATTTATAAAAATTACAGTATCTATTTAGAGCCGAAAATAAGTTATTATTTTGATAACGATCAACCGGAAAGTGCGCGAACCCAACATCCGGTAGTAGTCGGAATAAACGCCGGACTTAGATATACATGGTAATAAAATTATTAATTTTTAAAAATTATACAGATGAAAAAAACATTTTTTTTAATTTTTCTTGCCGGTCTTTTTGCAGGATGTGATTACGAATATAAGGAAACATATTCCTATAAAGTGAATGAACCGGTATTAATGTCTATGAATGAATTTAGAAATTCGGTAAAAGTAACAAAAGAACAACGTCAAATTAACAATTATGGAAAGATATGCTTTTATAATGGTTTTTTATTCATTTCAGAGTCGGAAGTGGGAATTCATATTATTGACAACACAAAGCCTTCCCAACCTCGTATTATCGGATTTATCGAATTGGTAGGGAACGCCGACTTGGCTATTCGGGACAACATATTGTATGCCGATGCATTAATCGATTTAGTATGGTTTGATATTTCCGATCCGGCAAATCCGAAATTTAAAGGCCGGTTGGAAAATGTGTTTCCTGACGCTATGCCGGTAATAGGCAATTCCTACGGATATGATTACAGCATGTGTTATGCGGAAGACGGAACAAAGAAAGGCGTCGTAGTAGGGTGGACTTTGAAAGATCGAATCGAAGACGTTTCAGTCCGGAAAAATCGATGGAATAATACATGGGGAGTCATGAGTGAAACTGCTTATCTTACGGATGCTTCAAAGGGAAGTGGCTCAAGTGCAGGAGTCAATGGTTCCATGTCGCGTTTCAGCCTGTATAAAGATTATTTGTATGCCGTCATCAATTACCAAATGACTATTTTCGATTTAAAAACGCAAACTCCGACAAAAGCGCTTGAAAACTTCTGGATAGGCAATGTAGAAACTATTTTCAGTTATAAAGACAAAATGTTTTTGGGTACGCCGACCGGAATGGCAATTTATTCTGTTGAGAATCCGATAGAGCCTAAATATTGTTCTACCGTTTCGCATGTTTGGGGTTGTGATCCGGTGGTGGTCGATAACGATTTAGCGTATGTGACTGTCCGTTCCGGTAATTTTTGCGGACAAACTGTCGATCAATTACTAATTATAGACGTTCAAGATGTTTATCATCCAAAACCTATAGTTGAATATACAATGAAAAATCCAAAAGGCTTGGGAATCGACAACAACACTTTGTTTTTGTGCGACGACGGCTTGAAAGTATTCAAAACGGATAATCCGCAAACGCTTATAGCCAATCAAATCACACATTATCAGGGAATGGATGGATTCGATGTGATTCCCTACGGCAATGTGCTGATGATGATTGCCGACAATGGACTATATCAGTACGACTATTCCGATATTAACAATATCAAACAATTAAGTGTAATACCTATAATTAATAATAATGAATCAGAATAACACATTATTGTAGGGAATCACATCAAATCATCCATTTCGGCTGCCTTAGCTTCCAGTTCCCGTAAAAATTTGAACTGCGCCAAACTGCGTTGCCAATTATGCTTAGGCGAATGAATCTTATAATAGGTATCCCCATTGAGATAGTCTGTGAGAAATCGAACGGTCTGCATATAGGTGAGTAAACGTCCGCCGTATGGAAGCATCTGGATTTCCAGCGGTGAAAGAAAGGTTTTTGCCGTTTCCATATAACCTTTGGTATATGCTTTGAAAATCTCCATGTTCACCTGAATATGATCTAAGTTTTCATCATCTTCGGCTCCTGTATTACAAGCAGTTCGAATGAAATCGCCAATGTCGGAAAGCACAAATCCGGGCATTACAGTATCTAAATCAATAACACAAAGCACTTTGCCTTCTTTGTCAAACAAGATGTTATTCACTTTTGTATCGCAATGATTGATGCGTTTTTTCAGCTTCCCTGCTCTATAAAGTTGTTCCTGAACACAATATGTTTCAGAACGTTCCAGCAATGCATCAACTAATTCCTTTGCTTCATCCAATCTACCGGCTGCATTTGCATCAATCGCCTCTTTGAATTGTGCTAACCGAAATTCCATGTTGTGAAAATTGGGAATAATCTCACCAATAGTTCCTTCTGGTATGTCGGACAACATTTCCTGAAAGCGTCCAAACGCTTTGCCTGCTTCAAACGAATATTCCGGATTGACTTCTTCATACGTTTTGCTGTCCGGAATATACAGACATACACGCCAATAGTTCTCTCCGTCAAAATGATAATATTTACCATCTTTAGCCGGAATAAAAGTTAATACTTTACGTTCGAGTTCTGTTTCGCCCAAAGCAGCCAATTTTTTACGAATGTGCGAAGTGACAATATGGATATTGTTTTGCAGCATATCTACATCTTTAAATATATGGTGATTGATGTGTTGAAGGATATATTTCGATTTTCCTTCACTATTTATCGCCAGAAATGTATCATTGATATGACCGTTGCCGAAAGGCTCGACAAGCTTTATTTCATCTTCCACTTGAAAATACTTAAAAAGAGCCTGTAAAGGCATTTGTGTTTTTTCCATATTATTTTATTCAGCAAACGTTAATTTATCTAATTTATTCCATGATCCGCGTGTGAAATCAGGTATCTGCACAGGCATTGAATTATTGTCCAAAGATATTTCGGTTAGCGGAACTAAGCAGCACCATTCCGCCAAGTCATAAACATCCATATCTAAGGGTAAACCTTTCTGTAAACAATAGATTAACCGGTAATCCATAATAAAATCCATTCCTCCGTGTCCGCCAACTTTTTTAGCTTTTTCTTCGATAGAAACAGCAATAGGATGCTTATATTTTTGCATTAACATCTGTTTAACCGTATCAGGTACAAACTGATGTGCATTCAGATTCTGATAATCGGCTGCAATCTCCTCTCCTATTTCCTCCTTTTCCAAAGCAAAGCCCTGAACAGGATATTTATTGGCAAACCCTTTAGTTCCTGTCAATTGATACATCCGGCTATACGGACGGGGAGACGTAACATTGTGCTCAATCAGAATCGATTTTCCTTTTTCGGTGGAAATTAAAGTACAAGTATGGTCGCCGTTCCGAAAATTGGTAACCGTCTCGCCTGTTTTTTCTTTGATATATTTCGGATTCCCAATAGGTTTCGTATCCATGGAAACCAAATAGTTCAATTTATCGCCGCGATGAATATTCATTGCCTGACAAACGGGACCTAATCCGTGTGTAGGATAAACGTCGCCGCGGTGGTTACGGTTAAAATCCATACGCCAATTATTCCAATAAGCATCCCAAAAAGGTTGTAAGCCATGTATATAAGCTCCTTCCCCATGAATAATATCGCCAAGCAATCCCTGTTGAACCATATTCAAAGTGGTTAACTCGAAAAAATCGTAAACACAATTTTCTAATTGAATACAATGTTTGCGCGTTTGTTCCGAAGTATTTATCAAATCCCAAATTTCTTCCATACTGGTTGCAGCTGGCACTTCAATAGCGACATGTTTGCCGTCTTTCATCGCTTGAACGCCCATTTTGGCATGTGTTTTCCAATCGGTAGCAATGTAAATCAGGTTTACATCGGGGAGAGCAGTCACTTGCCGCCAGATTTCTTCATTACCGTAAAACTCTTTAGCTTTCGGAAAGCCTCTTCTTTCCAGAATGCGATTAGCCGACACAACTCTTTCTTTTTCAACATCACAAAGCGCCACGATTTCAACGCCGTCGATATGCGTCATTCTTTCCACAGCTCCCGGTCCGCGCATACCTAATCCGATAAATGCCACCCGTACAATTGGTATAGGAGCTGCCCTAAGTTGTAGAACATCGGTTTGGCCACTCGGTCGAGGCGGAGCCGGCGATTCAATCATACCGATTGTAGTTTTGTGAATTGTATTGGTTTTACAACCTGAAAATAAGCAAATAATGCTTAAAATAAAAATAAAGTATGGTTTCATAAATGTTAAATAATTATAATGAATTTTCACTTTGTCATTCGTCACTTGTTACAGAATATCCAGCAAAGTTACGGATAATTTTTTAAAGGCAAAAATCATCCATGTAATAGCCAAAGAATTACCGAAAGTAAATTTGAAAAATTTCACATTCAACAAGACTAACTCTTTGAATCGGATTTTGATATCGAATTTAAAACGATTGAAAATAAATTATATCTGACAGAAAATAAGAATTTTATCGTATTATGAAAAAGTTTGAAACAACAATCCATTACAAAAATATTTCAAATTTATTACAAAAATATTTCATTGTTGATAAGTTTTTATTAATTGTTCATTACTTGTTTGGTTGGAACAATAAAAAACCATTATATTTGCAAAAAAATATTAAAGGAATCACTGGATTGTATAATTTTAAATGACAAAGTTAATGAAAAAAGTTAAGATTTTCTTGTTGTTAATGTTGCTCATTGTAGGGACATTATCATCTTTCGCGCAGGTTACGACATCTTCTTTGAGCGGACGTGTAACCGATGGTAAGGAAGCATTGATTGGGGCAACAGTCAAAGCAACGCATGAACCTTCAGGAACAACCTATACGGCTATTACCAGCAATGACGGTCGTTATGCCATTCAGGGTATGAGAACCGGAGGTCCCTACAAAGTTACAGTATCATACATTGGATTTGTTACACAGGAATACACTGATGTAACTATTTCTTTGGGTGAAACTTATAGCATTAATACAGAACTTAATGAAACATCTGCAAGTTTGTCGGAAGTTATTATTGTAGGTATGGCTCAAAGTAATATGAAAAGCGACAGAGCTGGGGCACTTACAAGTATCGATCGTCAGGCAATTGACTTTACTCCGACTATTACGCGCAGTATGAACGACATTATGCGTCTTGCTCCCCAAAGTAATACCACAAGCAACGGCTATGCAGTAGGTGGCGGCAACTATCGCCAATCATATGTTACTGTTGATGGTGCAGCTTTTAACAACGCTTTCGGTATCGGTGCAAACCTTCCGGCAAGTGGGTCACCCGTTTCACTTGATGCTTTAGAACAACTTACCGTTTCATTAACTCCTTACGATGTACGTCAAAGCGGTTTTATAGGTGCAGCAATAAATGCAGTTACACGTTCGGGAGATAACGAATTTCGCGGAACTGCCTATTCTTATTTAAGAAATGATCATTTGCAGGGCAAAAAAGTGGCTGATTATGAACTTATTGCACAAGGAACCAGATATAATACCTATGGTTTAAGCCTTGGCGGACCAATTATTAAAAATAAACTGTTCTTCTTTCTTAATGCTGAATATGAAGACAATGTAAGTCCCGGTCCGTCGTACATTCTCCGCAAAAGCGAATCGGAAGCATTTGGAACAAATAATGTAGTTCGCCCCACAGAAGGAGATGTTAGCGCAATGCAAGAATATTTGAAAAATACTTATAGTTATGATCCTGGACGTATTACAAATTATCCTTTAAAAACACCTACACTTCGCTTAATGGGACGTGTAGATTGGAACATCAACGATGCAAATAAAATAAATCTTCGTCTGTCGCGTACGGCAAACAAGTATTCATCAACTCCGTCGTCTTCAACTAGTCCTCTTACAGCGAATACCATTTATCCTGGCAATACGGACTTAGGTATAAACAGAGGTCTTTCTCGTACTTCAAACTATGCAATGTATTTTGAAAGTGCTCGTTATTTTCAGGAACAAAATTTTTCGTCTATAGCTACTGAATGGAATTCACGTATAGGAAAAGTAAACAATATGCTACGTTATACGTATTCGCTTCAAGATGAACCGCGCTCGTATGTAGGTGGACTTTTCCCAACTGTTGAAATATTAAAAGATGGGGCACCATACATGTCATTTGGACCTGATCCTTTTACACAAGGCAATACCCGTGTAGTTAATACGCACGTTGCAACCGATGAATTAACATGGAATTGGGGTTTTAACAACCTGACAGCAGGTGTCCAATATGAATACCAGAAAGCAGTAAATGGTTATATGCAGGGTGGTAATGGATGGTATATATTTTCGTCAATGGATGATTTCATGAACGGAGCAAAACCATCGGCATTCTTAATAACCCACTCAAATTCGGCTGATTTATCGCAATTCAAATCTACGCTTGCTTTCCAACAATATTCGGCTTATTTGCAAGATCAAATGAACCTGACAGACAATTTCCGTCTTACAGCAGGCATTCGTTTCGAATTACCTTACTATCCATCGATAGAAAAAACTAATTTTAATAAAGCGTATAATGATTTAGATTTTGGCGGTGCGCATTATTCAACATCTCAACTACCTGATGCAAAATTAACATTTTCGCCGCGTATTGGCTTCAATTGGGACTTGACAGGCGATCGCAAATATATATTACGCGGAGGAACAGGTATATTTGTTGGACGTTTGCCTTATGTGTGGCTTGTTTCAGTTGTAGGGAATTCAAACGTAGGACAAACTCAATATTACTATAATACTCCTTCTGCTGCAACAGGTGTACAACCCAACTTTCACGCAAATGTAAAAGATATTTTGAGCGAACTTTACGGCGGTAGCTTTACACCTGCAACTCCAACAGCGCCGCAATCGCCAACTATTTTGAGTACTGAATTAAAAATGCCTTCTACTTGGAAATCATCTTTGGCTTTTGATGCTAAACTGCCGGCTGGTATTGATTTTACTTTGGAAGGAGTTTACAATAAGGACTTAAATCCGGTTGTCATTACTAACAAAGGACTTAAAGAGGATGGTACGATAACGCTTAATAGTAATGATATACGTAAAAGATATACACGATATACTGGAAATTATAATGCTTTTATTATTGAAAATAATGCAGAAAACAAATCTTATTATTATGCAATAACGGCTCAACTTCGCAAAAAATTCGATTTCGGACTTGATTTGTCTTTCGCTTATACTCGTTCCGAGTCAAAAGCTTACGGCGATGGTATCGGAGATCAGGTAACTTCGGCATTTTACACCAATCTTTTCAGTAAAAATGGAGTAAACGATCACGAATTGGGTTATGGTACTTATGTATCGCCCGACAGAATTATTGCTTCTGTTGGTTTCCATAAGGAATATGCCAAACATTTTTCTTCAGGTGCTTACTTTATTTACGATGGAAGTCAACTCGGTTATGCAGGTGGCTATTCTTATACTCGTTTCTCTTATACAATAGGAAATGTTGTAGGTGATGGTGGCGCAAATAACCTGCTCTATATTCCTGCTACAAAAGAAGAACTTAGTTCATGGAATTTTGCTAATATTACGGACTATACAGGTGAACAGCAAAAAGAGGATTTTTGGAACTATATCGAACAGGACAAATACTTAAGTAAACATAAAGGCGAATATGCAGAACGTGGAGGAGCATTAATGCCGTGGCATCATCAACTTGATTTCAAATTTGTTCAGGATTTCTATCTGAATGTAGGGGGAAAAAGAAATACACTCCAATTAGGCGTTGACATACAAAACTTGCCGAACTTACTCAATAGTAGTTGGGGACTATATAGAACTACATATAGCACGAACATTTTGAGTTATAACGCTTCTACTGGCGCTTACTCATTCCCGAAAGTAAACAATGAAGTCCTAAAAACTACATTTAGAGACTATCAAAGTTTCACATCAACTTACACAGTACAATTCTCTTTGCGCTATATTTTTAACTAAATAAAGCACAGCAAAACAAAAAAACAGGTTATCGTTCAACAAGATAACCTGTTTTTTTTATTTAGTAACCTGAGTTCAAGATAAGAAAAAACGGCAAAAGGTTTGCCATAACAGTCGCATCAAAAGAAACAAGATTTTTGATGGCATTGCCAAAAAAGTTGGTAAAAGAGTAATAACTAACAGCCAAACGACGTATTTTTAAATATTTTTAA
>JGI24699J35502_11133942_pt1 | contig 20441 bp, 18 predicted proteins | sample TergutMp193P4_FD_35502 | JGI IMG/M metagenome (IMG submission 35502) | reverse complement strand
CGGGAAGAATAAATATGAAAATTTGCTTAAATTACTTTTTATTTGATATAAAAATAATTAGTGATTTTTTATATGTTATAACAGAACTTGAAATTATTAAAATTGACAAAAATCAATACGAGATAGTTACAAGATACGATTTACCTGATATATTTGAAACTATTGAAATGAAAGACAATATAATTTTTGTTAAATGTATGGATGGACAATCTGTTATGCTTGATAATTGAAGAAGAATGTTTTGAAGTTGTACTCTGCACATCTCAATGGTTCATGGAAGATAGTATAAAGAAAATTTCGATAAGAGGAAGAATGTATTTTTGTTTGCAATGTTTACAAAATGCATTCAGAGAAAAAAATAGAAGAGATGAAAAGTTCATCGGTTTAATTTTAAAAACCGCAAAGGATTTTCTTCAAAGTGAAGAATTGGATAAATGGGAGGAATCGGCAGAAAACATATTGCCTGTGAATCTTTTGGATAGTAAGTTCAACATCAATGATTATACAATGGATCATTCATTGGTTCTTAAACTTAAATTGTTTTATGAGCAACTTCCACCTTATTTAACAGATTTGATAGATTATACTTTAAATGTCGGGTTAAATAATTTGTATGGAGGTACAGGAGAATATAGCTCTTTTACATTAGATCCTGTGTTGAAAGTAATAACAATATGTAAGCAAAATAATATAGAAATACCGGATATTAGTAATTTTTTAAAATTCTCATTTAATGAAGAACATGGATGGGGAAATACAATTCGCAATGTCTAAGAATGTATATAGAAGTTAAATGAAGCTATTTCCATTCTCTTGGGCCGGTGCAAAACTTGGGGCTATCATAGGAACTGCCATTTGTCCCGGAATAGGCACCGTTATTGGCGGTATAGCAGGCGGCATTATCGGAGGTTTGGTAGGCAGTGGAATAGGGTCTAAATTTGTAGATTGGGTGTTTGGTTAATATTAAAATAGATATAATATAAACAGATTAAATTGTTATAACATTATGGGGATTATAAATAAATTATTCGGAACGTCCGACTCGAAAGAAAACAAACCTAAAATTAGGGCGCAGTATAAAAACGAAAGGTATTTTATTAAAGAAATTAATTATATTGATGAAATATTAAAGGAATTTGAGGAAACGGATAAGAAATATATTGCAGAGCATGGCTCGCTAACTCCATTCCAATATCTTTCTAAATGTATGAAATATAATAAAAAAGTAGAATATTTGTATTGCTTGGAACGAAATGCGGATGAAATGCAATCTGTTTTTTTGCATGCTGTAGATAATTTTTCCAAAGGATGGGGGGACGATTTTCAAGGAATGGCTTTGTTAGTAGATATGGCGGCAAAAAGTGTGCTGCTGAATATATCTCAAAGTGAATTTCAAAGAGTAAAAGATTTTATGTGTAAAGCAGATCAAAGCAGCATAAAAGAAATGTGGAAGCCGGATTCTTTGGTGTTTTTCTTAATCGGCGAGAAAGAAAAACAAAGAAAATCGGCAGTCCCGGCATACCAAAAGTTGTATGAAATAACTAAGTTACCCAAATCGGAAGCGGAAAAAAGTATAAAAAAATATTTGGAAAGCTGGTATGAAATGAACAAACATGTCCCTTGGTATAATAATCATTTGAGAGATAACGGTTACAGCGGTTATTGGGCATGGGAAGTTGCCGCAGTGGTCAAACTGATCGGTTTGGATGACAGTAGTTTTAAAGATAACCAATACTATCCGTATGATTTGGTGCATTGGAACAATTAAAAAATGTTTTGATATTTGTTATATTGCTTATGCAACCATCTTGTTTTTGTTCCGATTGCAAAGAGAATGACAGCTTTTTTAAATGATAAGTCAAACGCGGATGATAACATGATTTATAGGAAACAGAATAAACCCTTATGATTGATGAAAAAGAGCGAAGCAATTAAGCAGGCGGCGGATGCCTCGATGTACCAATATCCGTATCAGAACCTTTCGTTGGTAGATATGGAAGGAGAAATCCGGAAGGAACTTCCACAAAGTAAAGGCTACCTGCAAGTTTCCAATTACGGACGGGCAAAACGTGTAAGATATTTGGTTTTCAAAAACGATTTACCTTCTTATTGGGCAAAAGAACGCATTATTAAACAAGTCGTCACAAAGCGTAAAAACAGAGATCGCAAACCTTACCTTACATTCTCTTGCAAAATTTACAAAAAAGTTAGTAAAACTATAACAGCACGTGCGGTTTACAGCGCTTTTGTCAATCCTATTTCATTCTATGAGGACAAGTTGGTTGTATGCTTCAAGGACGAAAATTCTCTTAATGTCGTCCTATCTAATCTTTATATCCAGACCCGCTCGGATGTTGCTAAAATCAATACACAAAAAGAAATTATCTCTTCGCCCGATTTTAACGAACTGTCTCCCGAAAAACAGTATAATATGAAAAATCATTGCAAGAAAGCCGTTTGCCAATATGCTAAAAACTGTAATTTCTTGCGTCAGTTTGATGGTTTATCAGATGCTGCCAGAATCTGCGGGTTAAGTATTTCCAATATTGCGACGTCCTGTCATCGTCCTACCCGTTCGATCGGAGGTTTCCTGTGGCGATTCGGAAAATCAACCGAACCGTTGAGCATTCAAGATATAGAAATTTACCGGTACAAATGGAAGGCAGATCGAAGTAAGCCGGTTGCTCTTTATTCGTTGGATGGCGAGCTTATTGCATCTTACCGTAGCATGGAAGAAACCGCCCGGAAAACAGGTTATTCCACGCGGCTTATTAATATGGCTGTTCACGGAAAAGTGAAAAGAACACGGAAGGGCATTTTCAAGTTACTTTAAATGTTATATTCAGTAACTTTAAAGCGTAAAAAAGGAAAGATTATCAATACTCAAACGCATAGCTTTTATTTCCGTAATTATCGGTGTTGATTTGCACCGATAGGAGTCGGGATTTACCCGGATCGCCCAATACGTCTTTCAAATCAAACGAAAGATAGGTATGAATCGGATAACCGGGAGGGTCGTTGTTTGTATCGTGAATGAAATACAACCGAAGCGTGTCGCTTTCCATACGGGTGGAATCGGCTAACAATCCGATTTTATGCGCTTCCGACTTGTAATTGAGGTAAAATTGCATATTCAGATAATGGCTTCCCAGCCAAACGCTTTCTAAAAGAATCGGGTCTTCCGGCGATGAATTGATAGCAGCTGCATCGGATAAGGTCAGGTTCCCTTGCGGAATCTTAGCCGAACCGTTGATTCGCACGGAATAATCGCCGGAAGCGCTTGTCGAAAGCAGGGTGTAATTCAGCAAAACCCTGTCGCCGAAAGCATACGTCCTCTTATTTTCATCGGATGCGGCAATAATCATATTCCCGTTATCCGATAAAAATTCGTTTTCATTCCAAGCCGTTACCATTTCGACATAATAGGTATCCAAACCGTAATCAACGGTTTTATCTTTACAGGAAAAAAGGAAACTTGCGAAGACAATACAAAATATATATTCGATTATAACCCTTTTATTCATAATTCATAATTCATAATTTATAATTTATAATTCATGATTTAGGATTATTCAGACGAAACCGACAGAAAATTCTTTACCGGGTAGGCATACATTTCTTCCAACTTTCCGGTAAGATAAGAAATATCTTTATTCGGCAAATCAATTTTATCTGTTTGTTGTTGGAAATACCGGTCAACATTTTTTATATCATCGGCCGTGTATTGTTCCCGGAAGAAATTCTTTCCCCAAAGACGATCATACGTAATATAATTTATCGGAAAGAATTTGTAATTCAGAAAAATTTCTTTATCAATGATAGCCGCTACTTTTTTTGCTAATTCATTTATTTTTAACGAACGGTCTAATTCAGCCAAAAGAGGGTTAATCGGACGTCCGATTTGCAAATGAACTCTTCCTTTGTATCCGAACAATCCCGTTTGCATGTTAAGCGAATCGTCATCTTGCGTTTTCTTGAAATCGGGATTGTCTCTTTTTTGTTGAAATTCTTTGGCTTTCAGAAAATCACAAGGATCGTATTCATACGAAAAAGTAGTTGGCGTCAGGTTTATTTCCGACAAACTTTCCAAAAAATTCCGGTCGCTTCCCATCGCCAGCATTTTCAATAAACTTTCTTGCGTGCGATCGTTTGAATCCTTCGCCCTCCCTTCGCGCTGGGCAATCCAGATTGATTGTTTTTTATTCAAAATAGTGAAATGAATGTATTTCGAAAGATGCACGGAAGCTTCATGTATTTGACGTATCGGTAAGTTTCGTTTTACGATGAAACTCTTGTTCAGCCGCACCATGTCTTTGATCCAGTCTGTTAGTAACAAATTATCTCCCATTGCAATTTCGACCGTTGTTTCATAACCGTTACCTAACAGAAAAACGACTAAGAGTGCAACATCCCAAATGATGTCTCTGTGATTGGAAACGTAAGTATAAGCGGTTGATTTCGATACATTTTCCAAGCCTCCACCCGTAACGTCGGTTGTTGTTTGATTCAGCACTTTATTAACGGTGCTTTCTATAAAGTGCTGAAAATCGAGCAGATTGGTAAGCGTTCGCATCAATTGTTCAATTTGTTCCCGATCTTTCTCTTGAAACAACCGGTTCATGCCTTCTCGAAATTGTGAATCGTTCAGTAATCGTCCGATAGCAGGCGCTACTTCATCATCATAAAACGGACGAATATCATCAAATTCCGGATTTTTTTCCATCATATAACTTATTACTCAACTCATTTTCAATAATTTCAGTAAAAACGTCCCGGATATTTAATCCGGATGCTTTGATTTGTTGCGGAATAAAACTGGTAGCAGTCATTCCGGGAACTGTGTTTACTTCCAACATATTTATTTCACCTGCCGGAGAAATAATGTAATCAATGCGGATAATTCCTTTTGCTCCGATACAATCGTAAATTTCGGAAGTCAATGTTTGAATTTCTTCGGTTAGTCGGTCGGAGATACGAGCCGGCGTGATTTCTTCAGAGCTGCCGGGATTGTATTTTGCATCAAAGTCAAAAAATTCATTTTTACTGACTACCTCCGTTATTGGGAAAACCGTTGTTTTATCTTTGATTTTATAGCATCCGCAAGTTACTTCCGTTCCGGGCAGGAAACGTTCGACAAGCGCATCCGTCCCTTCTTCAAAAGCGGCAGCTATAGCCGTTTGTAATTGGTCGGCCGAAGTTACTTTCGTTACGCCGAAACTGGAGCCGCTGTCATTCGGTTTGACAAAAACCGGTAATCCCAATTTCGATTGAATGGCGGCGGAATCCCACCGATCATTTTTACGTAAAAAAACGGATTCGGCGGTTTTCACACCGAAACTCTTTAAGAATCGGTTGCAAAAATACTTATTGAATGTCAAAGCGGATGCTAAAACGCCGCATGAAGAATATGGGATTCCCATCATATCGAAATAACCTTGTAAAAGTCCGTCTTCTCCCGGAGTTCCGTGGATGGTGATATACGCAAAATCGAAATGAATTTTCCGTCCGCCGGAAGTAAAACCGAAATCATTTTTATCCATGGGAATTTTCGTTTTCTCATCTGGTTGCACAAACCATTGTTCTTTGGTTATCAAGACAATATATACTTCGTAGCGATTCGGATCAATGAACGATCGCAAACCTTGAGCGCTTTTGAGCGAAACGACCCACTCGGAGGAATAGCCTCCGGCGACAATGGCAATTTTTTTCTTCATATTACGTAATGTCTCCATTTTTCTATCAATTGATTCATATCTTCCGGTAAAGGACTCTCAAAAAAAACCTCTTTCCCGGTTCTCGGATGAACAAATCCGAGCGTTTGCGCATGTAACGCTTGCCGCGGACAAATTTCCATGCAATTTCGGATAAACTGTGTGTATTTGGTATGATTATTACCCTTCAAAATCTCGTTTCCTCCGTAACGTTTATCGTTAAATACCGTATGTCCGATATATTTCATGTGAACGCGTATTTGATGCGTTCGTCCCGTTTCCAACCGACATTCGACCAAACTCACATAGCCCAATCGTTCCAACACACGATAATGAGTAACCGCCGGCTTTCCGTTTTCTCCGTCCGGAAATACAATCATTCGCATTTTATCTTTCGGATCTCTTCCTATATTTCCTTCAATTCTTCCTTCGTCGTCTTTTACATTTCCCCACACCAAAGTGATGTATTTCCGTCGGGTGGTTTTATTAAAAAATTGCATTCCCAAATTGGTTTTGGCATCCGGATTTTTAGCTGCAACCAATAAGCCGGAAGTGTCTTTATCAATCCGATGCACCAAACCGAGACGCGGATCGTTGGTTTCAAAATTCGGTTGGTCTTTCAGTCGCCAAGCAATCGCATTCACCAAAGTTCCCGTATAATTTCCGTGACCGGGATGAACAACCAATCCGGGCGGCTTGTCAATGACCATCACATCGTCGTCCTCGTAAACAATTTGCAAAGGAATGTCTTCCGGAATAATTTCCAATTCTCTGCGCGGACGATCCATTACCACCGTAATCACATTACCGGGCTTGACTTTGTAATTTGATTTTACGGGCTTATCATCGGCTCGTATAAATCCGGCATCGGCAGCTGATTGGATGCGGTTTCTCGATGCATTTTCGATCCGATCAACCAAAAACTTATCTACCCGTAAAAGGCTTTGCCTTTTATCGGCAACAAAACGGAAATGTTCATAAAACTCGTTTTCCGAATCTTCGGTAAATCCGAGTTCTTCCGTTAAATCGTCAATGCCTTCAATCCAATCTTCCATGATTTTTAAAACAAAGAATCATCCGAACTTGTTTCAACGGAATCGGTCGGATCTTCCAAAAACAAAATATCATCGGATCCGGAACTTACCAAAAGCGATAAAGGCGTATTGGCCGGAACGCGTTGCCCGGCTTCCAAAGCTATCCCTCTGCTTTCTATTCCCACCACTAAATCCATGTAAGCGCCCGGTACTGATTTTACTTCTACGTTCTCGAATCCCAAAGAACGAAGCATAGCCATTGATTGCCGTTGCGAAGAATCTTTGACATCCGGAATTGCAATCAATTGCGGAAGAAAAGCGGCTATTTTCAGATAGATGGTTCGCCCTTCTTTTACCTTTGAACCTACCGGAGGGGTTGTTTCTAAAATACTCCCCGGAGTCGCGCTTTTGTAAAATATCGAATCAACAACGGCAAAATTCAGATTTTTTTCGGTAAAAAAAGATTTTGCTTTTTCCGCCGACAATCCTCTGACATCCGGTACTTCCACCGCTTTCCCATGCCGGGTGTAACGATTTAGACCCAATAAAATCGCTCCTATCAACAAGACGGAAACAAGAATCAAACCCAGCAGATTCCTGACAAAAATATTTTTCAGTAAAGACCGTTTCTCCATGTATATACTACTTATTATAATATTCAAAGCTTTTTTTGCCGATACGCAAAAGTACTAAAAAAAGATAGGATACAACATAAAAAGGGAATAAACTTTTGATTTATTCCCTTCTCTATTCCGGTTTCGTATTTTATCCGTTGTACTCGTCAGATACGGTTAATTTTTTCCGTCCTTTGGCTCTGCGAGCTGCTAATACTCTTCGACCGTTGGCTGTTTCCATCCGACTGCGAAATCCGTGTTTGTTTTTTCTCTTCCGGTTGGAAGGTTGAAATGTCCGTTTCATGACTTTATTTTTATTTGTTTATTTTTTTCACCTTAAGAATCGGGACGCAAAGGTAAGATATATTTTGCAAATAAACAAATTTTTTCGCGGTTGGTATATACAATTGTACTTTGTAAAATTTTCACTACCTTTATAGGGTATTTTACGGTTGACCGATCTAAGAAACAGAAACGGAATATTACTCACAATTAAAACGAAAAGAAATGGAAACACGTATGAAACGAATCGGTATTGCGGCATTACTCATTGTATTGTTTTCGGGAGTTATGAATATATCGGCCGGAGACGATGAAAAATATTTCACGGTCAGCGGAGTGGTAAAGGACAAATCCAACCGGAAAAAATTGGAATATGTCAATATATCCGTACCGGGAAGTAATCTGAGCAGCATCACGAACGAAGAAGGAGCATTTACGCTCAAAATCAAAGATTCTATCCGGGCGAAAGAAATCGAATTTTCACGAATCGGCTATTTCAGTACCACTGTTCCGATCAACGGGAAAGATTTATCAGACCAAACATTTTATCTGACCCCCAATGAAAGTCAATTAAAAGAAGTGGTTATCGAAAGTTGGGACAACCCGGTGGAATTAGTAAAAGAAGCGCTTAGGCGAGTTGCTTCCAATTACAGCAACAAGCCTGATTTATTTACCGGATTTTATAGAGAAACCGTACAGAAAAGAAAAAAATTCATCAATATCACCGAAGCGGTTATCCATATCTATAAAAGTCCTTATCCGGAAAATATAGACATTGATCGGGTACAAATCTTCAAAGGTCGAAATTTAGTAACTACCAAAGTGAGCGACACTTTGGCCGTGAAATTACTCGGAGGACCCAATTTGTCTATTTATGCCGATATAGTAAAAAATCCGGATATTTTGTTTGACGAAGAATCTTTATACAATTTCAGTTTCAAAATGGAAAATCCGGAGTTTTTAGACAATCGCCAACAATATGCAGTCTCTTTTGTACCGGCTGTAACTTTGCCTTATCCTTTGTATTACGGGAAATTATATATTGATAAAGAAACTTTGGCTTTTACTCGTGCGGAATTTTATTTGGATCTGAAAGATCGAATTAAAGCGACTCAAGCGATCTTGCGTAAAAAGCCGACCGGCCTCCGGTTCAGACCGGATGAAGTCCTTTTTGTCGTTTCTTATAAGCAGCGAGACGGTATAAGTTATTTGAATTATATCCGTAATGAATTGAAATTCAAATGCGACTGGCAACGCAAATTATTTGCGACCAACTATACCGTATTGAGCGAAATGGTTGTAACCGAAAGCCAAGAAGATCCTGTAAGCAATATTCCCCGTAAAGAATCGTTCAATAAGAATGAATCATTAAGCGACAAGGTAACAAGCTTTTATGATGATAATTTCTGGGGAGCGTATAATATTATTGAGCCGACCGAATCGCTGGAATCGGCGGTTAATAAATTGAAAAAGGAGTATAAATGATGATGAAACATCGTTCGACGCAGTCAATTATAAATTATGAATTATAAATTATGAATTATGAATTATAATGCCGATCAACTTATTGATTTTTAAGAAAATAAAAGACGGAGATATTGAAGCTTTCGAAACTCTTTTCCGATCGTATTACGAACCTTTATGCCGTTATGCCTGTCAATGGGTTGAAAATCCGGAAACTGCCGAGGAAATCGTACAAGATTTGTTTTATGTTCTTTGGAAAGAGAGGGAAAATCTGCAAATTTTCACTTCGGTGAGCGGCTATTTGTATCGTTCCGTCAAAAATAAATCGCTTCAACAGGTTGAAAAAGCAAAAGTACGAGAGGACTATCGGAACAGGCATGCCGAAAATGCCGGTATAGAAACTTTTACTCCGCTGGAAGAATTGGAATATAAAGAGCTGGAACAACAAATCCGGGAAACGTTGCTTCTTTTACCCGAACGTCGGCAGAAAATATTTCACATGAATCGCGAGGAAGGAAAAAAATACAATGAAATCGCGCGGGAACTTCATATATCCGTAAAAACCGTTGAAGCGGAAATCAGTAAAGCCCTCCGGGAGTTACGAAATAAATACAATTCAATCAATGAATCAAAAAACAAAAACTCAAGAATTAAAACGCATGAAACAATTCAATGATACTTACCGGATTGACACAGACCAAGCATGGAAGATGCTCCATGAACGATTAGAAAAAGACCAATTATTGACCGGCGAGCCGGAGCGTTCGTCCGATAAAAAACGAATTCTGTTTTTTCAACGGGCGGCGGCTGTCGCGGCCGTTTGCATCGGAATTATTTTTGCCGGGATTTATTTTTCACATATTTCGCATACAAAAGACAATTCGTTGGTATTTTTGGAAAATAAAGACGATTCGGGAACATTGGTTACTACGCTTGAAGATGGTTCGACGGTTTATTTAACAGACCACGCATCCATTTCCTATCCGACTGTTTTTGCTGAAAATCAACGAAATGTGGAATTAAACGGAAACGCTTTGTTTTGTATAGCAAAAGATGAAAATCGTCCTTTTGTCGTTACGACTAACGGGATAACGATTGAAGTTACCGGAACCGTTTTCGCGGTTCAATCTTCTGTTGATAATCCGTTTGAACTTTTTGTAAAACAAGGAAAAGTGAACGTTCATTCCAAAAATGATCAAGCCGGCGTCCCGGTGGAAGCCGGAGAAACCGTTCAATTAACCGGGAACAGACTGAGTAAATCCGAAATTACCAATTTCCGAGTATTCAATCGTTTTTCGGATAAAATGTGTTTTAAGGATGAAAAATTGAACAATATTGTTCATGCCATCAATACAATCTATGACTCTCCTACCATCGTTACCGAAGAATCGTTGAAAGATAGAACATTGACGGTTACTTTTGATAATAATTCCGTAGAAACCATGACAGAATTAATCTGTTTGGCATTAAATTTGGAACAAATCCGGAAACAAGATACCATCTTTATCCGACCGGTTTTAAAATAAAGGTTTATGAAGGGTTGCATCATCGGAATAATCTGTTTTTTCGGTTATTGTTCGTTGACAAGAGCAGCCGAAATTCTCGACGGGGAAATACAATTGCCCAAAACGAAGGAGACCGTTTATGAATTATTCAATCGGATTACCGATCTTACCGGATTCTTTTTTATTTATGATAGCGATATTATTAATAATGAACGAAAAGTAAAATTTCCCGGCGGAACATACAGTCTGAGACAATCCATTTACTTGATTACCCAAGATAAAAATATACAAATCAAGGTGATTGGGCGACATATCCTTTTGTATAAAAAAGAGATACCTCTCGCAACCGACACTAAAACCTTGCCGGCGACGAGAGACAGTTCGAATTTTATTACCGTAAAAGCTGCCGTAAGAGATGCTCAAACCAAAGAGCCGGTTCCTTATGTTTCCGTCGGCGTTGAAGAAACCGGCATCGGAACCATTACCAATCAATCGGGTGAGTTTATACTCAAAATACCGTATTCCGATACCATTCGAAATATTCAATTTTCTCATGTGGGCTATAATCAGCAGGCTGTACCGGCAGGATTATTCTTGAATAATCCGGTGGACATTTACTTGCAAACTAAAATGGTTCCTCTCCGGGAAATCATTGTCGGGTTGGTCAATCCGCAAAAAATCATACGGGAAATGCTTAATAACCGACCGCTTAATTACCGAAATGATCCGGTATATTTCACCGGTTTTTATCGGGAAGGAGTCGAAAGGAAAAATACAATCATCAGTCTGACCGAAGCGGTGTTTCAAATTTATAAGACCGGCATCGAATCATCGGACGATGATCAAGTCAAATTATTAAAAATGAGAAAAATAAGTAACAAAGAAGAAACAGATTCCATTGTCTTAAAAATGAGAGCCGGAATTGATGCCTCGTTACGCTTGGACATTATCAAATACGTTCCCGACTTTTTCGAGTTGAACGATGAAAATCCGTTTAACTATACCAAAATAGATATGACGGTAACTGACGCCGGCTTGGCTCATGTAATTGCGTTTGAGCAAAAAGCTGGAATCAAAGAGCCGCTTTATAAAGGAGAACTCTATATTGATTCCGACAACCGTGCATTATTGGCTGCGCACTTTGAAGTCAATCCGCGTTATGTAGATAAATCAACCGATATATTTGTACTCAAAAAACCCAAAAATGTGGATATTAAACCGGAAAATGCAAATTATTATGTATATTATAAATATTGGAACGGAAAATATTATTTAAGCCATCTACGGGGCGATTTATCTTTCAAAATCAAGAAGAAAAATGCTTTTTTACAACCCTCCAAATCCATTCATACTTTTTTTGAGATGGCGGTTTGCAAAATAGACACAATTGATGTGAAAAGGTTTTCCAACAAAGAAAGCATTCCTACCCGCAATGTATTTTCCGAAACAAAATTTCGGTACGACAATCGCTTTTGGGATGATTTTAATGTCATTTTGCCGGAAGAGCGATTAAACGAAGCCATCACTCGTATTTCATCAAAAATTGAAGAAATCAAATAACCGGAAATAATATCCGGTTGGGTTTGTTCGGTTGAAAAATAAATTGTACCTTTAATGTTTCGAACGAGAATGAATTATGGCTAAAGAATTGAAATTTGAAGAAATACAAGATAGTATCCTAAAAGGGAATTTTCATCCCGTGTATCTGTTTCAAGGAGAAGAAGCGTATTATATTGATCAATTGACCGATTTATTGATTGAAAAAGTCTTGGATGATTCCGAACGTGATTTTAATCAATACATTTTTTACGGTATGGATTCGGATGTGGGAACGATAATCAATGCCTGCAAACGGTTTCCGATGATGTCGGAGCGGCAACTGGTGGTTGTTAAGGAAGCTCAAGGATTGAAAAACATTGACGATCTGGTACATTACGTTAGACAACCGCTGCTTTCGACGGTTCTGGCGATTAATTTTAAGCATGGTAAATTAGACGGACGTAAAAAATTATCCGGAGAAATCGGTAAAACCGGAATTGTATTCGAATCAAAAAAATTGTACGAAAACCAAATTCCGGCTTTTATTACTACTTACCTTCACAAACGAAAAGTGAAAATTGATTTGAAATCCGCTCAAATGTTGACCGATTATCTCGGAAACGATTTAGGTAAATTGACCAACGAGTTGGAAAAGTTAATTCTTTTACTTTCCAAGGAAAACCCGGTAATCACTTCGGAATTAATCGAGCAAAACATCGGCATCAGTAAAGATTATAACAATTTTGAATTACAGAAAGCTTTGGCTACTAAAAATATACTTAAAGCCAACCGAATCGCGCTTCATTATGAACAAGACCCTAAAAATAATCCGCTTATACTCACGTTAGCTTATCTTTTTACTTTTTTTTCCAACTTGATGATTTGCCATTACGAGAAAAACAAATCCAAATCCAATCTCATGGCTGTTCTCGGATTCCGATCCGAAATTCAAATTGACGATTACCTGTCGGCGCTTCAAAACTACAAGTCGGGGAAAACGATGCAAATCATCTCGTTCATTCGTGAATGCGACGCTCGAGCCAAAGGAGTAAACAACGTTTCCGTTCCCGACGGAAGTCTGTTCAAGGAATTAATTTATAAAATTATACATTAAAAAGGGAAAACCTGTCAAGTCCTCTTTTTTTTGTATCGTAATTTGTCATAAATACGTTTTGTTTATCAAATTTTGTATAATAAAATGGCCTCAAAGCAAATCAGTGAGCCGCTTTTTATTCGTATAAGCATTTTTTTGTCTATTTGTCAAGATATAGATTTTAAATCTTCGCAATTCTATTTATAAACTTACAATCCGGTAGGGATTGGACGGATTATTGTTAAAACAGGGCGTTTAATGATTTTGTTTTGCATTATAAGATAAAAGAAAAAGTGTATTTGTTGATTTATGTTAATTCTCGAATGATTTTTTTCATTTCCGAAACTTTTTTTGACCACCATTTGTTGAATTAATAGAAATAGTCATTAGTTATACATTCATAAAAAAATCTTTTAATTATGAAACGTTCATTCACACTATTAGTTAGCTTACTTTTTACGGTAAGCGTTTTTTCCCAGACCTCTTGGTCTTTGACGGGGAATGCGGGTGTCGCGACCTCTAATTTTTTGGGTACGACGAACAATGTGCCTTTGATTTTTAAGGCAAACAATCAATGGGCCGGATTTTCCGGATATCCGGATCAGTACAATGTATCTTTCGGATACCTTACGCTAAATCCGCTAAATGCGGGAACATGTAACACGGCATTCGGAGCGCAGGCGCTTCGGGCCAACACATCAGGGAACGGGAATATAGCCATCGGGACATGGACTCTTGATTATAATACCACGGGGACATTTAATGTGGCCATCGGCGAGAGCGCTTCGGCTAAACAAAACGGAACGGTCAACTATAATGTAGCGATCGGACGAGCGGCTTTGATTAATAATGCACAAAGCGGGAATACGGCAGTCGGTTTTGAATCTGCAATAAGCAATACGGAAGGAGCATCGTTGACTGCCGTCGGATTCAAAACGCTTTGGAACAATACAAAGGGTACCAATAATTCGGCATTCGGATTCAATTCTCTTATCAACAATACGACGGGGCTAAATAATACCGCAGTGGGAGCTTGGTCAATGGTTGGCAATACGACCGGAGAACATAACACGACGGTAGGCGTTAAATCGCTTTATGCCAACACGACCGGGGAATACAATACGGCAATCGGAGTACAAGCGCTTGAACTTAATACTACCGGCTTTTGGAATACGGCTTTGGGCGCGGGCGCATTGAATCAAAACACTACGGGTTACTTGAATACGGCCGGTGGAAATTCGTCTCTGTGGTTTAATACGACGGGAATATTTAATACCGCTTTTGGAGAACAATCTTTGGGCGGAAGTATAGACGGAAGTCGAAATACGGCAATGGGTTGTCGGGCATTATGGTCAATTTTAGTTGCCGATGGCGCCCCCGATCTGGGTTACGGTCACGGAAATAACAACACAGCCGTAGGTTACGAATCGCTTCGAGATATAACGAGCGGAAGCGCAAATGTTGCTGTCGGAATGCATGCCCTGCGTGTGAACAGTACCGGAAACGAGAATACAGCTTTGGGAAATTATGCCTTAACAAGCAATACGGAAGGAAAAAACAACGTCGCAATCGGTAACGGAGCGCTATGGAACAATACGGTAGGCGTCGGTAATACCGCTATCGGTAGCGGTGCAAATGTCAGTCAAGATAACTTCACCAATGCAACGGCTATAGGGTACGGAGCAGTCGCAACGGAAAGCAATCAAGTGATTATCGGGAACGCCAATGTAACCAGTATTCGAGGATATGTGCCTATGGCCACTTTTTCGGATAGACGAATGAAAAAAGATATTCAGGCAAATGTTCCGGGACTCAAGTTTATCAACTTGTTAGAACCGGTTACTTTTCATCTGGATTTAGATGCGTTGAAGGCATTGTTAAGATCCGGGACATCTCAAGGTGACGAAAATGATTTGTCGCAAAAGTCGGCTTCCGTTGATCCGGAGATGAGATCATCAAGTTCTCAATTACGTACCGGATTTATAGCGCAAGACGTGGAAAAAGCTGCGAAAAGTATCGGATACGATTTCAGCGGCGTGGATGTGAACGAAAACGGTGAAGGTTTATACGGATTGAGGTATTCGGAATTTATCGTACCTTTGGTAAAAGCCGTACAGGAACTGAGCGATCAAAACGTTGCGTTACAGGATCAAGTAGAAACATTGACCGAATTGGTGAAACGGTTGTTGGAAAAAGAACCGTATTTGTCCGCCATGCAAAGTATGCCTATTCCCAATGCGTCCTTAGAACAAAATTTTCCTAACCCGTTTAATCAAACCACTACCATCAATTATACTTTACCGCAAGTTTTCGACTTTGCAATAATCAAAGTGGCTAACGCTTCGGGAAATGTAATTAAACAAATACCGCTTTCCACTCCCGGTTCGGGCAGTGTAACCATTGAAGCCGGTTTCTTGCCGGCCGGCGTATATTTATATTCCTTGTATGTAAATAATACGTTGGTGGACACCAAAAAGATGGTAATATCAAAATAAATATCTTGAAACTAAATCCATGAAAGCTATGTTAACAATTATTGAGCGCTAAACAGTCGCCCGAATCTATCCGGACGACTGTTTTTTTTTAATTTATTAACAAACCAAAATCAATAATTTTCTGCTTCTTATATACTATTGAAAAAGATAAAATAAAGACCTTCTATTACATTTTCCGATACAACTATTCTCTGTATTTTCAATAATTGATACGGTATTATTGAAACAATTCAATTCTTCCCGCTGTTTTTATTTTGTGTTTTCAATTAATAAATAAAAATAATGAATGTATGAGAAAGATTATGATTTTTCTTGCAACCTTATTGGCTTACAATTGCATGTATGCGCAGGTAACCATCGGAACAAACGAAAATCCGCAAAAAGGTGCACTGTTAGACCTGAAAGAAAACAATAAAGTCGGTCGCAAAGAACCCAATTCAATGAAAGGGCTTTTATTTCCAAAAGTGAGTCTTGAATCCTCCGAGAGTTTAAGTCCTTTGTTTACGACAACCGAAGAGCCTCAAATAACGAGTTCGATGGGAATGATTGTGTATAATGTGAATGAAAATTCTACCGGAATTAAACCCGGGTTATGTGTTTGGAATGGCGACGAATGGACTTCGATAGAGGGAGGCGGTTCTTCCGGTACGGCTCATTTCAATCTGAATTGCAGTTCTTCTATAATGGTAAAGGGAGTTTTGTCGAAAGGAAAGTCGCTTAATCCCACACAAAATGTGATAACACTGCCTGTTGATGTTAAAAAAGAAGGAAAATACTCCATTCAAGCTTATACGGAAAACGGTTATTATTTTCTTGCAAGCGGAGAATTTCTGCGGAAAGGAAAATACGAAGTTCTCTTAATGGGTATGGGTAGTCCTGTCGAAGCTACGACTGTAACCCGATTGGATACATTGGATTTTTATTCCAACGGAACGCTGTTGAATTTAAAAGAGGACTGCTCCGATTTTGAAAGACCGGCGCTGGTTGTTAATGATATTGCTCCCGATTTCTTAATTCTTAAGCCCATTGATGTTTCTGCGGCAGATTTGCAAGTTAACCAAGCCGGAACCGGATATATAACCGTACGAATCCAATCCCCTCCGGAAGCTGCCGGCGCTTACTATCATATTGAAACAGACGTCCAAGACGGAATCCAATTTGAAGCGAGCGGTATATTGACAACCGGGTCGCAATCTGTAACGCTGGATTGTAACGGAAAAATACCCACTAAAATGGGAATTTTAACCTTCCGTATTACAAGTAACAGTACAGATCTGAGGAACGATAACATTACGGCGGAAGTTTCTGTGAGAGGAAGAGCAATCAAAGTTAAAGTACTTTGCGATGGCAACAATGACTGGAATCTGTTGAATACGGATGGAAACAGGGGTGGAGTAAGACGTTTGCTGGATAATAAGGCGCTTTTCGGGCCAAACAGCAAATATTGCCCTGTGGAGAAAATTACTTCTACTCAATTAAGCGGCGGAGTGTTTAATCCGAATACGGATACGACTGATATTGTGATTATTTCTTATAATTATATTCTGGATGAAGCTACGACAGAATATCTTACTGAATTTATAAATAAGGGTGGCGCCGTTATTCATTGCTATGAAAACAACGATGAGGGTAGCCAAATAAATCTGGTAAGAAGGATTTTGGGATCCGGTATTATCCGTACGAATGTAAACAATAACTTGGTGAGACTTACCGGAATTGCCGGAGATTCAATTGTACACAACGGCGGATATTTAAGTGATTTAAGTAACAAAGACTTCGGATGCGACGGGGGAGGAAATTCCTATTTTACCGGTGTAAATCCTGCAACTACAGACATACTGGCTACCACCATTACAAGAAGCCATCCGGCCATACTTAAATCGAAAACGCAGACGTATTTACTGTTAGGCGACGGCGCTCCGTTCATGGGCGGTTTAAAAGCTTTCGTTGATGGCGATGATGATTTTCGCCCGTTAATGGTAACAGCGGACGGGTTCCCCGCTTTAAAAAATTTCGGATATCACAAATATGTTTATAATGCGCATTTTTTTGTGAATACCATGATTTGGGCGATCAACAGGCGATTGGCGATTGCCCCTTGATAACCTGACGTTATAGAGAATCATAAGCAGTAATAAAAAACGCAAAGCGAAGCAGCAATATGCTTTGCTTTGCGTTTTTTTTACGGCTTAAAACCGTTTTATGTTTTATAACATATACCGTATCTTGGCAAATTCCTTAATTTTTTATAATTTGCGCCGTTTTTTTAAAGTCAAATTTATTGTATTATTTATAAACAACATTTTTCATGAAAGTATATCAAATTGATGAAATTCGGAACATTGCTATCATCGGCGGTTCCGGCTCGGGGAAAACCACTCTCGCGGAAGCTTTGCTTTTCGAGAGTGGTATAATAAAACGTAGAGGCTCTGTTGACAACGGAAATACGGTTTCGGATTATTTTCCGGTAGAAAAAGAGTACGGATATTCGGTCTTTTCAACCATTTTCAGCGTAGAATGGATGAACAAAAAATTAAACTTCATAGACACTCCCGGATCGGATGATTTTTCCGGCGGAGCAGTTTCCGCCATGAATGTAACCGATACGGCATTGATGGTTCTCAACGCCCAATACGGTGTGGAAGTCGGTACAATCAATTTATTTCGTTATACCGAAGATTTGAAGAAGCCGGTTGTATTCCTTATCGATCAATTGGATAAAGAATACGCCGATTTCGATAAAACCTTACTTCAACTCAAAGAGACTTACGGAAACAAAGTCGTTCAGATTCAGTATCCTTTGCAAACCGGGCAGCATTTTCATCAAATGGTTGATGTGCTTAAAATGAAGCTTTATCAATGGAAACACGAAGGCGGAACGCCTGAAATTTTGGATATTCCTTCGGCAGAATTAAGTAAAGCGGAAGAATTACACAATGCGCTTGTTGAAGCGGCTGCCGAAAACGATGAAACATTGATGGAAAAATTCTTTGAACAAGGGAGTTTGAGCGAAGAAGAAATGTGCGAAGGGATTCGTAAAGGTTTGTTAACTCGCGGCATGTTTCCGGTCATTTGCGCTTCCGCAGGTAAAGACATGGGAGTTCGTCGTTTGATGGAATTTTTATGCAACAACACGCCCTCCATTTCTGAAATGCCGCTCTATAAAAATACCGAAGGCAAAGAAATTCAACCCGATTCAACTGCTCCTACCAGTCTTTTTGTTTTCAAAACCACCGTCGAACAGCATATCGGTCGTATATCGTACTTCAAGGTTATGTCCGGAACGGTAAAACTCGGCGATGATTTGCTGAACGAAGATCGCGGTTCGAAAGAACGTATTTCACAATTGTTTGTTGTAGCCGGACAGAACCGTACGGAAATTCCCGAATTGCATGCCGGAGATATCGGTGCAACCGTTAAACTGAAAGACGTTAGCACCGGTCATACCTTGAACGGCAAAGGCACAGACAATAAATTTGATTTCATTAAATATCCTAATTCCAAATATCGTCGCGCAATTAAAGCCGCTAATGAAGCGGATTCGGAAAAAATGATGGAAATCCTCAACCGGATGCGTGCCGAAGATCCGACTTGGGTCATTGAACAATCGAAAGAATTGAAACAAGTGATTGTTTCCGGTCAAGGTGAATTTCATTTGAAGACGCTGAAATGGCGAATCGAAAACAATGATAAGCTGGCAATTGAATTTTTTGAACCGAAAATTCCTTATCGCGAAACCATTACCAAGTCGGCGCGCGCCGATTATCGTCACAAAAAGCAATCGGGAGGCGCCGGACAGTTTGGCGAAGTACACTTGATTATTGAACCGTATCAAGAAGGTATGCCCATGCCGGAAGTATATAGATTCGGCGGGCAGGAATTTAAAATCCAAGCGCGCGATGTACAGGAATATCCGTTGGAGTGGGGGGGCAAATTGGTATTTGTCAACTCCATTGTGGGCGGTTCGATTGATGCACGCTTTTTACCTGCTATTTTGAAAGGAATCATGGCACGAATGGAACAGGGGCCTTTGACCGGTTCTTATGCACGTGACGTTCGTGTAATTGTTTACGACGGTAAAATGCACCCGGTAGATTCCAATGAAGTTTCATTCATGCTTGCCGGAAGAAATGCTTTTTCCGAAGCCTTCAGAAATGCCGGGCCGAAGATTTTGGAACCGATTTACGATGTAGAAGTTTCTCTTCCTTCGGAATACATGGGTGACGTAATGGGTGATTTACAAGGTCGTCGCGCCATGATCATGGGTATGCACTCCGAAAAAGGATACGAAAAACTGATGGCTAAAGTACCTTTGAAAGAAATGAGTAATTACTCGACTTCATTAAGTTCCATCACTGGCGGTCGTGCTTCCTTCACCATGAAATTCGCTTCCTACGAATTGGTTCCGACCGACGTTCAAGATCGGTTGTTGAAAGAATACGAAGCACAACAAGAAGCGGAATAAAGAAGAATGGCAACCGATTTATTTATAGATTGTTAATAAATTCGCAAAGATTCACGTATAAATCATTTATATGATTTATACGTGTTTTTTCGATATTATTTTGCACATTCAAAAATAAGTATTACTTTTGCATCACTTTTTTAGGGCGTTTAGCTCAGCTGGTTCAGAGCATCTGCCTTACAAGCAAGAAAATAGAAAATTCAATACTTCAAATATCAGGCAGTTACAAAATAAAGTAG
>JGI24699J35502_11133943_pt1 | contig 20490 bp, 10 predicted proteins | sample TergutMp193P4_FD_35502 | JGI IMG/M metagenome (IMG submission 35502) | reverse complement strand
ACACGCGCCCCCGCCTAAACAACCAATCTTATCCTCCCCCGGACCCCAACATCCGGGCATACGACCCTGCCCAAACATCAGCTATTTTCGGACTAGACGAGGTACGTCAAGGCCTCTTTCCCCCGATCGGGGCCCGGGCCCTGTGACACGGGTGTGACAGAAGAACCGTCCCCGTGTCACACGTGTCACACCCGTGTCACACGACATGGCAATTCTGCGGGGCGCGGATCGGGGTCAGCGGGTCCAGCGGGGGCCTTGGGGGGTGTCCTCGATGGTCAGGCCCAACTCGGCGAGATTGTCGCGGATGGCGTCGGCGGCGGCGTAATCTTTTCGGGTACGCGCGGCAGCACGCTGCTCCAATAGGGCGCTGACAAGGCCATTCACTACGGGTTCCAGATCGTCGCCGGTTTGGTTCGACCAGACGGGATCATCGGCACGCAAGCCGAAAATGTCTAGCATGGTCTGTACACGGTTCAAGGTGTTCCGGACCTCATCCACGGACCCGGCATCCAAAGCCTTATTGCCGTCGCGTACACTCTCATGGAGGACGGCCAACGCGGCTGGAGTTCCCAGGTCGTCATCCATAGCGGCGGCAAATCTCTCCGGGACCTCGTCCCACCCAGGGGCGCCCATTTCAGACATGAGTTTTCCTTCAACGTACGGGTCGAGGCCATGTGTCTGCATGAACTCGTTTGCCCTTGTCACGAAGGAATCAATCCGCGCCAGCCCAGCTGCCGCCTCATCCAGGGCCTCATCGGAATACTCGACCATCGAGCGATAGTGGGGCGCGACCAAGTAGAGCCGTACGGCCCGTGCAGGCCATTTCTTCACGACCTCGGTCACAGCCAGCCCATTGCCCAGCGACTTGCTCATCTTCTCGCCGGACGCCGTCACCCAGGCGTTGTGCATCCAGTACCGTGCGAATCCACGCCCCGCCGCCCGCGACTGGGCCAGCTCGTTCTCGTGGTGCGGGAACTTCAGATCCATCCCACCGCCGTGGATATCGAAGGTGTCACCGAGGTACTTCCCGGCCATCGCCGAGCACTCCAGATGCCACCCCGGACGCCCGCGCCCCCACGGAGAAGGCCACGACGCGGTGATCGGCTCGCCTTCTTTATAGCCTTTCCACAAGGCAAAATCCCTGGGATCGCGCTTCCCTCGCGGATCGGCGTCCTGCGCGGGCTCCATCTCGTCGAGCCTCTGACCCGACAACTCCCCATAGTCCGGCCACGAGCGCACATCGAAGTACACATCGCCCGAACCGTCCCCAGCAACGTACGCATGCCCGTTGTCAATGATTTCCTGGACGAGCTCGATCATCTCGGGAATGTGCCCGGTCGCGCGCGGTTCGTACGTCGGCGGCTGGAGACCGAGAGCGTCGTACGCCTTGTGCAACTCGCGTTCATTGAGGTACGCGAAGGCCCACCACGGCATTCCCGCCTCCGCCGATTTGGCAAGGATTTTGTCATCGATATCGGTCACGTTCACAACCAATGTCACCCGACATCCATTGGCCGTCAGCCAGCGCCGAAGTACATCGAACACGACCTCTTTGCGGATGTGTCCCAAATGGGGCGGTGCCTGTACCGTCAACCCACAGCAGTAAATAGACACTTCCCCTTCCTTGAGCGGGGTGAAGAGGCGCTTAGCCCCCTGAGCCGTGTCATACAACGAAAGAGAAAGAGTCATGGATTCATCCTACCTCCCTGACTCATCGCTCCCAGGCGGGGACGGCATCCAGTTCCGTGACCGCCCTGCCGGACAAAGGACAGACGTGGCGGACAGCCTGAACGCCTGGGCGATCACGAAGGAAGAAGCAGGATCACGCCTGTTGCGACCCAGGATTGAGCTGTGCTTTCCGGCGGGAAATCCCCTCAATATCACGGGAAAGTGCGCTACGGTGTGATTCAGATTCCCTGAAAGGGGTCGATGAGATCCAGGCCGAGCCCGATGAAGTCCTTGGTGTTGTGGGTGGCAAGGCTGGCGGAGCACACACGGCAAATACCTGCGATTTGGGCGTCGGCGAGACTCATCGGCCGACCTGTGCGGTCGCGTTCGGCAAGGATGCCGGCTGCCTCGGAAGCGGCTTGAACCCCGTAGGTGAGCAACTTGTCAGGGTAGGCGTTCAGGACTTGGCGCCACTTCGTCACCAGATCACTCCTTCGCCGCCCCTCCGGCAACCGGGCCAGGCCGTATTCGATTTCTGTGATTGTGACCACAGTGATGGCGAGTTGTCCAGGTCCGATGCCCGCGGCCCATGTGAGTACGGATTTCGCCGGGTCGGGGCGCATGAGTTCAGAGACGATATCGGTGTCGGCGATGATCACAGGTCCACCTCGCGAGGGCAGTCTGTCCGGGCTGGGATCTCAAGGTCGACTCCACCTGTCCCTTGGATCACCTCATGCAATGCCATGAGGATATTAGTTTCAGGCCGCCCCATTTCGGCGTCAAGTAATGCCCGTACCTCGGCCTCCACCGATCGGTTGTGTTGGGCCGCTCGGGCACGCAATTGAGCATGGGTGTAATCATCAAGTTGTCTGATCGTCAAAGTTGCCATGACTCACCTCCTGCTAGCAATGCTAGCATACTTAGCAGACGACACGATTGCTCGATCTCGTCGCTCCCATATGGTTCCCAGACGATCGGGTATGAGTCGTGTCGTCGAATCTGCCCATTTCGACTATATGACTATGACCCAATATCGAGCGAATATTGCTCATAATTCAAGGAATCAATACGTCCTTAGCGGCGGGAAAGTATCCCATCACGGGGCAAAATCACGCCAGCAAGATCATGGTCACAAGGCTCACCACTCCCCTGGGTTCTGGGGGCGAGTTCATCAACCAGCCAGACCCGGAGGCCACCACGAAAGGATGAACGACTCAGTACCCGTGCCTCGCCTTGGCTTCGGCTTCCTGAGCCTTGAACAGGCCAAACCGGGGCAGGTACTTGTCCCAATCGATCTGATGAGAGTCCAGTTCCGGTCCATCGATGCACGCATGCTTGCGGACCAGGCGACCATCCTCGTAGTACGGGACCATGCAGGCGCCGCACATCCCGGTGGCGTCGACCATGATGGAGTTGAGGCTCGCCTCGGTCTCCACACCGTACGGCTTGGTCAGATCCGACACCGACCTCATCATCATGGGTGGGCCGATGGTGACGACTTTGGCGATGGGGCGGTGCTCGTCGATCATGGTCTGCAACGGAACCGTCACGAACCCCTCAATGCCGTACGAACCATCATTCGTCGTGTACACAATCTCGAGCAAATCTCCGTATTGTGCCTTGATTTCACCCACATAATCGTCGTCCCCGGTCCAGAACATCAGCTCCTTGGAACGGAAACCAGCAATAAGTGTGACATGGTTGCCGATCCGCAGATGTTCCCTCATGATCGGGTACACAGGCGGCAGCCCGAGCCCCCCTGCGGTGAACACCACAGTCTGGTCAGCAGGGATCGGTTCCACGTGAGAAGGACGTCCCAAAGGACCCGCGATCCCCTCGAAACGGTCTCCAACGACCATCTTGTTGATCTCGGTGGAGGTCACGCCCATAGCCTGTACGACAATGGTGATGCATCCTTCCTCGACGTCCCAATCAGCCAACGTCAGCGGGATGAGCTCGCCGCGATCACGCGGATGGACCCGGATGAACTGCCCCGCCTGAGCCGATGCGGCGATAGCGGGCGCGCGTACGACGAACTCCACGATCCCAGGGCTGAGTTCGCGACGCGCGACGATGACCGGCGCGGTCTGGGCTTTTCCGGTGAACGCCAAAGCTCGTGCGACATCGCCCGACGAATCCGAATCCATCATCTGCCTTGCGGCGGACTGGCCGTCGCCGGCGGCGCGGATGGCGGTCGAACCGCCGCGGGCCGCGTCCCCGCCGGTGTAGATCCCATCGAGGCTTGTCTCCTGGGTGCCCTCGCGCAGAACGATCGTCCCGCGATTGGTCACCGAAAGCCGCGGCTCGGAATCGCGGATGATCGGGTTGGCCGTGTTGCCGAGCGCCATGATGACGAGGTCCGCGGGCACGGTTTCCGTCGCGCCCGTCGACACAGGGCGGCGTCTCCCGGAAGAATCCGGCTCGCCCAACTCCATGACGTCGAGGGTCGCGGAGGCGACAAAGTGCTTGTCATCACCGGTGAATTCGATCGGGGAACGCAAAAGCTTCAGTTCGATCCCCTCCTCCTCGGCGTGTTCCAGTTCCTCGACACGGGCGGGCATCTCGGCCCGGGTCCGGCGATAAACAATGGTCACATTTCCACCCAGGCGACGGGCGGTACGAGCGGCGTCCATGGCCGTGTTCCCGCCGCCGATGATGAGGACCGTACGGTCCTTGACGTACGGCAGCGGCGTCTCATAGTCATCCAAATTGGCATGCATGAGGTTGACCCGCGTCAGGAACTCGTTGGCGCTCATGACATTGCACAATTCCTCGCCGGGCACGTTGAGGAACTGCGGCAGTCCTGCCCCGGAGCCCACGTAGATTTGTGAGAATCCGGCGTCTTTGAGGTCTTGGAGACTGGCCGTCTTGCCGACGACGAAGTTGGTCACAAATTTGCCGCCGAGCGCCGTGATCTTGTCGACCACGTCATCGATGAGCGAGTTGGGCAGACGGAATTCGGGGATGCCGAAACGCAGCACCCCACCCAGTTCGTGGAAAGCCTCGAACACTGTGACCGGATAACCCTCGCGGGCCAGCAAAAAGGCATTGATAAGCCCCGATGGCCCCGAACCGACGATGGCGACCGGGGATTTGGCGGCCACGACCCACGGATCCGGCGTACCCGCCAACCGGGCCAGAGCCTCACCTGGATGAGCGGCCTTGTCCCACTGGGGAAGGAACCACTCCACTTGCCCAATGGACATGGGGTGTTTGTGGATGCAGACCCCCTGGCATTGCAGTTCCTGGGGGCAGACCCGCCCGGTCACGTCGGGCAGCGGGTTGCAGTCGTCCAGCATGGCAACGGCCTCGTCGAACTTGCCCTCGCCGATCAGGCGGAACATGGTCGGAATGTGGACCTGGACAGGGCACCCGCCCTCGCGCTGGTCCTGCCCCGGGATGATTTTCCCTATTTCACAAGGCTTTTCAGAGCACTGCTTGTCACGCAGGGCTTCCAGCCACACGAACAACTCCACCTCACGCAGAGAATACCCGGCCTCCATGTACCCCATGTACCCCTTGTTCACGAGTTCGAAGTCGTGCCGGCGTTCCTCGGGATCACGGATGTACGGGCCCATGCCCGCCTGTGCGGGCCACAGAGATGACAATCCCGAGAACATGGGGTACCGCACGGACAAATGGGCGTCCACCCCGCGCAACCACATACGTTGCTTGCCAACGGGCAGGTCCCAGATGAACCTCATCAGCACGGTGGAGGCATCGCCTCCCGCGAGCAGGGTCTCCCACACACCGGTGACGAAATCAGCGTCCAACTCACCGCCCTGGGAAAAGCGGCCAGCGACCGAGGAGACGGCGTCGGAGATGACCAGGTCACGCAACGACCGGGGGTCGGAGTCGAGTCTGCGGGCCAGCAGGGCCATCTCCGCAGAGACCGGCGCGGCCGGGGACGACGCATCCGTGGCAGGGGGTATTTCTGTGATTGTCATTGAATGATCTCCGCATCGCACGTGTCGATGACCCTCTGGATCACCGCTTCCATTTCCGGTGTGACCTCCAGTGAATCCAAGGCTCCCGGCTTCATGTGGGAGACATTCTTGGCCTCCCCATCAACCACGATAATTGTCTGCTCAAAGATTCCCGGCAGCTCCTGGTAACAGGTGGCACAGTCCGTACACTTCGGTACGTCCTGGTCCGAAAGCCAGATCGGCGCCCCGGCTGGCTTGGGGCCAAGCCCCGACGCTGAGGGTTGGGCCGCGGGTTCCGCTGAGGGTACGGGCGCTAAATGAGCGGGTTGCGACGAAGGTACGGCCTGGGCCTGTTGAGCAGGTGCCGATGGCGGGTTGACAGCCTGAGACACTGGAACCGTACTCGGCGCTTCGCGCCTCAACACCGTGGATCCGGTCGGTGTCCCCGTGGAACCGGTCGGTGTCCCCGTGGATCCGAAGGACGGGATTGACGCGGCGTGGCCGGTGGCCAGGGACGCGAGGGCGTGGGCGATCTCGTCGATGCCCTGTTCACGGCCCGTACGGGACTCGTCCAGAGCCTCCTGGAGGTCCTTCAACGCCTTCGCGGCGTCCTTGGCGGCCAACGACGCATCGCGACCGGCCAGGAAGCGAAGCAGTTGCCAGTTGCTCTGCCGGTCTTCGACCAGGGTCACCATGGACGGTGAGACCGCCACCTTGATCAGGGCGCCGGAAGCGTCCGTGTCAACGATGTACGGCGTCTTGCCCGCACGCGCTTCCATTGGAAGATTCACATAGTCCACGATGGGCGTGGGGTTCGGGGCGTCGCCCAGCGGCTTGAAATGCTTGGCGAAACGTACCTCACCGTACGCGAATTCCGCCGGGGTGAGCGGGGTCGTCATGACCCCCGTCGCACCGGTCTCATCCACGTACTTCAGGTTCCTCGTCGCCCACGGCTTGTCGATCTCGGGGTTGCCGTCCAGGGACAACCGGTCCGCGATGCTCGGCCCGCCCATGGGATCATGAACGAACAATGGCGCCATGCGCGAGCGTACGGCCAGGTTGGCCCTCTGGTTGGCCAGGTCGTCGGCGAAACCCTGCTCGAAATCGCAGGGGGTGTACGCCTGGAGCAGGCCCGACCCGTGGGGGTAGGCGAGCAGACGCGCGGCCGCCGCGAAGAAATGGGCATGCATCGCCGAGGAGACGCTGGCAACGAAGACGTTCGGGTGCAGCGCCGCGAGAATCGGCAATTCTTTGCGCTTCTCCTCCTTGCCCGGATGGGCCTTCCCATACCGTGCGAGATCTGCGTTCTGCCCGGTGAAGGATGCCGTCGAGGCTTGTCCGCCGGTGTTCGAGTACCCTCCTGTGTCCAGGATGAGCATCTTGATCGGGGTCTGGCTGGCCATCACCCTCGACATCGCGCCGAAGCCGATGTCGTACGCCGCGCCGTCTCCGGAGATGGTCAACACCAGCGGCAACTCATCAATTTCCTTGTCGGTGAAATGCCTCCATGTCAGTGTGGAAAGCGCCTTGTCGTCGACCGCGGGATCGTAGGCGTCGGCCAATTCCAGTTCGGCGGTACGACGGGCTTTCACCTCGTTGATGTAATGGGAGACCAGGCCTTCGAAGATCCCCACCGCGCTGGCTTGCGCGTCCTGGAACAAGGAGTTGAGCCACGGCTGGGTGAAGGGGTTCGAGGGGAACGTCGAGGAGTACACCGAGGAGCATCCGGTCGAGTTGACGATCACCGCGGGCGCGGGTCCGCGTCCCGTCGGACCAGCCTCATAGGTCCACAGGGCCGACTCCAACGTGTCGATCGCGGCGTTGATCCTCGCAGCCCGCTCAGCGTCGACAGTCGCTACTTTGCTTGTCAACTGGTAGATCAGGTCTTCCAGTTCGGCGACATGGCGTTGACGCTTCTCCTCGCCGACCTGCTCGGCCAGCGCGGTGACCAGGTGGGTCGCGGTGACCTCGCCGCATCCCTTGCAGGCCCCATGGCCGCCAGCCAACGCATAGTAATTGTCATGGTCCATGAGGATGCGCTTGGCGTCGCCACCCGGGCTCGCCGCGCCCGCCGTGAAGCGGGACGGGGTGTTGGGCAGGCCTGAGAAGCGGGTGAACGTCGCCTCCATCTTCTCTTCCAGCGCGTCGTCTTGCGCCACCGCGGTGAGAGCACCCGGTCCGCACACCTCGACGCACTGCAGACAACCCGTACACTTCCACGGATCGATGACGACGGAGTACATCGCACCCGAGCCGGGTTCCTTCTTCTCCATCTGGTCGAAGATCGGACGGATCCGTCCCACAGGGAAGGCGTCGATCTCAGAGATGATCGCGTCGACATGGTCCTCTGTCACGGTCGGCACTGCTGAGGCAGCCTGTCGTACCGCCGCTGAGAAGGATTTGATCGACGTGTCAGCCAACAGCACACGCCGTACCTCGTCGGCCCACCCGGGCACCAAGCCGAGGACGTACGCCTTGTGCTCGTCCTGCAGCGCGGCCGAGCGTACGGCCCGTGCCAGCAGGTCGACGATCTCATGAGCCTGGTTGGGGATGGCGGAATCGGGGCAGGCCAGAGCGCATTCCAGACACGCCGTGCATTTCTCCATGTCGACCACCGGCACCTCGCGCCGGAACAGACCTTTATTCTTTGCGGCGCCGGTCGCGGGTGGGATGAAACTGCCCGTGCCAGGCAGGACGGGGGCCGAACCGGCCCATCCCTCACGGAAGGGGCGCGCGACGATCTCGTCGAAGTACTCCGGGTCGTACAACCCCTCAGGCGCGGAACCGACCGTCGAGACCATGCGGGAGGTCAGCACGCCCACCTTGGACGTGGTCCCAGCGCTGTCCTCGGCGAACTCGGGCAGGTCGTACTCGACAACCTTTGTGGACGCCACCCCGTCCCGGATGACAGCCATGTTGGCTTCGACGACCGCGCCGCCCTTGGCCCCGAACTTCTTCTCCAACTCGTGGCGGACAAGGTCCATGGTCGCTTGCACATCGGCGCCCTTGGAGATGCGCTCAACATGCCCGATGACCGCGCCGATGAACGCCATGCCCATCATGCGGGTCTCCAGGTTGGGGGTCGGCGCATGGGTCTTCGCCACCGCGAAACCATCCAGTATGAGGAAGCGAATGTGCTTGTCACGTATTTCTTTTCGGGCGTACGCGGGCAGTGCCTTCCACACGTCCAGGGCGGTACGGTCGGTTTGCAGGATGAAGGTGCCGCCCTCGACGATGCCCTTGAGGGGTTGGTCGTGCTCGAAGACCTTGTGGTCCGGGGAGATGACGACCTCGACGTCCTCGATGCTGGCGTTCGTCAGCAGCACGGGATCCGGAGACAGTGTGATATAGAAGTTCGTGGCCGCGCCCGACTTCTCCGAGCCGTACTTCGGTGAGGACTTGGAGTGCATGTGCAGCATGGACGACAACATGTCGGTGAGCATCTTGCCCGTCGCGACCGTGCCGTACCCACCCACGGAGTGGAAGCGGATCCTCAGCGCCTCGGGCGGCAACAAACCAGGCGGGTTCTCGCCGACAGGAAGGGCCATTGCTTCGGTTTCGGGGTACGCGGCGCGCATCCGTTCCTGCAACTCGGCCAGTTTCGCCGTGGCGGGGTTCTTCACGAAGAACTGCGAACCGACGTACACCAGCGGTACCGTGGGGCCGTCGGCCATGTTCTTCACCACGGCGACCAGGTCGCGCGGCTGGACGTCATGGGAACCCAGGCCGAAAATCGCCGTCGTGAGCTGGAGGTTGGACGCGCTCACCCCGGCCTCGAACAAGGCCTGCTTGACCGCGCGGGTCAGCGCGGTGTCCTCGGAGCGTTCCAGAACAGTGATCTGGCGGGCCCCGCGTACCGCCGCGACGAGTTCGTCATTCGGGAAGGGCTGGAGGAGTTTGACTGAGACGACCGCGACTTTGAGCCCCTGGCTCTCAAAGTACGCCAGCAGCGCGCGCACGTCGTCGGTGATCGATCCCATGCCGACGAGCACGAGGTCGGCGTCCTGGGCGCCGTACCTCTTCACAGGGGTGTACTCCCTGCCGGTCAGCTCGCTGTACTCCCTCATGGCCTGGCGTACCAGATGCGGGACGGCCGAGGCGAAGTGGGTACGATGGTCGGCTGCGCCCGCCTGGAAATCGGGCTGGTTCTGAACCCCGCCGATCAAACCAGGATTGTTCGGGTCGACGAGGGCGGGGACCAGTTGGCGGGTACCGCGCTGCCAGGCGCCCTTCCATGCCCGCCTCCACGCTCCGCGCAGGGCTTCGGGGACGTACGCCTCGGTGTTGACCACGAGATGAGCGTCGTTGTCGGCCTCGATGGCGTCCGCGTTGCGGCCGAGCAGTGTACGCAGGGCGGTGAGTTCCTCGGCGGTGAATGACTCGTCGTGAATGTCCAACCACTTGGCCAGATAGTCCACACGGCCCTTGGCACCAAACAGGATCTCTTGCGCGACGGTCGGGCAGGGGATGCGGGATTCGGGATCGCCCAGGTAGTTTTTGAGCAACTCCGGCTCGGGCAGGAGGACTTCGCTCATGACGTGGCTGGTGGCGAACCCGTCCATGGCGTTGGCGACCGGGATCAGCGTGAGCGACGTCGTACGGTAGGCGATGGCGGCCAGGTCGGCCGCCTCCTGGGGATCGGACCCGAATAGGATCGTGTACCCGGCGGGCAACAGGGAGTAGATATCATCGTGTCCGGCCATCACATTCAGCGAGTGCCGGGTCACCACGCGGGCGGCGACCTGGAGGACGAATCCGCCGATCTTCTTGCCCGTGGTCACATAGTGAGACTCCAGGCCGTACAAGATACCTTGCGCAGAACTGGCATTGGAGACGAAGTTTCCGCCTGCCAGAGAGGCGCCCAGAGCCCCGGACTGGGCAGAGTGCTCACCCTCAGCCTCAACGAAGAAGGGGTGTTTGCCCCACACGTTCAACTGGCCCTCGGCACGGGCCGCCTCGAAGATCTCTGAAATCTCCGTCGACGGCGTGATGGGGTACCCGATCACACCTCCGCACACATGGCTCATGACATAGGCGACAGCACCGTTTCCATTGATGACTTCTGGAATACCTGGGTACGCAGGGGTCTCGCTCATATTTCACCTTTCCCTCATTGGTAGGTCCCTCGCAAGTGACGCTTTGGCTTGATATGTTAGCATCCCGGCCAAGGTCCCCAAGACACGGGTCCACAAATATGTGAGGAATCACTTGAGACTCGCACCCATTCTCACCCCCGTGGCACGTTTTTCCGGTGCCCGGCATCCTGCTTTCATGAGATGACATGGGGAGATGATAACGATTTATCACCTGTGTCACTTCCGTCCTCTAGACTGTAGACATGGGAATGACAAATATGAACGCCGCCATCAATCTGCGCCTGGAGCTGCTGAATCTTCCTCGTGTCCACGACGAGGAATCTGAGGCGACAGCCGAACTCGTCCATCCGATGTTGGCCCGCCAACGCGAATTGTCCCGGCGCCTGGATGAACGTCCTTCTCCCGTTGACCGGCGAATTGAGAATTTTCTCACGACGTACCTCGGCCTTCCCACCGGTACGGCGATCCTGCCGCGTCGTACTTTCGTCCTCGACCAGTCTGGACTCGCCCGCGCGATGAGCCTGCCGGCCCATTCGGACTACTTCACGTCTCCCATGCTGACCAGTTACCGGCTGCACAACGGGGTTTTGCACAACCCGGCAAGCGACAAGCGTACGACCGCAGGGGTTTTCCACGTCGCCGAGGGTGGGCTGCCCATCCCTGATGACAAGCTCGCCGTGCCCCGCGACGTTTTCGCGCACATTCTGAGGGCGTCGTTCCAGGCGCCCGCGGAGATGACCACCCTGCCGTACACCGCCGACGAGCCCACCCCGGCCCACTGCTGGGTCTCGATCCTGCTGCGTCCGTTGGTCTGCCCGGCCGTCCAGGGGTTCACCAATGAGAAATCCCTTGAAGTACGGTTCTTCGCCCCCGCTTCCCTGGTGTCGAACCTGGACTTCGTGGAATCGGTGTTCGGCAACGCCGGGGACCCGTACCTCCCAGAAAACGACTCCTCCCTCGACCCGATCCACTGGACGGGACACACCGGCTGCGTGATCCTGGCACCCCACCTGACCAAACTCACCAAGAAGGATGTCGGCTTGCCGCATGTGTCGGCGGCCACCCCTCGCCAGATCCGCGACGGGATGTGCTGGTCCGAACCCGACGAACTGTACAACGGGGGGCACGCCTTCAAACTGTGCGCCCGCGACGAGCACGGCGTCATCGTCACCATCATCGCTGACAACTACTATGGTTACTGCAAGAAGGAGGTCAAGACCCAAATCTCCTACTCAGCCAACTTGTTGGGCTCGGCGGAGGAGGAGCATTCTGGCGGCGCGCTGACCTTCCCGAGCTACCGGCTCTCCCCTGTGTACACCGACGACTCGGCCGGCGACTCTTTTTCCTTGTCTGAGGTGGTCGCCCGTGATCCTGAACGTTTCGCCCTGCAGATTGAGGGGTACGCCATCGATCGTCAGTTCCCCCACATCATCCTGCTTCCCGCGCGATCCACGTACGACCTGCGCGACCAGCGGATCTCGTGGACGAACCCCAACGGGACCACCGGGGAAATCAAACTCAAGGCCGACCAGACGTACATCGGGCCGAACGGGTACCGCGTGGAACTCAAGCCCCTGGAAGCCGACCCGAAACAGTGGAATCTCGTCGGCACCGACCCGCAGGGGACCGTGTGTCACAAGCCGGCGACCGTCTCCGGTGGCGGGAAGTCCGAGATCTCGAAGGACATCACAGCCGCGTTCATTTACGGCAATGTTTATGTGGCAGATTTCGAGCAGGACATGAGCCAGGTCTCCGAGATCCTGAACCGCGATTTCTCCACCCGTTTCATCGATCAGGGACGCCGCGACCAGGAAGACTCCCGGCCCCTGCTCAGCACACAGCGCACGGACGGGTCGGTGATCAAGCTGCTCACCGAATCGGCGAAGTACACCGATGAATACAATGCGTGGGTGGCGTCCATCCCCGCGCACGTCAAACAACTTGTGTACGTGGTGAAGCGGTTCTACGACCCGGCGTGGGGCGAGGATTGGCTCTCGCACTTCTCCGTCGGCAACATCAACGGCCGCCCGGGCAATTCGCTGCGCCTCGACGGGGTCAACATCGCCGTCAACACGCTGCGGGTCGGGTTCGAACCCGACGGTTCCTGGAGGATCTTCTCTCTGAGGTACGATTATTCGCCGTCGGTGAAGGTCCAGACCGAGGACGATATCACCGCGTCGGTGGTCGCACCCGGCCATCTGCTGGACGGCGGGGACAAGCATTCGCGCAAATTCGTACAAAACTGTGAATTGCTGCTTTTCCAGCGTCCCGACGACGCCGTGATCCGCGGCTACGACAAGCAGGCCGAATCCGACATCGCCTGCGCCAACACGTTCCTATCCAATTTTGAGCCTCTGACAAGGAAAGATGCTCAGGACATGCTGGACGACGCCATCGGGTTCACCCAGTTCACCCCGCCGATGCAAAACCTCATCCGAGAGGCGGCTTCCAGCGATTCACCGACGTACTTCGTCTCCTCGGCGAACTCCCGGCTGGTGGACGGGGTGCCGTCCAAGAACCCACGCTACCTCCAGCCTCGCCCCGACCTTGCCAACCCGAAGGCGACCGCCGCCGCGGATGTGGCTTCCCGGCTGTACCACCGGGTGTCGATGACCGAGCCCTTCGCCCTACCCGTGGACGTCGTCGCGGCCGGGCGGCGAAACAATATCCGTGAGGGCGGGTTCCCGGCCCTGTGTTGCTACAACCCTTTGCACTATATGGAGTTGCCGGAATTGTTCATGGAGTTCATCTCGTCGATGACCGGCAAGTCCCCGTCCACGACGGGCGCAGGATCCGAGGGCGCGATGACCAAAGGACCATTCAACGCAATGCCTGCCATCTTCGACCTCAACGCCGCCTTCGTGGGCTTCGCCCTGTGCGGGTACGACGGGTGGCTATCATCGGCCGGGGTCATCGGACCCACGGTTCGGGTCGACCATGACATCTCGCTGTTGATCCCCGAGTTGTTCTCCCGGATGACCGCATCGGAACGCGATGCGAAGAACCTCATCGCTGAGGGCGCGTTGGAACCCGTGACTGACTTCGACCACAATGGGAAGACTGTTTTGGCTTCTCGTCTGGGATATCGTATGACCGAGCGTTTCGCGGTACGGTACTTCGGGCGGATCTTCATGCATCCCGGAGTGGTCTTCACGGGGACCATGCTGCGCCCGGAGACCCAGGACATGGACGTGTTCGCCGACTCGGTGGACACCATCGTCGCCACCCATCAACGAGTGGCCCAGGCCTACATCGACGACGGTACGATATCGTACGCCTGCCCGCCCATCAAAGCTTTGTTGGAGATCATGGCGAACGGGCAGTCCGCCGAGGGTTGGATGGTGTCTTCCCCAGAATTCCGCTCCTTGTTCACCGCCGAATCGGTACTGGGGTCTGATTGGTACGCCGAGCGTCTGGACGCCAAGCAGAACCTGGATGTACGCCGCGCCGACTTCTCCCTGGCCTCCCTGGACCACTTCATGGCACAATCCAGCAACGCCGAAGTCGTCGCCCGCCTCGACATGGCCGGTCGCCGCCTCGACGTCCAGGGTTGGCACGACCGTTGGTCCTCCCAGACCTACCGCGACTACCTGGTGGGTACCCTGGGCGTCCAACCCCTGTGAGGTCGCCCCCCCCGGACCCAGTGGCCGTCCCCCGTGCCCAGGATTCCCCACCCCCCGTCGATGCCCCTCACCGTCCCCAACCCCCGTTTGCCCACGGTGTCATGGGGCGGGAAATTAACGTTTTTGCCGCCTCAAACGTTAATCTGCCGCCCCACGTACGCATAGATGAACATGCCTTGCGCGTACGGGGGCGGGGGATGGACAAATGGCAGCAGAATTGGTGGGAGAATGGATGTGATGCCAATGGTGGCAGGGAAAAAGGAGTTCTAATGACAATGACACATGCGTACGGGTTCAACTCGCCGACAAGTTCGTGCGACCCGGTGGATATCGAGCGGCGGGAGCCGGGGCCCAAAGATGTGGTCTTCGACATTTCCTATTGTGGGGTGTGCCATTCGGACATCCACACCGCCCGCAGCGAGTGGGGTCCCTCGTCGTACCCTCTGGTGGTCGGACATGAGATCACGGGGATTGTACGCGAGGTCGGCCCGGCAGTGACCAAATTCAAGGTCGGTGACCGCGTCGGCGTGGGATGCATGGTCGATTCCTGCGGGGAATGCGACTACTGCCGAGATGGGCTCGAACAATTCTGTGACAAGGGGATATTCACGTACAACTCCCCCGATCCCCATGGTGGGACCACACAAGGAGGCTACTCGCAATCCATCGTAGTGCAAGAACATTTCGTCTTTCATATTCCCGAGGTGATATCGCTGGAGGAGTGTGCACCCCTGTTGTGCGCCGGGATCACCACGTACTCCCCGCTCAAGCGCTGGGTACAACCCGGCATGAAAGTTGCCATCGTGGGTTTGGGCGGACTCGGACATGTGGGGGTACAGATCGCTGCCGCCATGGGCGCCGAGGTTTCCGTCATTTCCCACACCCTGTCCAAGCAGGCCGATGGGATCGCATTCGGTGCCACGAACTACTATGCGACAAGCGAGAACGGTGTCTTCGACAAGCTCGCGGGCCAATTCGACATGATCCTTTCGACGGTATCTTCCACCCAGGATTACACCCACTATATCGATTGTCTGACCAAGACTGGCGTCATCGTCAACGTGGGCATGCCAGCCACTCCGGTTGAGATTTTCGTACGTTCCCTGTCGCCGCGTAAAACCCTCCAAGGATCACTGATCGGCGGGTGCCCCGAGACGCAGGAGATGCTAGATTTCTGTGCTGACAACGGGGTACGCCCCCGCATCGAGATGATCTCCGCATCCGATGTCACAGCGGCGTACGACAAGGTGGTCCACTCCCAGGTACGCTATCGCTACGTCATCGACGCCGCCACCATCGGCGAACGCTGACCAATCAGCGACGCCCCGTTTCACGCCCCGCTGGACCTTTCCGCCCCGTCTCGCGCCCCGCTGGACCTTTCCACCTCGCGCCCCGCTGGACCTTTCCACCTCGCGCCCCGCTGGGTGCGTCCGGGGCGCGAAACGGGGTCCTGAGTGATTTCTGGGAGGATTTCGGCAACAATGGAAACATGAATCCCACCTTGCTGTTCATCGAGGATGACCAGGCCATCGCCGAAATGGTGATCGAGGTCCTGCAGGAGGCGTACACGGTGGATCACGCGGCAACTGGCGAGGAAGGTTTGGAACGTTGCCTGCATTCACACTATGACGTGATGGTCATCGACCGGCGGCTGCCCGGCATGGACGGGGTCTCGGTGATTCAGGCGGTACGACGGGCGGGGATCACGACACCCATTTTGATGCTGACCGCCCTGGGATCGGTCGACGACCGGGTCTCCGGGCTCGACAGCGGGGCCAACGACTATCTCACCAAGCCTTTTGATTTCGATGAATTGCTCGCCCGACTTCGGGCTTTACGACGCGGATTTGCTGCGGAAACGGGCAGGACGTACATCGGTGACTGGTTGTTCGTAGCCGAGACGCAATCTCTGTACGATCCGTACGGGGATCGCATCTCACTGACGAGCACCGAGTCGGCGCTACTGGGGTTGCTCACCGAATCCCCCGAGCACATCTTTTCCCGCGCCGAGATCCTGTCGACCATTTTCTCCGCTGATGACACCCCCGGTACGGTCGACACCTATGTCCACTACATCCGGCGCAAGACGCAACACAACATTATCGAGACGGTGCGCTCCCAGGGGTACCGGCTGGGAGACGGGTCATGAGCGGCACAATTCCGACTGAAGATCCCGACTTCGGTACGAAAGGCGCCGGGGATCCTGACTATGTCAGGATGACACCGGGAAACGGCGGGACAATCTCCGGGGACGGGCTGATAACCGGAAAACCACGGATGACGCGCAGGGCCGCCCGGGCCGCTCGCACCCATGTTCCGGATGACGATCGCAAAGTCCGGGACGCGGCGATGTCGGTCGGGGTGGCCGTTGCCATCGCGTCCGGGGCTGTGGTCTTCCTGGGGTGCCTGATCGTCATCATCATTGTCATGGTCAATGCTGTCCAGGTACCATCCGGGTACGAGCCCGCCGGCCGCCCCGGGGCGCGACTGGGCCCCCGATGGGGATGGCTCAATGCCTATCAGGTCATCCTCACCGTGGCGATCGTCGCCATTGCAAGCCTGGTGCTGACCTCACTCGTGGCATGGTTCATGGCACGAAGGGCCGTACGCCCACTGGCTGACGCGCTCAAGTTGCAACGTGACTTCATCGCGGACGCGAGCCACGAGTTGCGTACCCCCCTGACAGCTTTGTCGTCCAGGGTCCAGATCCTTCAACGTAGACTGACAAGCGGAAAGCCCATCGACGACGTGGTCGCCCAACTCCTGGGCGACACCACGAACATGGCTCATGTCCTCGACGACATGCTGCTCACCGTCGAGGGCGCCCCAGCCGAGACGGGCGTCAAAACCTCTGTTGTGGACTGCCTGCGCCAGGCGGTCACCTCCCTGGATTCCCTCGCCGAGCAAAAAGACGTCGCCATGACTCTGACCGCAGCCTGTGACATGATGGTCAGCGTCCCCAAATCCTCCCTGACAAGGGCCGTCGTAGCCATTGTCGACAACGCCATCCAGCACACCCGCCCTGCCAGCACCATCGAGATCTCGGCTCAGATCGAAGAGTCGACTGCCGTCATCCGCGTACGCGACCATGGTGACGGGATCGAGGGAGTCGATCCGACACATGTTTTCGACCGCTTCGCCCACGGTTCCGAGACAGGACACAAGAGAAGTTTCGGGTTGGGCCTGGCCCTCGCCTCCGGCGTCGCCCACCGCTTCGGCGGAGACATCCGCGTGGAATCCACCTCCACCCAGGGTACGACCTTCGCCCTGAGTTTCCCCCTCTAACCCAGCTCAGTCCTCCGCCATGGTGACTTCAATACCGCCCATGACAACGGCGGACAGGTTGTAGAGGAACGCGAAAATGGTGGCCAGGGCGGTCATGATGACCACGTTGACCGCACCCACGAGGGCGGCCAGGGCGGTGGCCTTCGTGGTGTTGATGTAATCCTGAATGTTAAAGGTGGCAGTCGCGTCGGGGGAGGCGAACACCTGGGCCACCGTCTTGTTGATCGCGCCGTACAGCCCTGTGGATTCCAGGACAGTGAACACCACCCAGGTGGCGACGATGAAAATGATCCACGCGGCGACCGAGAAGAGCAATGCGATCTTCATCACTGACCACGGATCGACCCGTGAAATACGCAGCCGGGCTCGCCTGGAGCGGCGGGTCTTCGGCCGTACCTGCTTCTTGGGCTCCTCTTTGGGTGTGGTCAGGGGTACGCTGACTGTGCCCGTGCTCTCTGTGGCAGGAGGTACGAACCCGGGGGCAGTCTCCTCCACAACGATGGGCTTCTCGCTCTTCATCCGCTTCGAACGGTTGGTGAAGCTTCGGACGATGTTCTTACCGAGGTTGGGCTTGGACTTGGCGTCATCTGCCGAGTCCTTTTGCTCAGGGTCATCAGTCATCACCGTACTCCTATCATTTCCTGCTTCACGACTCTACCTGATCCGGACCAGCCCCGCGAAGTTCCTGAGCCTCGCTGAGACCGTCCTCAGTGTTTTCTTCGGATTCGGGGTACAACGCGATCGCGGCGACCAGGTCGTCACCCTTGAGGCCGACGAACTTCACACCCATCGTGTCGCGGCCCTTTTGGGCCACGTCTGCCACACAGGCCCGGATGATCTGGCCAGAGGTCTTGATGGCGATGACCTCGTCGGTTTCGTTCACGATCAGCCCGCCCACGAGCTGGCCGCGGTCCTCGTTGAGTTTCATGGCCTTGATCCCAAGCCCTCCTCGGCCCTGTTCGCGATACTCTGACACGGCGGTACGCTTGGCGAACCCGCCGTCGGTGACCGTGAACACGAATCTGTCGTCCTCGCCCGAACCGGCGGGGATGACGTCCATCGACAGCAGGGAATCGTCTCCGCGGAACCTCATGCCCGTGACCCCGGAGGTCGCCCGGCCCATGGGCCGCAGCTGCTCGTCGTCGGCCTTGAAGCGGATCGCCTGTCCCTTGCGGGAAATCAACAACACATCATCGTCAGCGTTGCACAGAGAGGCGCCGATCAGTTCGTCGTCCTCGTCACGGAAATTCACGGCGATCAGCCCGGTCTGGCGCGCGGAGTCGTACTGGCGGAACTCGGTCTTCTTCACCAGGCCCTTGCGCGTCGCCAACAGCAGGTATTGTGCGTCGTCATAGCTGGCGCAGGTCAGCACCTGGGCGATCTTCTCATCCGGGGCAAAACTCAGCAATCCGGCCACGTGTCCGCCCTTGGCCTCGCGTCCGCCCTCGGGCAGCTGCCACACTTTCGTACGGTAGACCCTCCCCTTCGTGGTGAAGAAAAGCAACCATTGATGAGAGTTTGTGGCGAAGAGGTGGGCCACCTCGTCGTCGGCTCGCAGTGTCGCCCCCTTGACACCCTTGCCGCCGCGCTTTTGCAGTCGGTACAGGTCGGCTTTGGTACGTTTGGCGTACCCGCCGTAGGTGATCGTGACCACCACGTCCTCTTGCGGGATGAGGTCCTCGTCCGACAGGTCCCCGTCGGCGGAAATGATTCGTGTACGGCGCTCATCGCCGTACTTGTCGACGATCTCCTGCAGTTCGGTGCCGATGATCTGGCGTTGCCGGGCGGGGGATTCCAGGATGTCCCGCAAATCGGCTATGACTCTTTCCAGTTCGGCGAGCCGGTCGATGATCCGCTGGCGTTCCATGGCCGCGAGCCGCCTCCACTGCAGGTCGAGGATGGCGGTGGCCTGGTCCTCGTCGATGTGGAGTTCGGCGCCGACCACAGGGTCGTGGTAGGTCAGCAGGTCCATCAGGCCCTGCTTGGCGACCTCGGCGTCCCTCGACCCCCGGATCAGCGCGATGACCGCGTCCAGTTGGTCGAGCGCCGCGACGTACCCACGCCAGATGTGGGCGTTCTTCTCGGCCTGCGCGATGCGGAACCGCGTACGGCGCTGGATCACATTGATCTGGAAGCGTACCCAATAGGAAATGAACTGGTCCAGCCGCAGCGTACGGGGAACGGAGTCGACAAGGGCCAACATGTTGCACCCGAAGGTGTCCTGCAACGGGGTGTGCTTGTAGAGGTTGTTCATCACCACGCGGGGCTGGGCGTCGCGTTTGAGCTGGATGACCAGGCGCTGGCCCGTGCGCGCGCTTGTGTCGTCGCGGATGTCGGCGATCCCGGAGATCTTGCCGGAGTTGACCAGCTCGGCGATTTTGACGGCCAGGTTGTCGGGGTTGCACATGTACGGCAGTTCGGTGACGACAAGGTTGGTGTGGTTGGCGTCCTCCTCGACCTCCATGACGGCTCGCATGGTGACCAATCCACGGCCCGTACGATAGGCGTCCTCGATTCCCTTGCGTCCCACGATGAGCCCGCCGCCCGGGAAGTCGGGGCCCTTGATGTACGTCATGGCCGCAGTCAACAATTCCTCGGTCGTGGCCTCGGGGTTCGCCAGGTACCACTGGATAGCGTCGTTGACCTCGCGCAAATTATGGGTGGGGATGTTGGTGGCCATGCCGACCGCGATACCCGTACTCCCGTTGACAAGCAGATTCGGGAAGCGGGACGGCAGGACGACCGGCTCGGTCTCACGGTTGTCATAGTTGGGCTGGAAGTCGACCGTGTCCTCAGTGATATCGCGTACCATCTCCATGGCGAGGGGGGCCATCTTGCATTCGGTGTACCTCATGGCGGCGGCCTTGTCGTTGCCGGCCGAGCCGAAGTTGC
>JGI24699J35502_11133944_pt1 | contig 20516 bp, 15 predicted proteins | sample TergutMp193P4_FD_35502 | JGI IMG/M metagenome (IMG submission 35502) | reverse complement strand
TATTTTCAATAAATATAGGAGAATATGAGGTCGGAAAAATAAAAGTAGTGTTGTCTTTTTGTATGATTCTTGTTCTCCTTTGCGTAGAATGGTTTGGGCGAGACAAAGAGCACGCTTTGTCCGATTTCGGTATTAAACAAAAGGTATTGCGATATGCATTTTATTACTTTATTCTGTTTTGCATTTTGTTTTATAAAGGTACAGAACAACGATTTATTTATTTTCAGTTTTGATTGTAATGAAGAATTTTTTATATAGAATTTTTCTGTTTTGTATTCCGGTGATTATTCTTGCTATCGGATGTGAAATCTTTGTAAGAAATATGCCGACTACCTATAAACAAAAAAGAGAGCAATTAACCGCCGCCGCCGACAGTATTGAAGTATTGATTTTGGGGAGTTCGCACGCAATGGATGGAGTAGATCCGAATCAATTTTCTTTATATGCGTATAATCTGGCATTTGCAAGCCAATCTATTTATTTTGACCGAAAGTTGGTGGAGAAGTATTTGCCGGATTTGCCCCGATTAAAGTATGTGATACTTATGTTCGATTATACCAGCCTGTATTATGACCATGATGCGTCCAGGGATTTTTTCTATAAATACTATTACAATATTAATTATAAAGACCGTAAATTTTATAAAGAATCTTTCTCACAATTCTTGTTTGTTTATACACCGGAACAGACTTTACCCTTGTTATTTAATAACCGGCACGAAATCTTGGTAAAAGGATGGGTGAATAATTCCGGAAGGGATGATGAAACGGTTACGTCTGTAGAGAAATGCGAACTTCGAGCCAAGGGATTTAATCAAACGGTGCAAGCTTGGAAAAACGGAGATTTGGTCTTAAATGATTTGGAAGCATTAATCAATCTCTTGCAATCGAAAAAAATCATGCCGATTTTAATAACCTATCCGAATTATTCATCAATAAGAATTTTTATGGATGCATCGGTTATTGAACGAAACAGAAATATAGGCAACGCATTAAGTCAAAAATATCAAATACCCTATTTGGATTATTTTGATGATGATAGTTTTACTATTGCGGATTTTTTTAATTGCGATCATTTGAATAGGGAGGGAGCTGCTAAATTATCAAAAAAAATCAATGCTGTGATTACGGATACGCGGATACAAAGAAAATAACGATAACGAAATAAGGAATGAAACGGATAAAAAGAAATATAACGAAAAATTGCAAGCAAATGTGTGAAAAATAAAAAAATTATTATACCTTTGTTTTCGGAAATATACGCAATCCCGTGAGGTTATGTCAAAAAATCTTTTGATATAATCTTAGAGGTGAGTCGTATATAAATTTTATTGATGGAACAAGGAAAGTATATTGACAAACCGTTGGTTTCAGTGATAGTTCCTTCGTACAATCATGAAGCCTATATTGAAGAATGTATATTAAGTATTGTTAGTCAAACATACAAAAATATAGAATTGATTGTTATTGATGACGGGTCTGCCGATCATTCCCGTGAAATTTTGGAACGACTGCAGGCACAATTCGGATTTGTATTGGTATTTCAAGAGAACCAAGGAGTATCCAAAACATTGAACAAAGCGATTCATCAATATGCGCATGGAAAGTATATCACCGGTTCGGCATCCGACGATTACTTGATGCCGGATAAAATAGAACGACAAGTCAACTATATGGAATCAGACCCGGAATGTTCCCTCGTTTTCGGTAAAGTTCATGTGGTGGATAATAACAGTCTAATTATCGAAGGATTAACAGTGGTTGATCCTGTAGAAGATCCTATCGAAAGCGTGCGATTTGAAGGATTGATTGAAGGTAATTGTATTCCGGCTGCTTCTGTTATGTATCGAAAAGACAGTTGGGAGCAATGTGGAGGATATAATGAAAATTCTATAATAGAAGACTGGGGTTTATGGTTAGAATTTGCTTATTCCGGTAAAATTGTCTATTTGGATGAATATTTTGCATATTACCGTTGGCATGGTTCCAATGTGACTGCTAATGTGCTAAAGATGTACACGGCAGCATGGGAAACGGTACAAAGTTGGAAAGACCGGATGCCTGCGGAGTTGGCGCGAAAAGTGTCAGCGCGAAGAGACTCGCTTACATTTTCGGTATTGTCACGAATATATAAAAAAGAATCTCTCCGGTATTTGAAATTTAATCATTCCTATTGGGATTTTTATATAGTTAAAAATTATATGAAAGGGTTGTTAAAATTAGTGTTTTATTGGCGGAAGAGTTATAAAGTTTGGAAATAAGTTATGCAGTTTTTTTTTAAGATCATCATCCTATTTTTTATCGTATTTAATTTTCGAGTCCCGATATTTTACGATTCGGCAATTGTATCTATCCTCTTATCTGCTCTCTATTATCTATTTAAAAGAAAATCGCTACCTTTTACTTATTTTTTTCAACGCTACAATGCAATTATTCTGATAGGAACTGTCGTTCTTGCTTTTATCGTTTTCTTAATTGCGTTCTTGCATCATACGGAGGTGATGTCCGGTGTAGAAAAGCGGATATTGATAGAATTTATGATGTTATGTTCCATAGTCTTTGCTTTGCCGTTACTCATCGAAGGGAAAGAATCAACCGTTTGGAAAGAATTGGCAACTATTGTCTGTTATGCTTATGCTTTACAGGGGCTTATTAGTCTAGCCGGTTATTTATATGCGCCACTGGGTGATTTCCTTTTTGAAATGAAACCGGAAGATGTTAAAGAAGCGGTAATGAATCCGGCAGCAAATCTGGATAAGTTTCGGCTTTATAATTTATCGGGTATTTATTTTGTGGAACTTTCTGCTGCTTTCGGAATTACATTTATAGTGTTTTTTTGGTTGCAATTAAAACCGGATCATTTGTATATGAGCGGATGGAAGAAATATGCCGTTTTCATCTTTATTTTTTTGGGGAATATCTTTTCCGGAAGAACCGGATTCATAGGACTATTGATAGGATTAGCCGGATGGTTACTTTTTTCATATTACAAGGTCTTCACGTTTTTAAAGAGTAGTATTTGGTATATAATCGGTTTTTCTTTAATCATACTATTTGCGTATAACTCTCTGCTTAGCGGAAAGCAACGCCAATCTTTTAATGATGAAGTGTTTCCTTTTGCCTTTGAGTGGTATTATAATTACGTGGATTATGGTCGTTTTGAAGTAAATTCGGCTGACGTGACAATGCAGCAGCACTATTATTATTTATATGATGAAACTTTGCTAAAAGGGACCGGCATTTCGCCATTCGGGGGAAATCACCCGCTTTATCCCCATTCCGATGCGGGATATACGATTGACCTCGTTTACGGGGGAATCCCATTTTTGATTTGTTTGATTATTTACCAAAGTTTATATACTATTCGCCCCATAGTCGTTGCACAAAGAAATAATTCACGGAATAACCGGATAGACAGTATTTTTTTTATTATACTTTTTCTTTATGCATTTATTGTGGAAATAAAAACGCCGACTTTAGGTTCTCTGCATGTAATGGAAGTGATATATCTTGCACTCGGGTCGGGTTATATAATGCAATACTATTCTCAAAAAAATGAAAATGAATTAGCCGAATGAAGATTGTCTATTTGTTACCCGGCGGGCTTTTTAATTCCGGCGGCATGGAACGTGTAATTACAAATAAAGCCAATTATTTAGCCGGAAAACCGGGTTATGATATATCTATCGTTACAACCGAACAATTGGGACGTCCGATTTTTTATCCCTTGTCCGATAAAGTTCATCTTTATCATTTGGATATAGGTATTTATACGAATTTCGGTAAAGAAAACTATATACAAAAAGTGGCGTCGCGTTTCTTGAAAATAAGAAAATACCGAAAAGCTTTAAAAAAGTTACTGTATGAAATATCTCCGGATATTACGATTTCTACCTTGGGTATTGACATTGATTTTTTGGATAAGCTTCAAGACGGGAGTTTCCATCTGGGCGAACTGCATTTCCCCGGTAATTATCGTCAACTGATGGCTTATCAAATGTACACATCGTTTATTCCTGTTTTTGTCGAAAAAGTCAGAAACCGTTTATTAAGAATAAAATGCAGAAAACTTACGCGATTGATTGTTTTAACCGAAGAAGAAAAAATGAGCCGGAAGGATACGGATAATGTGGTAATAATACCCAATCCGCTTACCTATTACCCGGAGAAAATTTCCGACTGTACATCCAAGAAAGCAATTGCCGTCGGAAGATTAGTTCGGGAGAAAGGCTTTGATCAATTGATTGAATCGTGGAGAATCGTTCATGAGAAACATCCGGATTGGACGCTGTCTATATTCGGGAGCGGGAATCAAAAAGAAACATTGCTTGCATTGATCAGCCGGTATAATCTGGACTCCGTTATAGAAATTTATGATCCGGTAAAAGATATTTATTCCCGTTTTTTGGAACATTCGATTATGCTTTTTCCGTCTCGTTGTCTGGATGCGCTTCCGATGGTTTTAATAGAGGCCATGTCGTGCGGGTTGCCTTTGGTTGCTTTTGATGCGCCTTGCGGACCTAAGGATATTATCACAGAGGGAAAAAACGGATTTCTGGTTCCGGCCGGAAATATTGAACTGTTTGCGGAAAAAGTTTGTCGGTTAATCGAATCGGAAGAATTACGCCGGACAATGGGAAGAGCGGCGCGACAAATGTCATTCGACTATCAAGAAGATAAAGTGATGAATCAATGGATGAATTTGTTTGAACAAGTGACGAGTGATAAATTCTGCTATATATGAAAACAATTGTTGTATCCGGAATTAATTTGTTTACGGGCGGAACGCTGAAAGTCATGCAAGAATGTATTTCGGCTTTATCGTCTTTTGCAGGAGATGAATACGAGATCGTCGCCTTAGTGCATAATGCAAAGCAGTATGCTTTTTATCCGAATGTTCGGTACATCGCTTTTCCCAAATCCCGCCAATCGTACTTATATCGGCTTTATTACGAATATATCGGATTCAGAAAGCTTTCAAAACAATTGAAACCCTATGCATGGCTTTCCATGCATGATACCACTCCCAATGTAATCGCCGAAAAACGAATGGTTTATTGTCACAATCCGTTCCCGTTTTATAAGGCGGGGTGGAGAGATTTTATTTTGCAACGCAATATTTTCTTTTTCAGTATTTTATCTAAATATACTTATCAAATCAATATCAAGAAAAATGAGTATGTGATTGTGCAACAAGAATGGATGCGAAAAACGTTTCGGGAAATGTTTGCCATTGATAACATCGTGGTTTCCATACCGATGCCTCCAGATTCAGCAAAGAAAAAGACGGAGATAAAGCAAATAAACTCCGAAAAAGAAAAAATTACCTTTTTCTTTCCGGCTACTCCGATGACTCATAAAAACTTTGAATTATTATGTGAAGCAGCCGCTTTGTTGGAAAAAGACAATAACTTTGGTTTTGCTGTACTGATAACTGTAAAGGGTATGGAGAATAAATATGCGAAAAGATTGTATGAAAAATATCAATCGTTGAAGTCTCTTCGGTTTATCGGTTTTTTGAATCGGGAGAAAATGGATTTTTATTATCAAACGGCCGATTGTATGGTATTTCCATCCAAAGCGGAAACTTGGGGTTTACCTCTTACGGAAGCGAAAGAATACGATAAACCAATTTTGGCGTCCAATTTACCGTTTGCCAAAGAAACCGTGGGGAAATACGATAAAGTCAAATTTTTTGATCCGGACGATGTGCAACAATTAGCCGATGCGATGAAAAATTTTATGCAAGGTACGATTGTTTATGATGAGACGAAAGAAGTTGAATACAATGAACCGGTCGCTCGAAATTGGGATGAATTGGTCCAATTTCTGTTTGCGGAATGAGTTAAAAATAATTATGAATTATGAATTATAAATTATGAATAATAGCTTTTGCTCCGGATCCGTAAGTTTATCTGTTGTAGTTCCTTGTTATGATGAAGAAGCTACTCTCCCTTTGTTTTACGAAGAAATGCTGAAACAGATTTCTTCGCTCATAGAAATCGGAGCTTTGGAAGAATATGAATTTATTTTTGCAGATGACGGTTCTAAAGATTCAACAACCTCCATAATACGAGAGTTGGCAGGCCGAGATGATCGGGTTCGGTATATTATCTTATCTCGGAATTTTGGTAAAGAAGCCGCTATATTTGCCGGATTACAAAAAGCATCCGGAGCATACGTTGTCGTAATGGATGCGGATTTGCAAGATCCCCCGTCGCTTGTTCCCCGTATGCTTGAAGCGGTTTTTTCCGGTGCGTTTGATTGTGCCGGAACACGTAGAGTTACTCGCAATGGAGAACCTCCCATCCGTTCTTTTTTTGCGCGCAATTTTTATCGCTTCATGGCCAAGTTAAGTGATATAGAGGTAGTTGACGGAGCGAGAGACTTTCGTTTGATGAACCGTATGTATATAGATGCCGTATTGTCTTTGCAGGAAAGAAACCGTTTTTCAAAAGGTATTTTTCCATGGGTCGGTTTCAAGACGAAATGGTTTGAATATGAAAATGTAAATCGGGTGGCTGGAGAAACCAAGTGGTCGTTCTGGAAGTTGTTATTGTATTCGTTGAACGGAATCACTGCATTTTCGTCCAAGCCGCTTGCTTTTGCTTCGATTTGCGGTATGATTGCTTTTATAATCTCGTTGGCTTTTATTGTTTTCATTGTTATCCGCAGAATTATTTGGGGCGATCCGGTTGCCGGATGGGCGTCAACGATTTGTATCATTTTATTAGTGAGCGGTATTCAGCTTTTTTCAATTGGCATTATAGGACAATATCTTGCCAAAACCTATACGGAAGTGAAGCAGCGTCCGCACTTTATTGTACGAGAACAAAATTAATGGAATGACGATTTATCTATTGCACAAATAAAATATATACTATTTATTAAAGATGACACAAAATCAATTCAATCGGAAAATTAAAATAAGAAATAGTATGATCATACTATTGTCTTGTATCGGCCTTTTAGCCTGTATTGCCGTTTTACTCCCGCAAGTAAGGAAAATGATAATGGATTTGGCGGCACAAATTGTACATAGAGAAGCTTCCACTTATCAATCGTGGCTTAGGGTTTTACTGTCTTATGCCATGGGTGGAATTTGCTTTATCTTGTTTTTTGATTATTGCACCCTAACCGATTCCGGTAGAGCGCTTATTCGTAATGTAAAACAAGAAATTAGAGAGTGTTTATCCGAAATTGATTTCCGTTCTTTGCTTAAGCCGGCATTAATAATGTTTGGGATTTATCTGCTGGGAATTTTAACAATTATTCGGGCTAATTTTTTATACATGGACGACATTTCGTATTCTATATCAGGTTATCGAGAATGGTATAACTGGAGTAGATATGTAATCGTATTTTTATCCTACTTTGTTCAACCTGAAATTAGTATGACAGATGTTTCACCAATACCGCAACTGTTAGCTGCTCTCATTCTGTCCTGTTGTAGTGTCCTATTGGTATATATTTTGGGTAAAGGGAAAATTACTATAGTACGGTTGTTGGCAAGTATTCCGTTGGGACTCTCCCCCTTTTTTTTAGAATGTTTATCTTATAAATATTTGGCCCCTTATATGGCTCTGTCTATTTTGGTAAGTATTATTCCTTTTTTGTTTATTGCTTGCAGAAAAGCTTTCTTGTTTGTTTCCGTAATGTCTTTATTGATTATGTGTATGACCTATCAGGCTGCTTCCGGTATTTACATGATGATTGTCGTGATACTTTGTTTTCAATACTGGAATAGCAAGGAAAAGACGAATAAAGAAATTTTATCCTTTTTAGGAACATCTGCAATTGCTTTTTGTTTCGCTATGTTACTTTTTAGATTTTTCATAATGAAACCTGCTGATTATTATGTATCAAATGCAATGCATACTATATCTCATATCCTACCGGGTACGTTGAGTAATATTAAAGAATATGCAATGAATATAAATCATGATTTTGGTATAATATGGAAAATAGGCATTGTAATAGTCTTGTTATTTTTTATTACTAAATTCGTATATAGTTCGGTACGAAGAAAATTACTTTCATTTTTTATTTCGATTTTGATTACTGTTTTATCTTTCATTTTATCTTTCGGAGTTTATTCTTTGTTGGCAATGCCTTTGTTTGCACCTCGCGCCTTGTTTGGATTTGGCGTATTTTTGGCCATTTTATGTATTTATGTCGTTTCGGATTACAAAAAACCAGCTGTTGTCGCTGTTCTTGCTTTGAATTGGTGTTTTTTCATTTTTGCTTTTTCGTATGGAAATGCTTTAGCCGACCAGGCACGTTATGCTGAATTTCGGATAGGAATACTGTTGCATGATTTAAGCGATTTATATCCCAATGCGGGGGGGGGGGATGATTTGTCCATTCAATTAAAAAATTCGATAGACTATGCTCCTTCCGTTAAAAACATAGCGAAACATAATCCGGTAATTGAAAAATTGGTTCCGAAGCGATTAGCCAAGGAATTTTGTTGGGACAATTATTATTATTTGGAACATTTTAATTATGTGGGATATAAAAATGCTAATATAACTGCCAATACATTAAATGGAAATTTGGTTGACTATAACACTTTGAATTTACCGGTCGTTTTGGATTCCTATTATCATACTATCCAAAGCGATGGAGAACACGTTTTAATTACATTGAAACATTGAAAAAAAGAGAATTTATATATTCACAAATGAGGCTGTATCAAAAGTTTTATTGATTTTTCTCTCAAAAATTTTTTTATTCGAAAAATTACTCTACCTTTGCTCCACCATTTGAGTTTTTTATAACAGTTTTATTTCTTTTTTCGAGTTCTTATATTCGTTTTAGTATTAAGTCTGCGATAATCCTCATCTGATGTATTAATTTATTTTACTTATTTTATTTTTTATTTTTTAGAAATGAACATTTTTGTTGCAGGCTTGAGTTTCAAAGTAAACGATGCCGATTTAGCAAGCCTTTTTGAAGAGTATGGAACGATTGCTTCCGCAAAAGTTATTACCGACCGTCAATCCGGCAGATCCAAGGGTTACGGATTTGTGGAAATAACCGACAATGAAGCGGCTGAAAGAGCAATTGCCGAATTAAACGGCGCTGAATATGATGGAAGAACTCTCTCCGTTTCCGAAGCAAAACCGCGTGAAGAACGCCCTCGAAATTCGTTTGGCGGAAATCGTAATGGTGGCGGATACCGTAACAGGTATTAAGTTTTATTTATAAAAGGAGGCTGTGGCGGGAAAATTTTTTCGACACGGCTTCTTTTTGTTTTATTCCAAACCGGTTAAAGCTGCAAGGGCCGCTTCCCGGTCGGCAAAGAGTTGTTTTTTTAACTCTTCCGTATTTTCGAATTGTCTTCCCTCTCGAAGAAATTCGACAAATTCCAATTGAAGCGTTTCTCCATATAAATCGCCGGAGAAATCAAACAGGTGTACTTCGATTCTTTTTTCACCGTGAATCGTGAGGGTGGGGCGTTGCCCGATATAGACCATTCCTTTGTATTTTTTTTCCCCTTGATATACCAACAAAGCATAAATTCCTTCGCCGGGTATGATTTTGTTTGTATCGCTTATTTCAAGATTTGCAGTCGGAAAACCCAATTCTCTTCCCCAATGATTTCCTTCGATTACTTTTCCTTCCAACCGGTAAAAATAGGAAAGCATTCGATTGGCTTCTTTCACGTTTCTTTCCGATAGATAGTTACGGATATGCGTAGAACTTACCGACATATCCGGCAGTTTCGAGGCTTGCAGGATTTCCATTCCGCATGCTTTGCCGTATTTTACATAATCCTCGAAGCCTTCCGCCCGATTCTTTCCGAAACGATGGTTGTAGCCGATAAGTAATAATTTGACAAACCATTCTTCTTTCAATTTTTTTTGAATGAATGTTTGGGCATCCAACCCGGAAAGCGATGGGGTAAAATCCTGCAACAAGCAATAATCAATTCCCGACTCGGACAAACGTTCGATTCTTTCATCAAACGTACTAAGCAGTTTCGGTTGGAATCCGGGTTGCAAGACCGTTTGCGGATGCTGCAAAAAAGTGATCACCATCGAAGGTAATTGATGTGCATGGGCTTGGGTCTTCAATTGTTCAAGCAAAAAACGATGTCCCGCATGCACGCCGTCGAAAAAACCGATGGTAGCTGCCGTTCCGGCGCTCAGTCGGGAAAGATGATTACTGCGGATTATTTCCATATATCGTTTTTTTACTTAACGGGTATTTTTACTTCTGACGATAACGGATATTTCAAATTTTTCCAAGTGGTCAAATTCGCTTCAGCCGTACCGATACGTAATTTTGCTTTGATTTTTACGGGTATTCGGTTTTCATCGTCGCTCATCCAGATTTCTATTGCACTTTTCGATTCGTTAAAAGCCGCATCGAAAAAATCCAATGAGATTTTATACGTTTTGTATTTAAGCGTCTCACTTTTTTCCACAATGGATTGACCTTCGAAACGAACGGTTACGGTTATTTTTTCCCTTCCCATAAAAAGAGAAAGAGTCTCTGTCTTCTGATATTCCGACGGCGAATAATCAAGCGAACAAAGAATAAGAATAAGATTCAGTACATCATAACTTTTTGACCGCGTAAAAAGGATTGTATCAAATTTGAGCGTTTCTCCGGATCTTCTTTTGACGTTAGCTTCGGAGTAGTCCGTACCGAAACGGTTGAAAAATATCTCTTCCTTGTAATGATAGTTTCCTTCATGTACGGATCGTATATGATACAGCGGTTGAAGATTTTTTGCCATTTGGGAATATAAAGTATCCCGCATTTTGAATATTTTATCGAAGAAAGAGGCGGTCTTGAAATCCAATGTTGATTGGAACGAGTTTATATTATTGTAACTGCTTTCCACGATTTTAAAATTGGCTGTTCCCGCTTTCAGCATGACTAATCCGTATTTATAATGGATGTCATAAGACAATTCTTCTCCCGCTTGAAGAGGAAAATCATTTGCTTTCATTGAAATGAGCGAAAGAAGAAAAAAAAGAGTTAAAAATAACTGTTTCATTTGATATGCTTTTATTATATTCCGGGAATCCGATTGCCGAGTCCCGGAATAGATTGTCCTCTCATCGAATTGGATCGCCCGGTATTCTGTTGCCGATTTTGATTCTTTTGTTCTGTTCTTTTCGGTTGCTTAACTACCGGCTTGTTTTTTGTTATGTCTAACGGTTTTTGCTTTTCAATCGGGATTTGCTTAATATCCCAATCTTGTTCATGGCTCCCGTATTTACTGATAGTCAATGCACTTTGAAAATAATATACTTTTTCCGGTTGTTGCTTTTCGGCGTAATTGCCGGTATCCCATTTCCCGTTCCCGTTTATGTCTTCGGTATAACGCAAAAAATAATTTCCGGGTTTCAAATCTTCAAAGGCTAATTCTTCATCCGTCAAAACGGATTTACATATAACCCGCTCGGAATTATCTAACAGTTCGCCGAATCCGGGACCTTCTCCTCCGATGATTTTCACGTAAAGATTTCCGTAATCTTTCTCCGAATAAAATTTGAATTGCGTTCCAACGGAATCATTCCAATTGCCGTAAATACTGTAAATGGCGGCCGAATCAATGGTAATCCGGTATTCTTGTTCGTAGGGCCATGTGTGTTCGACATAAAAGACGCGCGGATTGAGCGTATCCCCGACAATCGGGAATTTCCTTTCTTCCCACAACGTGTCAACTTTTTGTTGTATTTTGATTTTATCGAAATCAAAATCAATTACCGGTTCGGAGAAAGTGATTTTTAATGTATCAAAAACATCCATTATGTTTTTTGCAGAACAGTCAATTTTCAAGAAATTGATTTTTTCCTCCGAGTTCTTTCCTTTTTTGGTATTTTTCTTGGCAGCTTCCCGATTTCTCCAAACAAATCGAAGGGTGTCCGTAACCGGAATCAAGTTGTTCAGTGAATCGCTCATCAGATAATTGGCTTCCACTCGGATTGTATCTTGTTTATAAATAAGCGAATCGGTAATCCAATACGTAATATTTTTTTTGTCGTCGGAATATTCCGGGATAAACAGATCGGTTAGATTTTCGTTCGGAAAATCTTCCTCTAATAAATAAATCTTCGGAGGTAATCCTTGCGTGGAATTGAATCGAAAAATCAATTGACGGTCCGTCGGGCGTTCGAACTTGGAAAGATATTGCGTATTATCCGCCGTTTCTTTGAAAAGATACAAGATAATATCGTCCGGAATAAACCGATTGTATTGGATTTCTTTAATCGTATCAATCGTTAAACTGTCTATTCGAATGGTATCCATGCGGATGGCTGGAATAAAATCGGGCGTAATCGGCGAATCGTAAAAAGCAATATCTTCTTTGACTTGATCAAATTTATAATTCCGATTCAAGTCGTTTAACGCATAAAGTCGGTACGTTCCGGGCGCTATATTTCGGATCCAAAATTGTCCGCGATCGTTAGTCATCGAAGTTCGAAGAAAGGGTAGGGTAGTGAAAGCCGAATCGGCCAAATCGGAATGCAATCCTACCATTATGTTGGGCATCGGTTCCAAGTTTTCCGCATTCAGCAATAATCCGGAAACGACTAACGAGTCAACCACATCGCCGGTAGAAAAAGCGTAGGTAAACCCTTCGATGGCATTTTTCTCGTTATTATCAACAATTCCGTTGGTAAAGTCAAATGTATAAGTTGTATTACTGATCAATGAATCTTTCAGTTCAATCAAAACTTTTTTACCGAGCGATCGGATAATCGGCATTTTGTTTTGAGGCGGCGTGATGATTACCTTTTCCGAAGGCTTTTCGATATTGATGTATTCGTCAAAAAGCAACTCCATCTTATTTCCGCTGAAACGAATGGAATTGGGAGCCGGTTTACTTCGTATAAACGTCGGCGGTATCGTATCAAACGCACCGCCCGTCGGATTTCCGATGCTGGCGCAAGAAGGAAAAAGAAAGGGGAAAAAAGAAAAATAGAGGATAACCAAAAGTGCTGAGAAACCGGAAACGATCCGTCCTCTCCTTCTTTTTATTTCTTTTATTATCTTCATTTTTCCTTTATAATTCATTAGGGGGATTGCAGGTCTTCGCTACGCTACGCCCGCAACGACTCGGTTTATAATTTATAATTTATAATTCATAATTCATAATTTATAATTTATAATTCATAATTTATAATTTATAATCCTGTTTCCCTCTGCAAAAATACAAAGATTGATTCATAAATACGTAAACCGGAAGAAGAAATGAGGATTTCTTATCCGATTTCGGTTCCTTTTGCGAGTAATTGATGTCCGATTCGGCAATAAATACATTTTTTTTGCTCGCAATATTCGCGTTTCAGCTGCATCAAGGCTTGGGAGTCGCAAGCGTTATGCAGGGGTACTCCCGAACGCGAAAAGAGCGTAATGATGGAATTGCTTTCCGGTTTCAGCGATTCCAAAAATCGTAAGGCGCGTTCGGTATAAGTTTTCAAATTCTTATATTTACCGTAAGCGAAAAATACCGGAACGACGGTATTGATTATCAACAGTTGAATCGCAGATAAACCCAAATTTTTCACTCTTTTGACGGAAGTTTTTTCGAACCGGTAATGCGTTAACCAATACTCGGCTGTTTCGGAAATAAAAAGCGAATACAGCGGTTCCAATTCCGAGAAAGCCAATACATTGGAAAATAATCCCTGTTTATTTCGGATAATTCCCGCTAATTGGACAATTTTTATGTGAGGAAAATTATTGGGACGGATTCGTAAACTCTTGAAGATATGCGATTCAAGAGGATTCAGTTTGTATTTTTTGCTGAGAAAAGCGTATTCTTTTTGAAGTTCCGAGAAATAAACGTCTCCCGATTCGGTTTCCTCTAAAAGTCTGGCTTGTCCCAAGAATAAAGCTTCCACCTGTGTAATCGAATCTTGATGTTTCCGAATGATTTTTAACGGTAAACTTTTAGCCAACCGTTCAAAAGCGTCGTTATTGATTCCGAAACCGAAATTACGGGATAAAGTGATATAAAACACTTCATTCCAATCGTTTTTACGTTCTTGAAGTAATTGAAACAAAGCGTTGGTCCTTCGTTCCAATCGTTCGATAAGCAAAGCGCTTTTCCAGTCGCTCCAATAAATTTCCGGAATCTCGGCGATTTTTCCCAAGCAGGGAATAGAGGCATCGTTGTTTAACAGAAATAAATAACCGTTTTGAATCCGTTCGGGAATTTTCATTCGCCATTGAGGGATTACTCGTCCGGTCGTATCGCATATCTCATCGGCATCAATGGTTTCGGCAATATGCAAGATAACGGAATCATACGCTTCATCCTTTTCGTGTCGGTGCTTATACCAATCGGAAGAAACCGTATGAATTTCGATATTTCCGACCCATGTTTTACCGTCCATTCGGATTTTAGCGTTAAAGAAGTCCGGGCCTGCATTTAAATTGTATATTCCGGGATCAATCACTTCGAAAGAAATTCCTTCTTCGGTCAGCAATTCCACATTTTCATAAAGTTTGTGTTTCCACACATAATGCAACAAAGTTTCCATAGTTAATTTGTTTAGTTTTGTTTCGGGTAAATCAAAACTGCAAATTTATATGAAAATTGCGAGGAATGCAAATGAGATTATGAAATTGTAAAGTAATTGGTCAAGTAGAGGCATAAAAAAAAGAAGAGGCTGCGTTAAAAGCCCCTTCTTTTCAAAAACAACGATCGAAATTTTAGTTTTTGCTGAAAACTAAACTATATGTCCCGCTGAAACTACCTTGAGTAACGCTTACAGAAATACTGAAAGTCATTGTTTGGGCCGGAATATTAAACCTTCCGGAGCCGGTGTACGCCATGTTTGTGTAAGGCATTCCAAAAGGAACAAGACTCTTAAGAACCACTTGGCTATTGAGCTGCGGAATCTGAGTAGCCATATTTACGTCAATGACGATGCTTCCGGCATCTCCGTCCGCTCCCAACATACCGTCCACGACTAATTGATTATCGGTGCTTGGCGAGCGGGAAATCGTTACGTCATATTCATCGTCCCACCATTCGTCCACCACATGGAAACTTCCCGTGAAATCATTTAAATCAAGAAGATAGGTTGCATCATAGGTTTGAATGGGGTTTGAACCGGGTAAGCTCCATAAATCGGAACTGTAAGAGATTCTTCCATCAGAATTAAACGCTTTGTAAACAATACCGTTGTATTCAAGATCCATACCTACTTCAAAAACATCATTAAGCACAATATCTTCATTAAACAGGTTTCGAAGTTGCGTTCCCGTGATATCTACTACTGTAGGGAACTGGGATATTGTCTGTATCGTTTTGACATTATCATAATCTCCATTTTTTGCAACGACTAAAGTTGCCGCCTGTGGAAGGTCTTTGTTTGAGAAATAGACATCTACAGTCAGTTTTCCATGAAATAAATCCGGGTCTTTCAACATATTTATCAGTTGGTCGGAAGTCGGATCCGGAGTAATTTTAGGATAGTTTAATGTCGTTATATCCGGCATATTTGTATTGGAATCACAGCCCGGTAATAACAGAATGCAGAAAACCAACAAAAATAGTTCACTAATATATTTTTTCATTTTCAATTATTTTTATTGTTAATTATTTATTCCAAAATACTTTATATTCCGGCAAATTACTTTTCTGGGCCGGAGCATTCGTATTGGGTTCCAATTCGTCATTCGGCCAAGGCAAACTCATTGGATATCCTCTCGAGCAAGATACTTTTACCGCAGGCGATACTCCGGTGTCTCTTCCCGGATCTCCGCCATTATCGCTCTTTGGCGTAGCATATCCTCCCGGAGCCATTTGGGGATTATTCGGGTCGAATAAGATTGGATAACCGGTACGGCGATAATCGTTATATGCTTCGAATCCGTTTCCAAATTCGGAAATCCATTTTTGCGTGATAATGATTTCCATTTTTTTGTTGTTATCAGCCGCATTAAATTCAGCCATCACGTTGTCTATGTAAGTGGTCGTTGCCGTAGCTGTGGCTACTTTAGGAACGGTTTGCGTGTTGCCAACCAAGGTAACCACTTCGTCCACTTGCGTAAATGATGCTTCAATAGCGCTTCTTAATCTGCTTTGAACGTCTCCGCTGATAATGCCTGCTTGAATCAGTTCGGCTTCAATGAAAAGCCGGTCGGCATACGTAATCATTCGGAAAGGAGCAGCTCCCGTACTGGAGTTTCCGTTCACTTTAGTACCGCCGCCATCATCGTAAAGACCGCCTGCCGGGTAAATACCAAAAACGGTCATCGCTCTATCTTGTGAATTATCCCTGTCGGGTCCGTCGGAGCCGAAATAAATGGAAATAAATCCGCCATCCCGGTATTCGACGCGATTTGAAACCGCCTCGGTAGGTTTTACTTGATTATAAAAATAATAAGGAAGACGAGGGTCTTTGTTCCCGGAGAAAATGTTGGGATTGTATCCCATCAATATTTCATAAAACCAGGGACTCATATATTTCGTTTTTTGCGTGGCTTCATAAGTATCGCCATAAGCAGGATTTCTGTTATCCGGAGTTCGGGTTGAGTTGAATTTAAACATCAAACTTTCACTGAAAGTACTAATCAAATCTTGGCTCAATACAGATTGTACGTCTGTTCCTACATTCTGTACTAATCTGACTTGATTTAGCAATTTGAGTTTCAAAGTATAAGCTGCTTTAGTCCACTTTTTCATATCCCCGCCGTAAATTAAGTCGTCTGCTCCCGGCGTTAATTCATTAGGAGCCGTTGTATCATTTAGGTTGGCTATCGCTTCATCCAGAAGAGCGAATAGGGATTGATAAATTTGATCTCCTTCGTCAAAATGGGGATAAAAATTATCTATTGCTTCCGAATAAGGCACTTGTGCATACACATCAACTAAAACGGAATAAAGATACACTTTCAATACTTTAGCTATTCCGGCATATTGGCTATCTCCATTTTCGGTTCCTTGTCTGATAATGTCTTCCAAATTAACCAATGCATCTGTGTAAGAATTTCGCCAGCTGGTGCCAATCGTCCAATTGCCTCCGGTGGCTCCATATTTATCCGCTTCTTCTCGGATAGTCACTTGATGAATATATACGTTCAGTAAATCTCCTATACCGGAATATGCACTTCCTCTTGCACCCGGAGCAACGGAATACGCAACAGATATTTGAGCGTATGGCAGCAATTTACTCACCGACATGGCGCTCGGATTATTCGGGTCCGTATTGATGTCAAAATAATTATTGCATCCTGCCAACAGCAAGGGGAGCAATAGCATCATGATATATTTTTTTATTGTATTCATATTAACTGTAAGTTTAAAATATTTATGAATTTTTCTTAGAATGTCAGATTAACAGTGAATCCGTATCTTCTTGTTGACGGGGCTGCTGAAAAATCAAATCCTTGCGTTGTCGTAGCGCCATAACTGTTGACTTCCGGATCAAAGTTCGTATGTTTTGGAACCCCCGGAGCAAAATGCCATAAGTTTCTGCCGGAGAGTGTGATGCTTGCTGTTCCGAAAGGCGTTTTAGACAAATATTTGGCAGGAACGACGTAACCTATCGAAACTTCCCTCAAATGATATACGGTGGCATCATACATTGACCATTCCCTTGTACCGTTGATGGCAAAAGAATTGCCGAAATACAAATCTTGCGTATCCACAGCCGATGTATTCGGTATTTGTTTCCCTTGACTGTCTAACAAGGGTAGTCCTGTATTCGGGTCGCCGTAATATCCGGGAATTACCCACGCATGTTCTCTGTCTTCGGTATCTTTTGTAACGCCTCTACCTAAAAGGGAGTTGATCGTAACGGAATAAAACTGTCCTCCTTCCGTTAAATCAAACAAAGCAGACAAGAAGAAGCCTTTATACTTCAGCATGGAGGATATACCTAATTTGTAATCCGGATTCGGATCCCCGATCATAGCCATATCGGTAGCCGGAATCAAAAGTCCGGTAGAAGGATCAATAAGGAGATTTCCTTGAGCATCTCTCGCATTAACCGTTCCTCGGATGTATCCGAAAGGTTTTCCCGGCTCTAAATACGGGCCAATATCATTGAACATTGCTCTCAAAGGAATTCTATCCACTCCTTGAATCAATTCTTTAACTGTATTATTATTTTTGGTGAAAATCCCGTGCAGTTCCCAATCCCAATCTTGTGTGACCACCGGTTTCAACATTAAATCTATTTCCACACCCGTATTCTTCAATTTGCCGGCATTGGTAAAAGCATCCAAAAATCCAGAAGAATAAGGAAGAGTAATCGGCATGATTTGATTGGTAGATACTTTATCATACCATGCAAAATCAATTCCGATGCGATTTTTAAAGAAGCTCAACTGAGTTCCTAATTCTAATTCTCGCGTAAATTCCGGTTTTAAATTCGGATTGTGTTTGTCAGGACTAATACCCGCAGCCGGTTGGCCTAATACCGGGTCTAGCACTGCATAGATATCATATAATGAATACGGATCGGCATCTCGTCCCACTCTTGCCCAGTTGACCCGAATTTTTCCGAAAGAAAATGCATCACTTTTTATATTGAATGCATCGCTAAAGACGAGGGATCCGGAAACTGCGGGATAGAAATAACTTCTGTTTTTCTTGGGTAAGGTCGAAGACCAATCGTTTCTCCCTGTCAGCGTCACATAGGCCCAACTTTTATATCCGAGCGTAATATCTGCAAATACGCCCATGATACGATTTCTGTAGAAAGCATCTGACAAAGGTAATACTGTTTTGGTATTTGACAAGTTATAAGTACCTTGAGCTACAATCTCGTCACCTTCGAAAGCTTTCCGCGTTACCGTTGTTTCATTAAAATCGTTTCCTATGGTGGCTTTTACGGAATAAGCTTCAGCGAAGGTTTTCTCGAAAGTCAACAATAGCGTTGATTCGGTCATTTGATTGGTATAATCGTCTTCTTTTATTCTGCCTAAACCGCCGGCATCTCTGGAGCCGATATCTACTATTTCTTTTCTTCCGAGCGAATAGTAATTCGTTCCCAATGTATAATTAGCTTTTAACCATGGAGTAAATGCGTATTCTGCTCCGAAAGAGGCAATAACTCTTTTTTCTTTAGAGATAGTTACATTGTGTTTATACATCCAAAAGGGATTATCATATTGCGTGTTTATGGTAGAAACCGGGTATCCGTTGGAATCTTCATAAGGATAAGCTGCTAAATTCCAGTTTCTTGCTAAGAAAAGCGAACGGGCAAAAGCCGATGAAGATCCGGAAGATACTTGATTTTCTCCAAACATTGTTCCTTTTTGCGATGTATCAACAAAGCTCATGCTTCCCCGTATATTGAGTTTGTTCGATAAGTTTGAATTTCCTCCCAAGCTGATGGAATTGCGGATATAGGAAGAGCTTGGAACATATCCGGAATGGTCTAAGTTCGATAAGGTAACATTGAAAGCGTTTTTTTCCGTTCCTCCTCTCATATTGATGGAGTTTTCTCTGACAAATCCGGTTTTAAACAAATCGTTCACATTATTCGGTTGGGCTACATAAGGAACCGTTCCATCCGGAAATAATTCCGGGAAAGCCGCATAATAATCGGGCCACGCAGGAATCGTACTCAACTGGTCGAAGCGAGGTCCCCATGAACCATTGGCATTCGAATAAGTAAAAAGCGAACCTGCTCCATAGGTATTTTGATAATCGGGTAGATTTGCAATACTTTCCCAATTCCATGAAGAGGTAAGCGAAACTTCTGTTTTCCTTTTACCGGCTGTTGTACTGCCCGATTTGGTTTTAATGATAACGACGCCGTTAGATGCGCGGGATCCCCATAGAGCGCTTGCCGAAGATCCTTTTAATACCGACATGGATTCAATATCATTAGGGTCTATTGAAGAGAATCCGCTGGAATAAGCGCCACTGCTTGTCAGTGGATTGGTTGTCGTTACTTGTTCATTACTTAATGGAATACCATCTACCACAATTAAGGGTTGGTTGTCTCCGAAGAACGATGAATTTCCACGAACATTGATACGGGTACTTGCTCCGGGCATCCCTTGAGAAGAGCGAATATCCACACCTGCTACACGGCCTTGCAGCGCTTTTAACATATCCGGTTCGCCTTTCATCGTAGCTTCATCCGGTTTAATTTCTGCAATGGCATATCCTATTGCCTTTCGATCTCTCGAAATTCCCAAAGCTGTTACTACTACTTCGTTCAGCGTTTTCGTATCCGGCGTAAGCGAAATCCTTGCGTTCGCCGAGGCCGACGCTTCTGTTTGAGCATAACCTATATACCTGACAATCAGCGTATGCACCGATTCGGGAACGGTCAATGAAAATTTTCCGCTCTCGTCCGTAGCCGTACCAATCGTAGTGTTCCCTTTTGCAATCACGGAAGCGCCGACAATCGGTTCACCGTTCTCATCGGTAACCGTTCCCGATACCTGCTTATTCTGCGCGATTGCCAATCCCATGCTTATTAAGAAGCATGTGAATAATAAAGTCAATCTTTTCATAAATTTTTCATTAAATTTAACTTATATTTGCTTGTTTTTTATATAAAATATTCCACCGTTTAA
>JGI24699J35502_11133945_pt1 | contig 20602 bp, 17 predicted proteins | sample TergutMp193P4_FD_35502 | JGI IMG/M metagenome (IMG submission 35502) | reverse complement strand
TCCTTACGGCGGGAAAACACAGAACGTCAAACCGTTTTCGAAAGACGGGGAACCGGTACGTTTCAGCGAAAGTGACCGGGCGGAAAATCCGTCCGGAGCCCGGGAAGGGGAAGGCCTGACGTCAAGCCGGCAAAATGACCGTCCGGAAATCCAAAAAGACGGGGATGACATATTGCGTGCCGGCGGAACGGAAGGCGGCGGCACCTCAAACAAAGTACCCTTGGGCGACGGGCTTATGGTGTTATTCGCCGGCAGCCTCGTATATGCCCTGCGGCAACGGATTAAGCGCAGGTAGACGAGTAAACAGGTAGACGGGTAGACGGAGTTCGGGTATCACAGAGCCGGACTTGTCTACCCGTTTACTTATCTACTCGTTTACTCGTTTCGGGGGTTAAGGCTGAAAACCTTTAAATCAATAGCGCAGGGTATTGTTCCATTGACAAAAATCGAGCAGATAGTGGAAGCCCTGAAAGATAGCAATCAATTGATAATGTTACGATTACTATCTTTCAGGGCTTTCGGTTTATTTTTGTCTTTTTTTGTCGCCGAGCATCGTTCTGCGCTATTGATTTTGCTCTTTCAGAGCATCTCGGCGAAATTGAATGCATTCGTTCAATTTCGCGACATCCGAAACTTGTTTACTTGTCTACTCGTTTTCTCGTCAACTTGTTTCTTCGTGTTTAATTTTTATTTATTTTTATTCTCATCAGGAGAAATAAAATCAGCCGCTTTGTATCTGGCATCCTTTATTTTTTCTTTGGCTCCGGTTTTGTCGGCCCAATCATCCATGGTTTCGATCATTTTCTCCGTTATATCCTGAGCTTTTCGGGTAAGCAGATCCAATTTTTCTTTTGCCGAATCTGAAAATGTTTTTGCCTTATGACATAAAAAAGCGTCCCAATCAGGTTCCGGGCCGTTTTCTTGCAGATATTCCTTCACGCATGTAATGGAGTGAATGGCTTGTTCATAAGTTAACCCGACTTCATTTCGCAATTTAGTTACCAAAGTGTCCATAAATGATCTGTTTTTGAGTTAATTCGTTAATTCAAAAGAAATCTATCTTGTTATTTTAATCATCGGATGTTTTTGAATCTTATCCGTTTTATAGTAACAATTTGGACATCTGTTTTGTTCTGATCGGAATAAACCGGAAAAATATAAGAAACGGGTTAATGTTTGAAATTTGCTTTATAAAGCAACGATTCGATCATGTCGGATAAACCGGATTTCGATAGATCGTCGGAATCGATTTTTAATACTCTCATCTCAATGATTTCTCCCATGCATTCCGTGATAAAATAGTTCGTGACTATGGGTGAAGAACTTATTTCCGCCGACATGATATACCATTTTTGTCCATTTATGTTGCATGTGCCTAAACGACTGATTTTGTGGTCGGTCAGACATTCGAATGAGGCATACCTCATATATAAATATTGTTCCGCCGTTAAATGGTTCTCATTAACCGGTAACCACAATAAGCAATAGTCTTTGGATTCGGAAGAACTGACCAGACCGGAGTAGAATGTCCGGTCATTATCTTCCGTCAACGGTTCCTTCTTTAACGAAACCGTGTACATTCCCTTTTTTTGGGTTATTCCGTCTTCGGATTCGGGATATACCTTCACTTGCGGCAGATAAGGAATATATAATGTCGCTTTCAATTCCGGAAAAATACATTTTAACATGGTAATACCTTTGACGGAAGTATTTTTCGAGATGGAAATTTCAGGTAATCGGTATTTGAATCCGAATTCTTCAATAGGAATGATTTGCCCCAATGACTGATTGTTTTTCACCAAAAAAAGACCCTCCTTTTGAGCATCATCAATGTGAATTTGAGCAAGAAAATCGTCGACAGACTGTAAATCCGGAGCCGAAACATCAGAAAATAGAAACACTGCCGAATACGTTTTGACCGGAATGACAACCAAGATCGTCGGCATGGATTTTGATCCGTAAGTATATATTTTTGAAGGGATTCCGTTTACCGCATAATCATATTCTTCAGTACAAAATCCGGCGTAAGAATCTTCGGAGTAATCATTCATCAGATTGTTCGGGTTTATTCCGGCTCCGGCTGCTCCTCCTTTTACAAACCGGTATTTCATGTCGAATCCCGGAGCTTTAAAAACCCCGGCTTCCGTCGTTCCGGAAAAATCATCGAGCGAACCGGATGCCGTCAGCAACGTGGTGGCATCGTTGATTTTTATTCGGGGGGCACGAATTACCGCCGATGCGTCAAACGGGATGACAAACGTTAATCCCAATACAGGATAGTATGTGCTGTCTTTCGCATAATAATGAATAGAGTGAGACTCCAAATCGTCGCCGGAATAAGAAGAACGCCCGTAATCCGGCGTACATGCGGCGATAATATCCCGGCAGATTTGTTTTGTTTTTTCGTCTTTGGCTAAAATACGGAATGTGAGTATTTTATAATCGGAAAAATTCTGATACGATTCGGCTTTTTCTTCATCGGGTTGATCGATGGTGTAAAAATCACCGAATTCGGATTTTATTCCCGGACGGTCTGCCTGTTCAGATCCGAAAGCTGTCATGCGTAATTCCAGACACGGAGTTTTGGTATCCGGCAACGCAAACATCACGCTGATTGCATTCGTTATGGAATCAGGTTCCACGGAATAACGGACATAATCGGAACAGATCGACAGCGAGGCGTCTTTTTGATTTAAAAAAGGGACTTGAAATCCCCAGCCGGCAGGAATCGGGATGCTCAATGAATAATTTTCCGGACAAAAGCGGTAGCCGTAAGGAAGGTATATAAAGTCTTTTGATCCTGTAATTTGAGCCGGCAGTTGTATGTAAAAGAGACATGAAGCAATCAGGAGGATGATTTTTTGTATTTTTTTCATACGTTAATAGTTTTTGGGTTGCTGTTTGTTCTGCAAATGTATAAAAAGAAAATTGAAAAATCATTTAATCCATCATTGAAGATCGATTTTATATATTTTTACATTTCGAAAGCATCCGACATCCTTCATTGTTCTTTTGAACAAGACTGAAGACGCATGCTTCAAAGGATATGACACGAATTGAAAAGTCGGTGACTTTCTCAAAATTTAAGATTTGCATCCGGAAATAAAATCCGGAAAAATTTACGTAATTTCGATAATATATCTTAATTTTGCGTGCTTAAAAGAAAAGGCCTTTAAAACATGTTTTATTAACAAATATAAACACAAAGATTATGTCTAAAGTAACTGTTGTCGGAGCAGGAAATGTTGGTGCAACCTGCGCAAATGTACTATTGTTCAAGGAAGTGGCAGATGATATCGTATTGTTGGATATCAAAGAAGGAATATCTGAGGGAAAGGCCCTCGACATGACTCAAACTGTCGGTTTTTTGGGATGTGATTCAAGAATTAAAGGGGTGACCAATGATTATTCCGCTACCGAAAAATCTGATGTGGTCATCATCACTTCAGGAATTCCCCGTAAGCCGGGAATGACAAGGGAAGAATTGATCGGAGTGAATGCCGGTATCGTAAAAGGAGTTGCCGAAAATATTTTGAAATATTCTCCCGATGCCGTCATTATTGTGGTGAGTAACCCGATGGATACGATGGCGTATTTGACGTTGAAAGCAACCGGACTTCCGAAAAATCGCGTGATCGGTATGGGCGGCGCTCTTGACAGCGCTCGTTTCAAATGCTACTTGAGCCGGGCATTGAATGTGAATCCGAATGAGGTGGAAGGTCTTGTCATCGGCGGACACGGCGATACAACCATGATTCCTTTGACCCGTTTTGCCACTTACAAAGGATTGCCGGTAAGCAATTTGTTGGATGCGGAAAAATTGAATAAAGTGGTTTCCGATACGATGGTCGGAGGCGCAACATTAACCGGTTTGCTGGGAACTTCCGCGTGGTATGCTCCGGGCGCTGCGGTTGGTTACCTTACAGAATCGATCATCTACGACCAGAAGAAAGTGATTTCTTGTTGCGTTGCTTTGGACGGAGAATACGGTCAAAAAGACATTTGCATCGGGGTACCCGTTGTCATCGGCAAAAACGGTTGGGAAAAAATCATCGATTATAAATTAAACGCCAAAGAACAAGAATTATTCGATAAGAGCGCCGAGGCTGTTCGCAATACCAACAATGTATTGAAGGAAATCAAGGTGTTGTAATGAAATACGTTTATTTCAAATAACCTTTATAAGCAGATTTTAGTTTTTAGTGAGAAAGGGAGTGTTTCAACCGGGAAACACTTCCTTTTTTATATTTCACGGATTAAAGCTCCTTTCTTTCTTATGTCATAATAATTGATCCCGGCATTTTCACATTCGGTTTTTAATCGTCTATACCGATAATCGGGGAGAGAGGCATCCAAAACAATTTGTTTCGGAGAAATAATCCGTGTAACAGCTTCGATATCGGAAGAAAATCCTTTTCCCACCACCAGATAATCGACGGCGAGCTTTTTATCGGTTCGATAATGAGCGAAGTTGTTGTCATTGAGCAGAAATATACTTTTTCCCATGAAAAGCAGAAACCGGTCTTTGTAGAAAAGCCTGTTGTCGCAAAAAACGGAATCTAACACGGTCGGCGCCGAAAGCCGGTATTTCAGCCGTAGTCCGGTTGTTGCGTATTCCGTCCGGTTTAAATCGCCGCTTAACAGATAATGATGCCGGTTCGCCATTAATACGATGCCGGGAGATTCCTGTTGATGAAGAAATACGATTTTCGAAGCATTCACGGATTGATATGTTTTGATATGATAAGAGACAAGCAATGCGGCAATACATCCCAAGAATGCGATTAACCGGCCGGGTTTGCGGGTTCGGACGAACAGAAAAAGACAACAGATCAAGACAAAAATAATCCCAAGTTCAATTTTGTAAAGCCGGATGTTTTGAATGGAAGATCCCGGCAATTGTTGAATAAATGCGACCCCTTTGTTCAATGTCTCCAATGAAATTTCCAAAATATTTTTGATGATCCGGTCGCTCCCGATTGCCGATTGAACGAAAAGCAGTGTGATGGCGGCAACGATAATGATGTAAGTAATCGGAATGACCAATAGATTCGTCAAAATGAAATAATTCGGAAACTGATGAAAATAATAAGCCGCGATGGGAAATGTTCCGATTTGCGCCGCTACGGATACAGTGATTAAAGACCAAACCGGTTTTAAAAAACGGTGCTTTATGTGGATTGATTTTTCCAAATACGGTTGCAAGACGACAATGGACAATACGGCGGAATAGCTCAGTTGAAATCCGACATCAAACAGATAATACGGATTGTACAGCAGCATGCCGAAGGCGGAAATACAAATGGTATTGTGAATGACCGATTTACGGTTGATCGCCACGGCAAAAGCCATCAAAGAAATCATGCAGGCGGCCCGGATAATGGATGGAGACAACCCGGTGATAAAGGCATATATCCAAATGCAGACAATGATGATGCATTGTTTTGAAATGCGGTATGCGGGTTTATTCCGTCCTAAAGGAAATAACAGAAAATTGGTGACCAGATAAATAATGCCGACATGCAATCCGCTGACAGACAATATATGACTTGCTCCGGTCAGGGAAAAACGTTGACGCAATTCCGGACTCAGCGTATCTTTATATCCCAGAGTAATCGCTGACAAAAGGGCTGTTTCTTCCGGAGGAAAATGAAGATCGTCATACATCGATAACAGTCGTTGCCGGTATAAAAAAGCTTTTTGCCGGAGTGGTGTCCGGTCGGAACGGTCAACCGGTTTCCAATCGGACGGTTTTACAAACGTGGAAGCCGAAATGCCTTGTTGCCGGAGATAAAAAGCATAATCAAATTCTTCCGGATTGCCGGCATTCCGTACCGGAGCAATCGTCGCTTTGATCAGCAAACCATCTCCGGGCATCAGGTTTTTCGACAAACCGTCTTTGGATATATAGGCCGTGATGTCTTTATTTACGGGACATCGGTGAATGCTGTCAACCGACGAATAAACATGTAACCGGCAAAGCATTGTTTTCTCTTTTTCGACGGGAGGATCAGTTATTCGACAGTCGTAAATTCGTTCTTCTTCGGAAAGAGTCCAAGAAATTTGCTTGTTCCGTTCGGAAAAAACATACATTCCGAGAACAATGAAAAAGGTGGTGACGCCCATACCGGACATCCAACGGAAACGGTACGAATTTCCGGAAGAAAAAGGGAGAAACGAACATCCGAAACAAAGGCAGGAAACGACGAAAATGATTAGGATAAACGGTTCGGAATCAATGTAATATCTTATTACGATACCGATGATTAAAGGCAACAAAAACCGGATGAAAGGGGCTTTATTGATCAAGGTATTCACAGATAAGAATTATTTTTGTGGCCTGCTTACAGCGATTTAAGTTGATGGATGGCGTGAATCGGATCGGACGATTTGAAGATGAAATTTCCCGAAACCAAAACATCCGCTCCGGCATCCAATAGTTTCCGCCCTGTTTCTAATGTGACTCCGCCGTCCACTTCGATAAGCGTTTGGATATTTTTCCGTTCGATCATTTCTTTCAACCGGCTGACTTTCGTCAAAGAATGATCGATGAAATCCTGTCCGCCGAATCCCGGATTAACGGTCATCAAAAGCACCATGTCCAAATCCTGCAAAATATCGTCCAATAAACTGACCGGAGTATGAGGATTCAACGTCACCGAAGCTTTCATCCCGGCTTCTTTAATTTGTTGAACGGTCCGGTGCAAATGCCGGCATGTTTCATAATGTACACTCAACATGTATATGCCGGTTTCTTTAAGGTGCGGAATGAATTTTTCGGGATGAACGATCATCAAATGCACATCCAACGGTTTGGTCGACAATTTCCGGGCAACCTTCAAAACCGGAAATCCGAAAGAAATATTCGGAACGAACACGCCGTCCATGATGTCAAAATGAAGCCAGTCGGCTTCGCTCCGATTGATCATTTCAATTTCCCGTTGCAGATTCCCGAAATCTGCCGATAGTATGGAAGGAGAAACTTTGTGCCTCATATTTTTGTATTAATGACACAAAGATAAATAAAAAAGCCTTTCTTTACGTTCAAGAAAGGCTCTTCATAACATCAAATTAAACTTCCCGTTGCAAAACCGGTCAAAATGTTTCACATTTAATAATCGTCAGTTTAAAAAATAAGACTGATTTTGGATCTGCTTGGTGTTTGCCGAATGATAAATCCGTGCAAAACTCTTTAAAAAATCAAGCGTACTTTTTTGGGGATTGGGGGTGGAATTTTTTTTATCGGTCACAGGATTTTCGTCATTTGTAATCATTTTTTTCATAGGCCTGCATATTCATTTTATTTGACATTTATTATTTAAAACGAACATTCTGCCGGTTTAGTATAATCCCTCCCTGATTTTTTATCGAAGCAAAAAGCGAAAAGGGAAAGGCTAAAGATCAACCTCTCTCTTATCCTTTTACTTGAGTCAGTTTAATTATAGGTAAGAGAGATTTTATTTTCTTTGGCCAATCGCCTCATATTCATCACAGCATATCTCATTCGTCCCAGCGCTGTATTAATGCTTACACCGGTTAAATCGGCGATTTCTTTGAACGACAGATTTTTGTAATAGCGTAAAATAACGACTTCTTTTTGGCTTTCGGGTAAAATCTGGATCAATTTTTGCACATCGGAACAAATCTGATGCTTAATGATTTTATCTTCGATCGTTTGTTCGCAATAATTGATGTTATTCAGCAGATCAACAACTTGTTGATCATTGGAAATCGTATTTTCATTTTTTTCTTGCCTGAAATGATCGATGATAAGATTATGAGCAATACGTATAATCCACGCCGGAAACTTTCCGTTTTCGGTATAACGTCCTTGTTTCAAGGTAACGACAGCTTTTACGAATGTTTCTTGAAAAATATCCTCCGTCAAGATTTTGTCCTTGACGATGAAAAAAATGTAAGAGAATATCTTATTTTTATGACGGTTAAGCAAGATATCAAAAGCCTCGTTCTTTCCGCTCACATATAGGTTAACCAGTTCTTCATCAGATAGTTTAATTAATCTGCTCATTGCTTTTACATATGTTTAAGGTTATAAAAGTAGCGGTCTTCCTATAGGCTGTAACGGTTTTGAATGAATGAACCTTTTTGATTTTTTGAGATTAAAGGCTGCAAATGAATGGCTTTTTTTCTAATAAAAAAAATTTTTTAACTAAAAAATGGGACTATAAAATTAAATTATCTTAATGTCAGGTTATTAAGCAAAAAATAGAATGTGGTGATTTCAGATGTGACGGGATCTGAGGTTTACTTTTTGCATTATTTCGTTTTTTCTCCGAATAGTTCTTGCATCAAAAATATTTTTTATTACTTTTGCATCGGAAAAATCGGGGTGTAGCACAGTTGGCAGCGCGCCACGTTCGGGACGTGGAGGTCGGACGTTCGAGTCGTCTCACCCCGACAACAATGATAACAACCATCCGGCAATCAGGTGGTTGTTTCTTTTTTCTCCGGATTTCTAAAAAGTCATTTTTCAAAAGGAAGGATGTTCTGCAAGTGAATGTAAGGTTCTGTCGGAAAATATAACAGGTCACTTCAGGAAAGAAAAAAAATCATTCACCGGTGTATCTTTTTGACAGGAGACAAGCCCCGACAGAAGCATTTAAGAGTATGAAAAACAGAAAAAGAGCCGTTGTTTATCGGACGGTTGGAAGAAAACCGGAAATTGAAGCAGTCAGAATTATTCGACGTTACCGGTGTTGATTTTACACAGGGCAGGTTGTTGAAAGACAGTTTATGCCAATATGCAAGAGGATTACAAAAGTAAACAGGTACGGCAGGGAATGCTACCCTATAAACCGGTAAAAGAAAATCTCCGGTAATCCGTTTCCGTACATGACGGGGTATCGCTCCGCGTCGAAAATGACGAAAATAATCCGAAAGCCTTGAACTCTTAACTTTTAATTCTTAACTCTTAACTTTCAAATCCCAATTTTCTCAAAATCGTCTTTTCGCCCTCTGTCGCATGAATGACCGAATAAGCCGGAAACTCCCGCCTTAATCTGTAACTGCTTCTGAAATTTTCGAAATTTTCCGGATGCTCTTTCAATTCATCACTGTCGAACATCGGATTATAGGTTGCTAAAATGGCGTTTGCCGTCCGATTGCCGGGAAAGGAATTTAAATCGATGATGCTGTTTTCCGGTGCGGGAAGTTTGAGCCGTGAAACGTCGATGTTCAGTTTGAAAAAACCGGATAAAGCATTCACAATCATTCGGGTGGCATTCAGTTTACCGTCTGTGGAATAACCCGCGATATGGGGTGTCGAAATAAAAGCTTGTTGCAACAGGGAACGATCGATGTCCGGCTCATTTTCCCAGCAATCGATGATCATTTCCGAAATTGTTCCGTCGGAATATGATTTTTTCAGACTTTCGGAATCGATGACTTCGCCTCTGCTTGAATTACAAATGATCGGCCGTTTTTTTAACCGGGCAAAAAAAGACGAATCGGCCAAATGAAAAGTCGGATATTTTCCCGCTAAAATCAAGGGCGTATGAAAGGTAATGATGTCGCATTCTTCCGCGATGGTGCGCAGATCGACAAATCCCTGTTCTTTTTCGGCGCGTGGCGGATCATTCAGCAGCACGTTCATGCCTGAGTTTTTGCAGGCAGCCTCGATTTTTTTGCCGACGTTGCCGACCCCGACGATTCCGACTGTTTTCCCGGACAAAGGGGAGTTATTTTTCAAGGATACATTATATAAAGACGACAAAATATATTGAGCAACCGAATCCGCATTGCATCCGGGAGCGTTTACCCAATAAATGTTGTTTTTTTTACAAAAGTCGGTGTCGATGTGGTCAAAGCCGATGGTGGCCGTTCCGATAAAACGAATGGAGCTGTTTTGAAGCAAAACCTCGTTGCATCGGGTTCGAGTGCGCACCAATAAAGCATCGGCATGTTTTACGTCTTCGTTTTTTATTTCTTTTCCGGGCAGATAAACCACTTCGGCAACCGGGTTCAACAGATCTCTCAGAAAAGGAATTTTATCATCTGCAATTATCCTCATTGAATAAACGAATTTAATCATCATGCCGGCGGCCTGACGGAGAATTTTAGTAATATCCGCAACAAACGGCTCTTATTGTTTGTTATATTATTCCGAAGGTTCGGGTTATATATTCAGGAGACGATATATCGGTATTCACAAAGATAAAAACATATTTTGGAAATTTGGTCATGGTGCGATAACTTCAACGTGTTTTTGTCAGTTTCCCGGCGAAAAATACTTCTTGTTTTGTTAATCGGCGTTAAGCTGCAGCTGTTTCTTGTTAAATAATTTCAAAATAAAGATTCCCGTATATAAATTGTCCGAGATTTGCTGTTAATTTGAAGCGTTTTATGTTAAAACAGAATGTTTAATTAACTTAATTGATAACAATCAAATGAAAAGTATTGTAAAAAAAATAGCTTTTTTTGCATCAGTGGCAGTTTTAAGTGCCGGAGTTTCTTTAGGAGTTTATGCCTATAAAGAAAAATATGGCAATACATCGAATCCGTATTCGAGTTTCGAAGGACAAACACCGTTCAAGTATGCTTCATTGACAAACGGATCGGTGGAAGGTCCTGATTTTACGGCAGCTGCCGATAAAGCTGTTCATGCCGTTGTTCACATTAAATCCACGGTTACCCGTCAGTCTTCGTCGAGAGGTTTTTCCGGAGATCCGTTTTTTGATTTCTTTTTCGGAGACAGAGGTTTCGGTCAGGCTCCTCCTCAAACACAAGAAGGAATCGGTTCCGGAGTGATTATTTCGACCGACGGTTATATCATCACCAATAATCACGTGATCGACGGCGCCGATAAAATTGAAGTGACGTTGAATGATAAGCGTTCTTTCCGGGCTAAATTGATCGGAACGGATGCCATTACCGATATTGCTTTGTTGAAAATTGAAGCGGACAATTTGCCGATCATTCCTTTCGGTGATTCCGATAAGTTGAAAGTCGGCGAATGGGTATTGGCCATCGGAAATCCGTTTAACCTGACCTCAACGGTTACGGCAGGTATTGTGAGCGCCAAAGCCCGCAGTCTCGGAATGGGCACTAAAATGGGCATCGAATCCTTTATTCAAACCGATGCGGCGGTAAATCCCGGAAACAGCGGCGGCGCTTTGGTGAATATAAACGGAGAATTGGTGGGCATTAATACGGCAATTGCTTCTCAAACGGGCAATTACGCCGGATATTCGTTTGCGGTACCCATCAGCATGGCCGGTAAAATTGTCACCGATTTAAAACAATACGGTTCGGTGCAACGGGCTGTTTTAGGGGTGACCATCCGGGATATTGATGCTTCTTTTGCAAAAGAAAAAGGGTTGAATGATTTGGAAGGCGTGTATGTTCAAAGCGTGTCCGAACGCAGTGCGGCTATGGAATCCGGCATACAGGAAGGCGATGTGATTACGCAAATTAACGGGGTGACGGTAAAATCGGCTTCGGAATTGCAAGAGCAAGTGAACCGTTATCGTCCGGGCGATAAAATTTCGGTGAAAGTCGTCAGAGGAAAAGAAACCAAAAATTTCAGCCTGACCTTGAAGAATCGTCAGGGAAATACAGAGGTAACGAAAGATAAAGGAGTCGAAATTTTGGGCGCTGCCTTTAAAGAAATAACTCTCGAAACAAAAAAACAAATGGGCATTTCTTCCGGTGTGGAAGTGTCAGGATTGACCAAAGGAAAATTCCAGGAAGCCGGTATCCGGAAAGGATTCATCATTCTGAAAATCAATGATCAGCCGGTATCGTCACAATCGGATGTCGAAGAAATAACCGGTCGGCTGCTGTCTTCCGACGAACAAGCCATGTTCATTGTCGGAATGTATCCCAGCGGAAAAATGACCTATTATGCCATTGATCTTTCGGAATAAAAAGTTTAAAGATTTAATGGGAAAAAAGGCAATCAAAACATATTTTTATATACCTTTGCCCGCTTCTTTTAATTTCTAAGCACAATGAGACAGTTAAAAATAACCAAATCAATTACCAATCGCGAGAGTGCTTCGCTCGACAAGTATTTGCAGGAAATCGGACGAGAGGATTTGATTTCCGTCGAAGAAGAGGTGGAATTGGCTCAACGCATCAAAAAAGGCGATCGGTTGGCGTTGGAAAAACTGACGAGGGCAAATCTTCGTTTTGTGGTTTCGGTTGCAAAACAGTATCAAAATCAAGGGTTAAGTCTTCCAGACTTGATCAATGAAGGAAATTTGGGATTGATCAAAGCTGCCGAGAAGTTTGATGAAACGCGGGGGTTCAAATTCATTTCTTATGCCGTATGGTGGATTCGTCAATCCATTCTTCAGGCGTTGGCCGAACAATCCCGGATTGTCAGGTTGCCGTTGAACCAGGTCGGATCGTTAAATAAGATAAAGAAAACATTATCGAAGTTCGAACAAGAAAACGAACGGGCTCCTTCTCCCGAAGAATTGGCCGAAGAATTGGATATTCCCGTGGATAAGATTTCCGACACCATGAAGGTTTCCGGACGCCATATTTCCGTGGATGCCCCTTTTGTCGAAGGAGAAGACAACAGCCTGCTCGATGTGTTGGTGAATGACGATTCGCCCATTGCAGACCGTTCGCTGATCAACGAATCCTTATCGAAGGAAATCGACCGTTCGTTGTCGACGCTTACGGAGCGTGAAAGTGAAATCATCAAAATGTTTTTCGGCATCGGCTGCCAGGAAATGACGTTGGAAGAAATCGGAGATAAATTCGGTCTTACCCGCGAACGGGTTCGTCAAATCAAAGAAAAAGCGATCAGACGGTTGCGCCAAAATTCCCGGAGCAAATTGTTGAAAAGCTATTTAGGCTGATTCGTACATAACGACAGGAAAAGTAAAAAAGACACTTGAAAAAAACAAGTGTCTTTTTTATTAGCGGATTATTGTGGATTTCCGGTTACATTTCGGTTCACCTGTAAAAGTTGTGGGAAAAGCGCGTAGCGCTTATGTGTTTATAGTCGTGTGTGTAAGCGCATGGTGTTGATTTACAGGAGACCCTGTTTATTTCCCGAATTTTTCTCCGAAAATCAAATAACCGATATTCACGCCGAAATTGAAATGACTCTCTGCCCGGTTGTAAAAATTGGCAAATGCCTGCAACGAGATGATCGGTAAGTTCATCACGACGGAAAGTTCCCCGAAATAAGTGTTTTTGGAAAAAACATCTCCGTAACCGGCTTTTCCGTTGATGTTTTCAATCGGATGGACAGGCATAAAAAAGTAATTTTCCAAACGGATGTGGGAAGACGAATTGATTTTCAAAATAGGAGTCATGCCCAATGCAAGATATTTGTTTGCTCTCAAATCGGGATTGAAATTTGCCAGAGAATGCGGAGTCGGAGTGAACGATGCCGCTTCTATAACCGTCGATTCATAATCGTAAAAAAGAGGTTTATCGGAATAATATCCCGAAACCAAGCCTTTGAGTTGAAGCATCTTGTTTAACGGAAAATACTTTTCAAATTCGCCGGAAACCGAAAAATAATGAAAGTTCCCCGAATAGATTTTTTTATCGGTTAATCGATCTTTATAAGATTCTTTACCCGGGAAATAACCGGCCGAAAAACAATAATGTTTTCCGGCTGTCGGATATAATTTATGATTCAGAGTGGATTCGAATAATCGTACCGATCCTTTTCCGATGGTATAAAGAGCGCTTTTGGTCGGATTGTCGGTCGCTAAATCGGGATTTAAAGACGAATATTTATCTTGCAGAAACCCAAAACCTGCCGAAGCCTCCGCAATCATGCCACAAAAAACGGGAGTCGCCATTTTCAGCTTCAGAAAATATTCTCCTTGATTAAAAAGCGGTTTCGAATAGTTAAAAAATGTTTGTGCCGGATCGTAATAATGATAAAAATTGGCCGCGGCGGTCAGTTGATACCGCAACGGATGTTTTCCGCCGGTTTCGAGGCTTGACGTGTAGGCAGTGGAGCTGTACATATTTCCCCAAAAAAGATCGAGCCTGTAATTGATGGGAACCCGTCGAAAACGGCTCAACTTCAATCCGAGGTATAATTGATTGGCATTCATCGACGAACCATTCATTCCGATAGCCACATGAGGCGAGGTGGGCCGTTTTATGTTTAACGACAAGATATAGGAGCCGGTTTTATCGTTGTACACAATCGTCGGAACAGCTTCAAGTTCCGAATTACCCGCCATCAGATTCAAATAATCCTTTTTAAAATCCGATAACGTGTAATTTGTTTTTTGAGTCTTTCGAAACCACCCTTTGAAAAATTTCTTTTGTTCATCGTTTACTCCGGTGATTTGAACATCGTCGAACGTTATTTCCGGCAGTGATTCCCGGTATTTTTTTCTTTCCGCTTGAAGTTCCGCAAGAGGTTTTCTTCTCGAAATTTGCGACTTGATGGAATCGACCGTTTCGAGCCCTTTCCGGTACCCGATGGAATAAGCCTCGTCGATTTTGCGGAAATTCATCATGCCGACATCATTCAAAATAACGTCTATGAAAATCCCTTCGTTCTTTTCAGGTAAAGAATCTTGTCGTTGCAACATCATGTTCGTGACAAATTCGCCGAGATCGTCACTGATGATTTTGGGCTTGTCGGTGTTGGCGACACTCGTTGCAATGATGTAGTCGGGATGAAAAGCCTTTTTCATGGGCTTGATCGGTAAATTATTGTAAACACCGCCGTCTATCAATATTTTTTGATTTTCGTTTTCTATCGGTCTGAAATAGAAAGGAATACTGATGGACGCTTGTATTGCGCGATCCAACCGTCCGTTTTTGAACACCACTTCTTCTTTTTTATAAATATCCGAAGCAACGCAACGAAAAGGAACGAACAGTTGATTAAAATCGTAATCGGCTTTGATTTCGGAGGGGGAGAATAATTCGAACAATTTTAAACTCAAAATGGAGGGATCGACCAAGGTAAAACCTCTGACACCGACGGCAATATTTTTTATGTCTTTGATCGATAACGTAAAATTGAATATATCCGGTTTTGAATCGGGATTTCGGAAATCATATAGTTGAACGTCGGTCAAATCGCCGCTGTAAGATTGATAAAAATCTTTCGACCGGAACAGATTCAGCATTTCTTCCGGCGAATATCCGATGGAATATAATCCGCCGACAATGGCCCCCATGGAGGTACCGGTGATATAATCGATCGGAATTTCATTTTCTTCCAATGCCTGAATTATGCCGATATGCGCAATGCCTTTCGCCCCTCCGCCGCTCAACACCAGCCCCACCGTTTCTTTTTCTTTCGATCGGTCTTTTTGGGCTTGCGTGGAGGTAATAAACAAAATGATGAATGCCGATATGCAGATTACTTTCTTTGTCATGGTCAACTATTGAGCGGACAAAGGTACTTGATTTAAAATTATTCTCACATATCGTGATGATTATTTGTAAAATCATTAAAATCAAGATTCGACAATTAAAGAATCCAAAAATTGTTTTCCCGCTTCGGACGACATTGTTGCTTGATTCATTTTTTTTACTATTTTTACCGCATCAAAAAATAATGAAAATCATGGTTTATAAATTTGTACTGATATCTGATGAAGTAGACGGTTTTTCCCGTGAAATCGAAATTGACGCCGATGCTACTTTCTTTGACTTGCATGAAGCTGTTTTAAATAGTGTCAATTACTCCAAAGATCAGATAACATCATTTTTCTTGTGTAATGACGATTGGGAAAAAGAAACGGAAATTACCCTTTTTAAAATGGATACCGATTCGGATGTCGACAGTTGGGTGATGAATGAAGCCGTGTTGAGCGAGTTGATCTCCGATGAAAAACAAAAATTGATTTATATTTTTGATAATTTAAACGAACGAATGTTTTTCATGGAATTGGTTGAAATTCTTTTCAATAAAGAACTTCCTGCTCCGAAATGTGTTTCGTCGGCGGGAGATCCGCCGCCTCAAATGTTGGAAAATAATGACATTGAAGATATCTTGGCAACATCCGATTTTGGAGAAAACTTTTACGGAGATGAGGATTTTGATCCGGAAGAACTTGATCATGGCGATGATTTTGATGATTTTGAGGATGGAGGACATCATTTCGAAGAAAGATATTAAAAGATAGTGACACAGTTTGTCGGCAAGTTGAGATATACCGGATGAGCTTTCGATACTTATCCGGTTTTTTGTAAAAATTCAAATACGAAATACGATGGACACACGTGCCGTATTGAAGAATAAAACATTAATCGTTCTTTTGGGGCCCACCGGCGTCGGAAAAACCGGGTTGAGTCTTACCTTGGCGGAATATCTGTCTTCACCGGTTATTTCCTGTGATTCCAGACAACTGTATTCCCGGCTGAAAATAGGAACGGCTGCTCCGACACCCGATCAATTGACCCGTGTGCCGCATTATTTTGTAGGGATATTGAATCTTGACGAATATTACAGTGCCGCACGTTTTGAGTCGGAAGTATTGGAGGTATCGGAAAAATTATTTGAACAAACCGACCATATTTTAATGACCGGAGGGTCGATGATGTACATCGATGCCGTTTGCAAAGGCATCGATGATCTGCCGACCGTCGATGCCGGACTTCGGGCCGGATTACTGCAAACACTTGAACAAGAAGGCTTGGAACCGTTGCGGAATCAATTGAAAATACTGGATCCCGAGTTTTATCGCCGGGTTGACCTGAAAAATTCGAAACGAGTGCTTCATGCACTGGAAATTTGTTTAATGACGGGAAAATCTTATACTTCGTTACGCACAAATACCCGGAAGCAACGTCCGTTTAATATTGTAAAAATCGGATTGATGAGGGATCGGGAAGATCTATACGGCCGGATTAATGCCCGGGTGGACGAAATGATTGCTCAAGGACTGGTGGATGAAGCAAAAGAATTGTATCCGTATAAAGATTTAAACTCGCTGAATACAGTCGGATACAAAGAATTATTCCGATATTTTGAAGGCGGATGGACCTTGGAAGAAGCCGTCGACAAAATCAAACAAAACACAAGAATATATTCCCGGAAACAAATGACTTGGTTTAAACGGGATGAAACAGTAAAATGGTTTCATCCGGATGAAAAAGAACAAATATTGACTTATTTGAAAGAAAAACTCTTAACCCTGAACTGCGCTCCTGACTTTTAATTCTTAACTCTTAACTCATAACTCTTAACTTTAAGTGAAGCCCTTATCCTCTCTATTAATATTCCTCTTGTTTTTGTTATATGCCTGCAACGGAAATAAAGATTTTTATTCCGTAGCACCCGAATTACAACCCTATTTGAAAACATTTTTGGAAGAAGGACAAAAGCGTGGACACCATTTTGATCCGAAAAAAACAGGATTGATCATGAAGTTTGCTCATCTATCTGGTTCCCAAATCGGTTTGTGTTATCATCGGGAACCGTTGTTGATAGAAATTGATTCTGCATACTGGCAAAATATTTCGGGGAAGAAAAATGAAGAAGAATTAAAAATCAATTTGGTTTTTCATGAATTGGGTCACGGATTATTGAATCGAACGCATGATAATTCGGTATTGCCTTCGGGTGATTGGAAAACGATTATGTGCGGAGGAGAAAAAGTGGACAGTCGAAATTGGAACGTCAATTTTTACGGATTTCGTCAAAAATATTATATAGACGAGTTGTTCGATCCCCGAACACCGGTTCCGGATTGGGCTTTGGAGCAACCCGATTTTTCGACCCTTAAATCTAAAACCGTGTTTCAGGATGATTTTTTCGACAACGACAATAAATGGGTGGTTGGTGATACCAATCTGTATAAATCGTCTATTTATAAAGGAGAATATAAATTTCAGACCAAAACGGGACGGGCAATTATGCCGATTACGAATTTGGGAATTGATGTCAGGGACGATTTCTTATATGAAGCAAAAATAAAAATGATCAAAACGGATTTTCCGGAAGCTAAATTCGGCATTGTGTTCGGAACGAAAGATAATGCGAATACCAATTATTTTCTGATTGACAATAAAAAAGGATTTTACATCGGAAATTCCGGATATTTCGGTTGGTTTGCCGAATGTATCTCTGAATATATCAAGCCGATGCTGTTCAATACGATTTCCGTCCGGAAAATAAAAGACAGGCTCTATTTTTACATTAACGGAAAATTTGTTTATCAAAATGAAGTGGTCGATCCCGAAGGAGACTATTTCGGATTTCAATTGTCGGGAAATTCGCTGATAGCCATCGATCAGGTGAAAATATGTTTGCCGCTTGAAGAAAAAGAAAAAACGTCCGGTAAAGTTGAACATTTGATTCTGGAAGACAGCATTGTTCCGGGTAAAAAAGAGCGGCAGATGTCAATCGTAAAAGACAGCATTGACGGAACGTCAAAAAATAATACAAAATGAGTGACGGATATTTATCTCTGTCGGAAGTAAATGCTTTGGTGAAAAATGTAATTCGCGGAAACTTTCCCGATTTATACTGGATTCGTGTCGAAATAAGCGAGATGAAAATAAATGCTTCGGGACATTGTTATTTGGAGTTTGTGGAAAAAGATCCGTATTCGGGGTATTTATTGGCCAAAGCGCAGGGACGTATTTGGGGGAATACGTTTCGGATGCTTCGACTGTATTTTGAAAAAGAAACCGGGCAAACATTCAAAGCCGGATTGAAAGTGTTGATCCGGGTTTCGATCGATTTTCACGAAATATACGGTTACAGCCTTACTGTTTCGGACATTGATCCGGCATTTACACTCGGAGACCTGATGCAACAACGTGCAGCCGTGTTGAAGCAGTTGGAGGCTGACGGTGTTTTGACGCTGAACAGGGAATTGACGCTGCCGTCATTACCCAAACGTATCGCCGTTATTTCTTCCGAAACGGCCAGCGGATACGAAGATTTTGTGAATCAGTTGAAAAGCAACGGAGGGAGATTTAATTTTTATGTAAAAATATTTCCGGCTTTGATGCAGGGAATACAAACCGAAGAATCTGTCATCGGCGCGTTAAATAATATTTATGACGAATATGAACAATTTGATGTGGTCGTGATTATCCGGGGTGGGGGAGCGGTTTCGGATTTGAATTGTTTCGACGGTTATCTTTTGGCGGCAAATTGCGCCCAATTTCCTTTACCGATTATTACCGGGATAGGACATGAAAAAGACAATTCGGTTGTGGACATGGTGGCGCATACACGTGTGAAAACTCCCACTGCCGCCGCCGAGTTTCTGATTGATAAAATGGTGGAGGCGGAAAATAATCTTTTATCGGTGGAAAATGCCGTATTTCAATGTGCGGACAAACGATTGGTTTTTGAAAAAAACCGCCTGATGTCCGTCTGTTCCAAAATCCCGCTGTATATGACTCAAATGCATGCAAAATACAAATTGCAGCTGGAAAGAATATCCCGGAACATTCAAGCGTCGGTTGAAAACTACTTTATTCGTCAAAAACATCAATTGCAATTATCGGAACAAGTGCTGAAATCGGCTTCTCCCGAACATATTCTAAAAAAGGGGTACACATTGACGCTGAAAGACGGAAAAATAATAAAGAGTGCGACCGGACTGCAAAAAGGAGAACGGATCACAACCCGTTTCTATGACGGGAATATCGAGAGTGTTGTGGAAAATGACGGAATGGAATGTGAAAAATCAACCTGGTGAAACAGCCGGAATTATCCACAAAAACGCGATCATTATCCTCCGGGATCCTGCATATTTTTATTTTCTTCCGGATATTCATTCTTTCTTTTTGCCTTTTAATATAAATGCGGATAAAGTCAGTAAAATTCCCGCAATGATAATGACATATAGTCCGAATCCTAAAGAAGCGATTTTCACTTGGATCCAATTGCCGTATTTAAAACGAATCATTTCGATGAGGATGGCAATAATAGCTGCCACTGCCGGTATTACCGCAATATAAAGCGGAATTTTTTTCAAAGGGCGGGAATGTTTTCCCGATAAACTCAAAATAAAAGGGATGGCAAACATAAAAAGAATATACCATCCGTTTCTCCCTAATAATTTGCTCATGCCGTTTAAACTTTTTAATCCGGGAATAATCGTGTGTGCCCATGGCATAAATACGGCAAACATTCCTGTTAATGCGCAAAGCATGATGGCAATTCGCTGTTTGTTCATATTGAATGTTGTTTGATCATACCTCTACTGATAAAGGACAGCAAAAGTAAATAATTAACCGTTTTGTCGAAAATGAAGGAGGAAAAATAACCTTGCTGCTGCAAAATAAAGAAAATAGAGCTGTTTTTCATTTCTTTTCAGGTGTTTTTTATCTGCATTCTTCAAATTTTTCTTCCTGAGAATAAGGTATTTAGAATTATATCGGGACTGAGGGGTAAAAAAAAAGGCGGAAAAAATTTGGAGGGGGATGGAATCTTCCCTACTTTTGCAGCCGTTTTCCCGGGGATCCGCCGGAAAAGACGGCGGAAAAGTTCCGGGGCGGGGAAAAAAGGTTTACCTTTGCGGCCCGCGGGGAAGAGAAGGGAAGACAAAAAGAAGGAAAAAAAGAGATCTTTGAGGATGATGGACACACGACACGGCGGGAAGGACGGACGAGAAGAAGTTCCGTGCGGAATCGGCGAAGGAAACTGAAGAGACAGAAAAAAAGTGACAGAGAA
>JGI24699J35502_11133946_pt1 | contig 20622 bp, 34 predicted proteins | sample TergutMp193P4_FD_35502 | JGI IMG/M metagenome (IMG submission 35502) | reverse complement strand
GTTGACTTTTTTGAAGGGGCAGATTATGTTGATGTTATCGGAACATCAAAAGGAAAAGGGTTTCAAGGAGTTGTAAAACGTCACGGATTCGGCGGGGTAGGACAAGCTACTCACGGACAGCACAACCGTTTGCGTGCGCCGGGTTCTGTAGGCGCATGTTCTTATCCGGCAAAAGTGTTCAAAGGAACACGCATGGCCGGAAGAATGGGAGGCGACCGTGTTACCGTTCAGAATTTGAGAGTGTTAAAGATCATTCCCGAAAATAACCTTTTATTGATAAAAGGATCGGTTCCGGGATGTAGAGGTTCAATCGTATTAATTGAGAAGTAATGGAACTGAGTGTGTATAACATAAAAGGTGAGGATACCGGAAGAAAAGTTACGTTAGACGAAACGATCTTCAATGTTGAACCTAACGATCATGCGATTTACATGGACGTTAAACAGCACATGGCCAATAAGAGACAAGGAACTCACAAAGCGAAGGAAAGAAGTGAAATGTCCGGAAGTACCCGCAAATTGGGACGGCAAAAAGGCGGCGGCGGCGCTCGTCGGGGAGACATCAATTCTCCTTTGTTGGTGGGAGGAGCTCGTGTATTCGGCCCGAAACCGAGAGATTACAGTTTTAAACTGAATAAGAAAGTAAAACAATTGGCTCGCAAATCGGCGTATTCTTATAAAGCCAAAAATAACGAAATCATGGTTTTGGAAGATTTTACGTTCGAAGCGCCGAAAACAAAAGATTTTATCGCAATGACCCAAAACCTGAAAGTTGCCGATAAAAAGTTACTTTTGGTTTTACCGGAACAAAATAAAAACGTATATTTGTCGGCTCGAAATTTACAGCGGACAAAAGTTGCAATCGTTTCAAATGTAAATACTTACAGAGTACTGGATGCCTCATGTTTGTTACTTACCGAAAAATCTCTTGCAGCGATTTGCGAAAACTTTAAAGCATAGGAGGCTAAAATAATGGGAATTATTATTAAACCGATAGTTACAGAGAAAATGACTTCGATAACCGACAAATACAATCGTTATGGGTTTCGGGTCAATCCTGATGCGAATAAATTGGAGATCAGACAAGCTGTAGAAAGTATGTATAATGTGACGGTGATTGATGTCAACACCATCAACTATTCGGGCAAGAAAAAAAGCCGTTATACCAAATCCGGAGTCATCAGCGGAAAAACGTCGGCCTACAAAAAAGCCTTGGTGACCTTGAAAAAAGGAGATGTTATTGATTTTTACAGCAATATTTAATAAAAAATGGCAGTACGTAAATTAAAGCCCACAACACCGGGGCAAAGACACAGAATTATCGGTTCGCGTGAAAATATTACTGCAAGCAAACCGGAAAAATCTCTTGTTATAGGGAAACTGAAAACCGGCGGACGCAACAATCAGGGTAAAATGACCATGCGTTACATCGGAGGAGGACACAAACGCAAATACAGAATCATCGATTTCAAGAGAAATAAAGACGGTATTCCTGCAACAGTAAAAACCATTGAATACGATCCCAATCGTTCGGCGCGTATCGCATTGTTGTTTTATGCCGACGGAGAAAAACGATATATTATCGCTCCCAACGGGTTGCAAGTAGGTCAAAAAGTAATGTCGGGTAAAGATGCGGCTCCTGAAATCGGAAATGCAATCCCGTTACAAAACCTTCCTATCGGAACGGTTGTTCATAACATCGAGCTTCGTCCGGGACAAGGCGCTGCCATGGCGCGTTCAGCCGGAGCATTTGCCCAATTGACTTCGAGAGAAGATAAATATGCGATCATCAAATTACCTTCGGGAGAAACCAGAAAAATACTTTCGATGTGTAAAGCTACTGTAGGCAGCGTAGGAAACTCGGATCATGCACTTGAAAGATCCGGAAAAGCCGGTCGTTCCAGATGGCTGGGACGTCGTCCGAGAACTCGTGCCGTTGTGATGAACCCTGTCGATCACCCGATGGGTGGCGGCGAAGGCCGTGCATCCGGTGGACATCCGCGCTCCCGCAAAGGATTATATGCTAAAGGTCTCAAAACAAGAGATACGAAAAAAGCTTCCACCAAGTATATTATCGAAAGAAGGAAAAAGTAATCTGATTAATTGAAACAATTATGAGCCGTTCGTTAAAAAAAGGACCGTATATCAATGTGAAGCTTGAGAAAAAAATTTTGGATATGAATGAATCCGGCAAGAAAAGCGTAGTGAAAACATGGGCGAGAGCATCCATGATTTCTCCGGATTTCGTAGGTCATACATTGGCAGTTCACAATGGTAATAAATTTATTCCCGTATATATTACTGAAAACATGGTGGGACACAAGCTGGGTGAATTTGCGCCTACTCGTACTTTCCGTGGTCATGCCGGTAACAGGAAAAAATAAGCGGGAACATCAAGTAACCTGATAAACAAAAAGAATTAAATAAAATGGGTGCAAGAAAAAGAATATCGGCAGAAGCCAAAAAAGAAGCCCGAAAAAGCATGTACTTTGCCAAATTGCGAAATGTACCTACTTCTCCGCGTAAGATGCGTCTTGTGGCGGATATGGTTCGCGGAATGGAAGTTTCGAGGGCGCTCGGTGTTTTGCAGTTTTCCGGCAAGGAAGCTGCCGCAAGAATTCATAAATTATTGAAATCTGCCATTGACAATTGGGAACAAAAAAATGAGCGTAAAGCTGAATCCGGAGAACTTTACATCAGTAAGATTTATGTGGATCAGGCAACTACGTTGAAAAGACTTCGTCCCGCTCCGCAAGGACGCGGACACAGAATCCGCAAACGTTCGAATCACGTGACGTTGTTTGTGGATGCGGTAAGTAGTAAAAACGACAATCAAAATTAAGGCATAGATGGGACAAAAGACAAATCCGGTAAGTAACCGTTTAGGAATCATCAGAGGTTGGGATTCCAATTGGTATGGTGGTAAAAATTATGGTGATACATTGTTGGAAGACAGCAAGATCCGTAAATATTTGAGTGTCCGTCTTGCAAAAGCCAGTGTGTCTCGTATTGTGATCGAGCGCACATTGAAATTGATTACGATTACAGTATGTACCGCCCGTCCCGGTATTATTATCGGTAAAGGAGGACAAGAAGTCGATAAACTGAAAGAAGAGTTGAAGAAAATTACGGATAAGGATGTTCAAATCAATATTTTCGAAGTAAAACGTCCTGAAATGGATGCCGTAATTGTGGCAAACAACATTGCCCGTCAATTGGAAGGTAAAATAGCATATCGCCGTGCCATTAAAATGGCTATCGCGTCGACGATGCGTATGGGTGCCGAAGGAATTAAAGTTCAGATATCAGGACGCTTGAACGGTGCGGAAATGGCTCGTTCCGAGATGTATAAAGAGGGAAGAACTCCGCTTCATACTTTTCGTGCCGACATCGATTATGCCAAAGCGGAAGCACTGACCAAGGTCGGTTTGATCGGACTGAAAGTATGGATTTGCCGTGGCGAAATATACGGCAAGAAAGATTTGGCTCCGTCATTTACCGCTTCGAAAGAGCCCCGTTCGGCGGGAGGCTCCGGAAATAATGCCGGCGGAAATAATCGTGGTGGTGTCATGAGAAAAAGAAAAAAATAATTTAAACGAATTAGAAGTTATAAATAAATGTTACAACCGAAGAAAACAAAATTCAGAAGACAACAGAAAGGGCGTATGAAGGGGCTTGCCCAACGCGGAAACCAGTTGGCTTTCGGTTCTTTCGGCATAAAAACGTTGCAATCGAAATGGATTACCGGACGTCAGATCGAAGCTGCACGTATCGCAGTGACCCGACACATGCAACGTCAAGGGCAAATTTGGATCCGGATTTTCCCGGATAAACCGATTACCAAAAAGCCTGCTGAAGTACGGATGGGTAAAGGAAAAGGATCGCCGGAAGGATTTGTTGCTCCTGTTACTCCGGGACGGATTATCATAGAAGTGGAAGGTGTACCCTTTGATGTGGCAAAAGAAGCGTTGCGTCTGGCAGCTCAAAAGTTACCGGTTACTACAGTGTTTGTGGTAAGAAGAGATTATGACGAAACTCAAAATGTGTAATTTTTATGAAAACAGTAGAAATTAGAGAATTAAGTACCAAAGAACTGCTTGAAAGAGCAGCTGCGGAAGTTGCCCGTTTGGATCAAATGAAAATCAATCACAGCATTTCCCCTTTGGATAATCCTGCTCAAATCAGAGAACAACGCAGGATGATTGCGCGTATGAAAACCATATTGCGTCAAAGAGAATTAAATCAACAATAATTGAATTGTTCTGATGGAAACAAGAAATTTAAGAAAAGAAAGAATCGGGGTTGTTTACAGCAACAAAATGGATAAAACCATTACCGTTGCCGTCAAATACAAAGAAAAACACCCCATTTACGGTAAGTTCGTCAGCAAAACGAAGAAATACCATGCTCACGACGAAAAAAACGATTGCAACATTGGCGATACCGTCAGAATTATGGAAACTCGTCCGCTGAGTAAATTAAAAAGATGGAGATTGGTGGAAATAATTGAAAGGGTAAAATAAGCTATGATACAACAAGAATCAAGATTAAAGATAGCAGACAACAGTGGCGCAAAAGAAGCGTTGTGTATCCGTGTTTTGGGCGGAACAAAAAGACGCTATGCCTCTGTGGGTGATGTGATTGTGGTGACAGTGAAAAGCGTAATTCCTTCAAGCGATATTAAAAAAGGAGCGGTATCGAAAGCCATCATTGTTCGTACCAAAAAAGAAATTCGTCGTCCCGACGGTTCTTTCATCCGTTTTGACGATAATGCCTGTGTATTGTTGAACAATGTCGGAGAGATTCGCGGAAGCCGTATTTTCGGACCCGTGGCCAGGGAATTGCGTAATGAGAATATGAAAATTGTATCATTGGCTCCTGAAGTGCTTTAATCCTAAAAATGAAAAGAGTAATGAGCAAGTTACACATAAAAAAAGGAGATACCGTATACGTGAATGCCGGCGAAGACAAAGGCAAAACAGGACGGATATTGGAAGTGAAAGTGAAAGAAAAACGGGCCATTGTCGAGGGTGTCAATATGGTATCCAAGCATGCGAAACCGAGTGCTAAAAGTCCGCAAGGAGGTATTATTAAGAAGGAAGCGTCCATTCACATTTCAAATTTGAATGTATTGGATCCCAAGACAGGAAAACCGACCCGTATCGGCAGAAGATTGTCGGGAGACAAATTGGTGCGTTATGCTAAAAAATCAGGGGAGGAAATTAAATAATGAGTAATATTGCCGGTCTTAAAAAAGAATACGCAGAACAAGTTATACCTGCTTTAATGAAAGAATTTGGTTACAAATCCGTAATGCAAGTTCCCGTGTTGAAAAAAATCGTCATAAACCAAGGATTGGGTTATGCTGTAGCCGACAAAAAAATCATTGATGTCGCCATTAACGAATTAACCGCCATAACAGGACAAAAAGCGGTAGCAACGTTATCGAAAAAAGATATTTCGAATTTCAAACTTCGTAAAAAAATGCCGATCGGAGCCATGGTGACATTGCGTCGTGAACGGATGTACGAATTTTTGGAAAGGCTGGTTCGTGTGGCTTTGCCGCGTATCCGCGACTTTAAAGGTATTGAAAACAAATTGGACGGAAGAGGTAATTATACGTTGGGCATTCAAGAGCAAATCATTTTTCCTGAAATAAATATAGATTCGATTACCAAAATTCTCGGGATGAATATTACTTTTGTGACTTCTGCAAAAACCGATGAAGAAGGGTATGCTTTATTGAAACATTTCGGGTTACCGTTTAAGAACAGTAAAAATTAAGATATAAAGTATTATGGCAAAAGAATCGATGAAAGCTCGCGAGGTGAAAAGAGCAAAACTTGTTGCTAAATATGCCGCAAAAAGAGAGCAGTTAAAAGCCGAAGGCAATTACGAAGCCTTACAAAGTTTCCCAAAAAACGCTTCGCCGGTGCGTTTGCACAACAGATGCAAATTGACCGGTCGGCCGAAAGGATATATCCGTCAATTCGGGATTTCCCGTATTCAATTCAGGGAAATGGCATCGGCCGGATTGATTCCCGGAGTTAAAAAAGCAAGTTGGTAAATAGAATTTTTTTCAGTTTCAAATATTGTCCCGATCGACGGGATTAATTTAAACAATTTTAATTATGACAGACCCGATAGCAGACTATTTGACCCGCCTGCGGAATGCCATTAAAGCTAATCACAGAGTGGTTGAAATTCCGGCGTCAAATCTGAAAAAGGAAATCACGAAGATTCTCTTCGAAAAAGGCTACATCTTGAATTACAAGTTTGTGGACGATTCGGTTCAAGGCACCATCAAGATCGCCTTGAAGTATGATCCTGTAAACAAAGTGAACGCAATCAAAAAATTAATCCGGATTTCCACACCCGGTTTGCGTAAATATACAGGATATAAAGACATGCCGAGAGTATTGAACGGATTGGGTGTAGCAATATTGTCCACTTCCAAAGGTGTAATGACAAACAAAGAAGCCGGCGACCTGAAAGTCGGTGGTGAAGTATTGTGTTATGTTTACTAATAAAAAAGGAGGAATCAGACAATGTCAAGAATAGGAAAATTACCCGTTACAATTCCGGCAGGCGTAACCGTTGACGTGAAAGATAACGTTGTTACCGTAAAAGGACCGAAAGGTAAATTATCCCGCGCAATCAACCCGGAGATGACGGTTGAAATGAACGCCGGGAAATTAGAGGTTAAACGCCCCTCTGAGGAAAAAAAGTATAAAGCGTTACATGGATTGTACCGTGCATTGATTAACAACATGGTGGTTGGTGTATCTCAAGGATTTCGTAAAGAATTGGAACTGGTAGGTGTTGGATATCGTGTTTCCAATGCAGGACAAATTTTGGATTTTTCTTTAGGTTATTCGCACAATATTTTATTACAATTGCCGGAAGAAATCAAGGTGGAAACAAAATCTGAAAGGAACAAAAATCCGCTGATTATCTTGGAATCATGCGATAAGGAATTGATCGGATTGGTATGTGCCAAAATACGCAGCTTCCGCAAACCGGAACCGTACAAAGGAAAAGGAATCAGATTTGTGGGAGAAGTCGTTCGCAGAAAATCCGGTAAATCGGCAAGTGCTAAATAATTAAACAGGGAGAGATATGGCAACGAATAAAGCAGAAAGAAGACAAAAAATAAAATATCGTGTACGGAATAAAATATCCGGCACGGCTGAACGGCCTCGAATGAGCGTATTCAGAAGCAATAAGCAAATTTACGTTCAAGTGATAAACGATGTGGAAGGTAAAACGTTGGCAGCCGCATCTTCTTTGGCCATGAAAGAAGAAATGACAAAGAAGGAACAAGCTGCTAAAGTAGGTGAATTGATTGCCAAAAAAGCTCAAGAAGCCGGAGTCGAACAAATTGTTTTTGACCGCAACGGCTATTTGTATCACGGAAGGGTAAAAGAATTGGCTGATGCAGCTCGTAAAGGAGGACTTAAATTTTAATCAAGATGGCAGGAATAAATAACAGAGTAAAATCGACCAACGATTTAGAATTGAAAGACAGATTGGTAGCAATAAATCGCGTGACGAAAGTAACAAAAGGAGGACGCGCATTTAGTTTCTCTGCCATTGTTGTAGTCGGAAATGAAGACGGCATTGTAGGCTGGGGCTTGGGAAAAGCCAATGAAGTAACGACTGCCATCGCAAAAGGCGTTGAAGCTGCAAAGAAAAACCTGATTAAAGTTCCTATATTTAAAGGAACGATACCTCACGAGCAAATCGCAAAATTCGGCGGAGCGGAAGTCTTTATGAAACCGGCCTCTCATGGTACCGGAGTTAAAGCAGGGGGCGCCATGCGTGCCGTCCTCGAAAGTGTGGGTATAACCGACGTGTTGGCAAAATCCAAAGGATCGTCCAATCCTCACAATCTGGTAAAAGCGACCATGGCCGCATTGAGTGAAATGAGAGATCCTATTATGGTGGCTCAAAACAGACAAATTTCAGTGGAAAAAGTGTTTAAAGGATAAAATGGGGAGGAATCAATGATGGCTAAAATAAAAGTAAGACAAGTAAAAAGCAGAATTAAGTGCCCGATCGATCAAAAAAGAACACTTGATGCATTGGGATTGAGAAGAATTAACCGGGTTGTCGAACATGAGGCCACTCCTCAAATTTTGGGGATGATCAAGAAGGTAAGACATTTGGTGGTTGTAGAGAATTAATCAATTCTATTATTGTCGCATAAAAAATATTAATATATTATATTATTAACGTATGAAATCCGCATGAACTAATGTTCGTCAAAGGAAATGAAAGTGACTGCGGATGGGGGACGGTCTTTAACAAAAAATTATTTTCGTATGAATTTAAGCACTTTAAAACCTGCGAAAGGTTCGACTAAAACTAGGAAGAGAGTAGGACGCGGTTCCGGTTCGGGATTAGGAGGAACTTCCACCAGAGGACATAAAGGAGCGAAATCAAGATCCGGTTATTCCAAAAAAATCGGTTTTGAAGGAGGTCAAATGCCCTTGCAACGTCGTCTCCCCAAATATGGTTTTAAAAATATCAATCGTATTGAATACAAAGCAATCAATCTTGATGTTTTGCAACGGTTGGCCGAAAAGGATAATTTGCAAAAAATAGGGATAAGCACTTTGATTGATGCCGGTTTTATCAGTAAAAATCATTTAGTAAAAATCTTGGGCAAAGGCGCTTTATCGGTTAAATTGGAAGTAGAAGCACATGCTTTTTCCAAATCGGCTGAAAGTGCAATTCAAGCAGCCGGTGGAAATGTAGTAAAATTGTAGATCAATGAAAGCGATTGAAACCATAAAAAACATTTGGAAAATTGAAGAACTGAGAAATCGGATCATCACTACAGTAGCCTTGGTGGCCATTTATCGTTTCGGGACTTATGTCGTATTACCGGGAGTGGATACCGCCTCTTTGGCAACATTAAAACATCAGACGAGTGAAGGATTATTGAACTTGTTGAATATGTTTTCGGGTGGAGCGTTTTCCAATGCTTCGATTTTCGGATTGGGAATCATGCCGTACATTTCGGCATCTATTGTGATCCAGTTGTTGACCATGGCAGTTCCTTTTTTCCAGAAATTACAGCGGGAAGGAGAAAGCGGTCGACGCAAGATCAATCAATACACACGTTATCTTACGGTTTTGATTTTGATTGTTCAAGGTCCCGTGTACCTGATCAATGCAAGAGCGCAAGGAGTAGTCATGCCCGACAATGTCTGGTTCAGAGTTTCATCCACCATCATATTGGCTGCGGGAAGTATGTTTATCATGTGGCTCGGAGAACGTATAACCGATAAAGGAATCGGAAACGGAATATCATTCATCATTATGGTGGGAATCATAGCCCGTTTACCTCAAGCAACGGTTCAGGAATTTGTATCCCGTACCACTGATGCAACCAGTGGGGGTTTGGTCATGTTTTTGGGAGAAATCTTATTGTTGTTGTTTGTGATTGCCGGTTCCATTTTATTAGTACAAGGGACACGAAAAATTCCGGTGCAATATGCAAAACGTATCGTAGGGAACAAACAATATGGAGGAGCACGCCAATACATTCCGTTGAAAGTGAATGCCGCCGGAGTGATGCCGATCATTTTTGCGCAAGCGATCATGTTTATTCCGATCACGTTGGTAAGTTACGCCAACCCTGAAAACATATCGGGAGGTATTTTGCGTTCTTTGACGGATATGCACGGCTTTTGGTATAATGTTGTATTTGCATTGTTAATCATCGCATTTACTTATTTTTATACGGCAGTGACCATCAATCCGACCCAAATGGCGGAAGATTTGAAGAAGAACAACGGATTTATACCGGGAATAAAACCGGGCAAAAAGACGGCAGAGTATATTGATATGATTATGTCCCGGATCACCCTTCCCGGGTCGTTGTTTATCGCCGTGGTGGCTATTATGCCCTCATTTGCCCGTTTGATCGGTATTACGGGAGGGTTTGCCCAATTCTTCGGAGGAACGTCTCTGCTTATTTTGGTGGGAGTTGTTCTGGACACCTTGCAGCAGGTAGAAAGCCACTTATTGATGCGTCATTACGACGGGTTGTTGAAATCCGGAAGAATAAAAGGACGCACAGGAACGGTGGCGGCATATTAAGAATATATATCAATGATTTACCTGAAAACGGATGAGGAAATAGAATTGCTTCGTGAAAGTAATTTGTTGGTCGGAAAAACGTTGGGCGAAGTCGCCAAACATATCCGGCCGGGTTGCACGACGAAGCAGTTGGATAAAATAGCCGAACAATTTATCAGAGATCATGGAGCGGTTCCCGGTTTTTTAGGCTACGGCGGGTTTCCCGGAACTCTTTGTACCTCGGTGAATGAACAAGTTGTTCATGGAATACCGGGAGGTTATGTCTTGCAAGAAGGCGATATTATTTCGGTAGATTGCGGAGTTCTTAAAAACGGTTTTTACGGGGATTCGGCTTACACGTTTTGTGTGGGAGAAGTCAAATCGGAAGTCGCGGCTCTTTTGAAAACAACCAAAGAATCTTTATATTTAGGGATTGAAATGGCCGTTGAGGGAAAACGGATCGGAGATATCGGTTTTTCCATTCAACAATATTGCGAATCAAAAGGTTATTCGGTGGTCAGAGAGATGATTGGTCACGGGGTCGGAAAAAATTTACATGAAGAACCGGAAGTTCCCAATTACGGGAAAAGAGGTTCGGGCGTTAAATTGAAATCGGGGATGGTGATAGCCATTGAACCCATGATTAATTCGGGCGACAAAAAAATTGTGATGGAAAAAGACGGATGGACCGTTCGAACCAAAGATCATAAACCGTCGGCTCATTTTGAGCATACAGTGGCTGTGAAAGAAGGAAAAGCGGATATTTTATCATCATTCGAATCAGTTGAAAAAGTTTTGGGGATTCATGCGGTTTAGCCCGGAAACATTTTTAAAATAATTTTATGGATAAACATTGCAATCGTAATTTTTAATGTATGGCTAAACAAGCTGCAATAGAGCAAGATGGTATTATCATGGAAGCATTGTCTAATGCGATGTTTCGCGTAGAGTTGGAAAACGGACATGAAATTATTGCACATATATCCGGAAAAATGCGTATGCATTATATTAAGATTCTGACCGGGGATAAAGTTCGAGTGGAAATGTCGCCTTACGATTTATCGAAGGGACGAATTGCTTTTAGATATAAATAAATAAAGAAACAACAATATGAAAGTCAGAGCATCATTGAAAAAGCGCACACCCGATTGTAAAATAGTAAGACGTAAGGGTCGCTTGTACATTATTAACAAGAAAAATCCGAAGTATAAACAACGTCAAGGATAATTTTATTATTTTTGCAAAAATATTTAACGAATTTTATGGCGATAAGAATAGTTGGTGTAGATTTGCCGCAAAGCAAAAGAGGCGAGATTGCGTTGACCTATATCTACGGAATCGGTCGTAGCAGCGCAAACAAAATTTTACAGGAGGCAGAAATTGATAGAGATATCAAAGTGAAGGATTGGACAGACGACCAAGCTGCAAAAATCCGTGAAATCATCGGAGCTAAATACAAAGTGGAAGGAGATCTTCGCTCGGAAGTGCAATTAAACATTAAGCGATTAATGGATATCGGTTGTTACCGGGGAGTGCGTCATCGTATCGGATTGCCGGTGAGAGGACAAAGCACCAAAAACAACGCTCGTACCCGTAAAGGTAAAAAGAAAACCGTTGCTAATAAGAAAAAAGCTACTAAATAATAAGAGTTGATATGGCTAAAAAGACAGTTGCAGCTAAAAAAAGAAATGTAAAAGTTGATGCAAACGGACAATTGCATGTTCATTCTTCTTTTAATAATATCATTGTATCCTTGGCCAATGGCGAAGGTCAGGTAATTTCCTGGTCTTCGGCGGGAAAAATGGGATTCAGAGGATCTAAAAAAAATACACCTTATGCTGCACAAGTGGCAGCGCAAGATTGTGCCAAAATAGCGTATGACTTAGGATTGCGAAAAGTGAAGGCTTATGTAAAAGGGCCGGGTAACGGACGCGAATCCGCGATCAGAAGTGTGCATGGCGCAGGAATTGAAGTGACGGAGATTATAGATGTAACGCCGCTTCCTCATAATGGTTGCAGACCTCCCAAGAAAAGAAGAGTATAAAAATCATATACATTGTATTTTTGAAATAATTTTTTGGGGTGATGTAAAAAGTATGCTGCTGTAACTAACTGATATTCAATTTACAATAGCATTATATACAGCATGTTTTATCTTTATATTTGAAATTAGAGAGAGTTTTATAGATGCCGGTTATCAATTAGAGATCTTTTAAGCAAGTAATAAGTCGTGATTGTTAACTTTATGGTAATTTTGCTATTTTACAGTTGATTATACCGGCATGCTTTTTTATATCATCACTAATTTTTTTATAGAATATGAAAAATCACAAAATAATATTTGGTAGTGTCACAAATTGTATGATATCACAAAAACAGAACGTTTGGTAATCAGGATTTTAAAACCATTAATCAACATTTGAGACACCACCTGATATTTAATCTCTAATTTTAAACCATAATTAAAAATGATTTCACTATTTAAAATGATTTTAGTTTTTGTAGGAATCTCAATCAGTTCCATGCTATATGCAAGCGGAACAAATCCTACAGATAATGAAAAGAAAATTTGCTACAGCATAGATGCTGTAAATAACACGGTAACATTTATTTTCGACGAAACTACATGGAACAGGACAGGCGTTTCTACGGTTTATGTTCGCGGTTCATTTAATTCGTGGGGAAAGACTGCGGATTATGAAAGTAATTTCCGATTAACCCGACAGGGTGCCGGTTTTTGGTCTGTAACCCGCACTTTCAGCGAAGTGAAGCAACCGGGCAACAGCGGTCAACCGGAGTTTAAATTTTATGTGAACGGCAGTTATGCTAATGCGCCGTCCTTTGTACCCGAAGGTTATGTATTTCATAATGGAGATAATAACCAGATTATTGTATTTCCCGATGACGATTTGGCTGCAATCATTGCTAACAGCAATATTGCAAATACAATAAAGAATTTAGCCGATTTTGATTTAGGAACTACAGAAGGAAAAGAGGCACTTTCCAATTTTAGAAAAGTTCCGGGAATTGCACATCTTTACCGTTCTTATCACCCATTTAAAGTATCTAAAGCATCAGTAGGCAACACAGAAAATGAGAGGATGACTCTTGTTACGGAATTTGCAACATCCGTTGACATCAAATCCGATATTTGTTTATCAGGAAATGAAACGAGCGGCCTTGTTTCATATACGATAAGTGGGTTGGGTACGTTTCAGGAAGCAATACCTGCATATTATCAATCCATCATCGACAACGACAATGTCCTTTATGTAGGACAATCTACAACCATTCCGAGTTATAATGACGTATATTACAATTCTGACGGAGCAGTCTTTGGAAATTGGGTAAAAGAGATGGTGCAGTTTATTATTTCAGATGCACATCCTGCGCCGTTTTTAATTCATTGTCGCTTAGGAACGGATAGAACAGGGGTATTTTGCGCTGTTTTGGCATCCTTACTTGGCGTTTCGTGGGATGATATTGCGGCAGACTACCAATCCTCAAATAATATGGGAGTCAGGGAATTTAGAGATTATCATTTGTTAAAATATTCCTTGGAGAAAATGTTGGCAATTGATAATATAGAAAATGTAACAGACTTGAAAACAACCATATCCGAATATTTTATTTCTAATGGCTATTTGACCATGGAACAAATAGAGGCTATGGACGAAAAATTGAATGGATCACTTACTTCCCTGAGTGATACGAAAACAACTGCTGCACTGAGTATATATCCCAATCCTGCAAGTCAATATATCAATATTGTCGGAACGGACAGCAATATTTCCAAAATCAGCATAGTTTCACTCGACGGAAAAATTATTCAAGAAACAGATTATCATAATGATCCTGTTTATGTTGGAAATATCAATCCCGGATTATATTTTATGCAAATTGAAATGAGCGATAAAATAAATATCACAAAAGAAATTATAATAGTAAGGTAGTATTTTTGGTGGTGTCTCAAATAAGTTGATTAATGGTTTTAAAATCCTGATGATTACCAAACGTACTGTTTGTGATAGCATACAATTTGGGACACCACCATATTTTTGAGAGGATTAATCAGAGATAGATTTTTATTGAGTATCTTTGTCCCCCCAAATTATATATTGTTGCAACAGTTATTTGTAAAAAATGCGGTTATGAGCATTATGTTAAAAAATGAGAAAACATGGTGTGTAGCGTTTTAAATGCAAAGCATGGGGAGTGTAGTTTTATTTTAAGCGGTAATGAAACTGATAAAATATACTGTTGGAGGTTACCTGCGCCTGAAATTAACGCTTGGCATAAAAGAGATTTCATTGATGAAATGTGGCATTTTATAAAAAGAAGAACGCAAATTATGGATCCGGCGGGCTGTGGAGCACAGGGGAAATAAAACTATCGGAGGGTGTGTCGGGAATCGTTCTGCTGCGACATTGAGACGATTCTTTGTGAAATTCAAGCATTTAGACGCAACATTTTATTCGGACGACTTGGATGCTTACACAAAGGTAATCCCCTCCAAAAAGCATAAAATCGAGAAAAGATATATAATTAAATAAATAAAAATGGCAAGATATACAGGACCAAAAACAAAGATTGCCCGGAAATTCGGAGAAGCTATTTTCGGACCGGATAAAGTATTGTCCAAAAAGAATTATCCTCCCGGACAACACGGAAATTCCAGAAAAAGAAAAACATCGGAATATGGAATTCAACTTCGTGAAAAACAAAAAGCGAAGTATACTTACGGGTTGTTGGAGAAACAATTTCGTAATTTATTTGAAAAAGCTTCCCGGGCCAAAGGGATTACCGGTGAAGTATTGCTTCAATTGTTGGAATCCCGTTTGGATAACATCGTATTTCGTTTAGGAATCGCACCGACCCGTGCGTCAGCCCGTCAGTTGGTGTCTCACCGTCACGTTACGGTTGACGGGAAAGTGGTGAATATTCCGTCTTATACGGTGAAACCGGGACAAATCATAGGTGTCCGGGAAAGATCCAAATCATTGGAAGTTATCGACAATGCTCTGTCAGGATTCAATCACAGCAAGTATCCCTGGATGGAGTGGGATTCAAGTTCAAAATCGGGAAAATATTTACACATTCCTGAAAGAACGGATATTCCCGAAAATATAAAAGAACAGTTGATCGTAGAGTTATATTCTAAATAATAAGTAAATAATGGCGATATTAGCATTTCAAAAACCAGATAAAGTGTTGATGTTGGAGGCTACCGACAGTTACGGTAAGTTCGAATTTCGGCCTCTGGAGTCCGGTTATGGTATTACTATTGGTAATGCTTTACGCCGTATTCTGCTTTCTTCACTTGAAGGGTTTGCCATCACTTCAGTCAGAATTGAAGGAGTGGAACATGAGTTTTCCACCATTCCGGGAGTCATCGAAGATGTAACCAATATCATCCTTAACCTTAAGCAGGTTCGTCTTAAGCAAGTGGGCGAGGACGTTGAAGAGGAAAAAGTAAGCATTACCGTTTCCGGCATGGAAGAATTTAAAGCCGGAAATATCGGCCACAGCTTAAGCGGATTTAAAGTATTAAATCCGGATTTGTTGATTTGCCGAATGAATAAAGGGGTAAGTTTCCATATCGAATTAACGATAAGCAAGGGACGGGGATATGTTCCCGCCGAAGAAAACCGGACTTCCAACGATGAGGTTACGGTCATTCCCATCGATTCCATTTACACACCCGTCAGAAACGTCAAGTATGTTATCGAGAACTTTCGTGTTGAACAAAAAACCGACTACGAAAAGTTAATTCTTGAAATATCCACTGATGGTTCCATTTATCCGAAAGATGCTTTAAAAGAAGCGGCGAAGATATTGATTCACCACTTCATGTTATTTTCCGATGAAAAAATTTCGTTGGAAACCAAGGATGTGGACGGAAATGAAGAATTTGATGAAGAGGTATTGCACATGCGTCAATTGCTGAAAACAAAATTAATAGAAATGGATTTATCCGTCCGGGCATTGAATTGTTTGAAAGCGGCCGATGTGGAAACCCTGGGAGAGCTGGTTTCATTTAATAAAACCGATTTATTGAAATTCCGGAATTTCGGGAAGAAGTCGCTGACAGAACTTGATGATTTGTTGGACGGACTGAATCTTTCTTTTGGAATGGACATCTCAAAATATAAATTAGATAAAGAATAACGCGAAATGAGACATAATAAAAAATTTAATCATTTGGGGCGTACCCATTCGCATAGAAAAGCGATGTTGTCGAATATGGCCTGTTCATTGATTAAGCACAAGAGAATCAATACGACAACAGCCAAAGCCAAGGAATTGAGAAAATACATCGAGCCGTTGATCACCAAATCAAAAGATGACACGACGCATTCCCGTCGGATGGTTTTCAGTTCGTTGCAAGATAAACATGTAGTGAAAGAGTTATTTCAGGAGATTTCTCAAAAAGTGGCGAATCGTCCGGGCGGATACACCCGGATCATTAAAACAGGATTCCGTTTGGGAGACAACGCCGAAATGTGTTTTATCGAATTAGTTGATTTCAACGAAAACATGGTGAAAGACAAATCGGCCAAGAAATCTGCACGCACCAGACGTTCCGGAAAAAAAGCGGGTACGAATAGTGCTGTCGCGGCAGCACCTGTAAAAGAACCCGAAACTCAGGAGCAAACGACTGTAAAAGATGAGAATCCGGAAAGTGCGGAATAATATTTGTTTATTTTAACGACAAAATAAATGAAAGGGATAAGAGGTTTGCTTATCCCTTTTTTGCGGAATATTATTTTATATTTTAGACACAATATCGCCAAGGCGGAAAGATGCCAAGTTTAAATTCTTTGTGGCTTAGAAACTATTTAAAATTCAATCGGAGTCCGTTGTCGGTTATCAGTCTTCGGCGTTATTTGCTTCGCGTTATTGTTTATTATTTTATTCTTCGATTTTTCTACTTTTTTTGATATTGTTAATCTTATATAGATTTAAAATAAAAACCTTATTTTCTAAAAGCCCCTTTAGTAGCTTAGCAGCCGATACAATATGAACAATCTCACCCTTATTTCCCTTAATTTATAACTACAATAAATGTCGATAAAATCCCCTGAAATAAGCGAATAAGAGCAGAGATCAGATGGATTACCGCGCTGCTGAGGGAACTACAAAACAAGGGTTGCCTATATCTATTTAACAATGCCGTTTTTTTAATACCGAAGACAAGTAACACGGAGCAAATAACGCCGAAGGCAAATAACCGATAACTCAAATCGGTGTCAATACAAAATTTAAACAACCTCTTAGGCGTTGTTTAGTCTATTTAACCGCGTAATATTTGCAATAGAGGTTCAATCCGCACGCTCCGCATTTGGGTTTTCGGGCCAAACAAACGTAACGGCCGTGAAGAATCAGCCAATGATGGGCTTTGGGAATTAAATTTGCGGGAATGTATTTGATCAATTCTTTTTCCGTTTGCAGCGGAGTTTTGGAATCATCGGTCAAACCCAACCGGTTAGATACTCTGAAAACGTGCGTGTCAACAGCCATCACCGGTTTATTGTAAACGACGGAAGCGATTACATTAGCCGTTTTGCGTCCTACACCGGGAAGTTTCATCAATTCATTTACATTATCGGGAACAACTCCGTTAAATTTCGAAATCAGCATCTCGGCCATTCCGACCAGATGTTTGGATTTGTTGTGGGGATAAGAAACGCTTTTGATGTATTCGAAAATCACTTCCGGTGTCGATGCGGCGAGGACTTCCGGTGTCGGGAAATCGTGAAATAATTTGGGCGTCACCGTATTAACCCGCACATCGGTGCATTGTGCCGAAAGGATCACGGCAATCAACAGATGAAACGGATTTTCGTAATGCAACTCGGTTGCTGCATCCGGCATGTTTTTTCGGAACCATTCGATGATTCGGGTATATCGTTCTTCTTTTGTCATGACGTTTTTTTAAGGATATGGTACACGAACGGGTTATTTATTGAATGTGCAAATATAGTGTATTTTAATTTATACGCTGAATTTTTTTCACCGAATGTCAATGGCGGCCCTGCGTGAGGGATTGCAGCGGGTAGCGGGCGTTTTTCGGGCTGACGCAAGGGAGGAACGACCGCAGGGGAAGCCGCGAAAAACCGGCCGATACGAGCGGAAAGCCCGACCCCGCCGTGTACGACGATCGGAAACGATATGAAGACCGGACGGTGGGGGCACGCCCGAATTAAAAAATATCAAAATGGTCAAAATCCTTGTATTTGCACGATTCAATTTCCGAATAATCATTTACCTTTGCCGGTTGAAGGTAAGAGTTAAGAGTTAAGAGTTAAGAGTTAAGAAGTAAGAGTTAAGAGTTAAAGGGTAAGAAGCAGGGGTTATGCAACATTTTGTATTTGTTTACGTATTGATTACAACAAGTTTATTTTTGATGGGTTCTTGCAATCCGAAACAGCCCAAACCGGTCGATGAGGGTAACCAACCTGTTCCCGTCGAAGAAAGCAAAGCTCCGGACTTTGCGGCCGACAGCGCATATATTTACATCGAAAAACAGGTAGACTTCGGGCCGAGAGTGCTTAATACCAAAGCGCATGAAAATTGCGGGGATTATCTCATTGCTCAAATGAAAAGTTTCGGCGCCAAGGTGATCGAGCAAAAAGCCGAATTGCGCGCGTTTAACGGGGATAAACTGAATGCGCGGAATATCATCGGGGTTTTCAACGAAAAACAGGAGTATCGGATTCTGCTTTTTGCGCATTGGGACAGCCGTCCGTTTGCCGATCAAGACCCGGATCCGGAAAAACATAACACCCCGATCGACGGGGCCAACGACGGTGCCGGCGGAGTCGGTGTTTTGATGGAAATCGCCCGTCAAATCGGAATGAAAGCACCGGAAGTCGGCGTCGACATTATTTTCTTTGATGCGGAAGACATGGGCGCTCCGCAATCTTATGAAGGCGACGCGGGCGAAGAGACGTGGTGCCTCGGTTCGCAATATTGGGCCGTGCAACCGCACGTCAAAGGATATATGGCCAAATTCGGCATTTTATTGGATATGGTCGGCGCAAAAGATGCGTTTTTCCTGAAAGAAGGGTTTTCGGTTCAATACGCAAACCGTTATGTGGAAAAGGTTTGGCAAAAAGCTGCGAGCATCGGTTACGGAAAATATTTCATCAACGAAAAGGGCGGATATATCACTGATGATCATCTCTATGTCAATCAGTTGGCCGGAATCCCGAGCATCGACATCATCCAGTCGGATAAAACCACCCGCAGCGGATTCTATGAACATTGGCACACGACGAATGACACCATGGATTTTATTGATAAGGAAACGTTGAAAGCTGTGGGACAAACGGTGATGGAGGTGATTTACAGCGAGAAAGTTAAAAAGTAGAAAGTAAAAAATCTTTCCCCTATTTCATATCCGAAACTCTTAACTCTTAATTCTTAACTTTTAACTTTTAATTCTTAACTTCAAAAATGACAATCAACGAAGCACAAGACAAGATTATCGAAGATTTTTCGGCATTGGAGGATTGGATGGATAAATATGCGTTACTCATCGAATTGGGAAATTCATTGCCGAATTTGGACGAAAGATATAAAACGGAAAATAATTTGATCGAAGGCTGCCAAAGCCGGGTTTGGCTGCAAGCCGATTATATCGACGGAAAAATTATTTTCAAGGCGGAAAGTGATGCGGTTATCGTGAAAGGTATCATCGCATTGCTGATTGATGTTTTGTCGAATCACTCCCCCGATGAAATTTTAAACGCCGATTTGTATTTCATCAATCAAACCGGATTGCGAGAACACCTCTCTCCCACCCGATCCAACGGATTGTTGTCGATGGTGAAGCAAATGAAGTTGTACGCGATGGCGTTTAACAGTAAACAAGTTGACAAGTAAACGAGTAGACAAGTCACCCAGTCCACTCGTCTACCCGTTTACTTTTGTCTACCTGTTTACTCGTCTACCTGCTTTTAATCCGTTGCCGCAGGGCATACACGAGGCTGCCGGCGAATAACACCATAAGCCCGTCGCCGAGGGGTACTTTGTTCGAGGTGCCGCCGCCTTCCGTGCCGCCGGCACGCAAAATATCGTCCCCGTCCTTTTGGATTTCCGGACGGTCATTCTGTTGACTTGACGTCAGGCCTTCTTTTTCTGTGGCTCCGGACGGATTTTCCGCCCGGTCCCCCTCACTGAAACGGACGGACTCCCCGTCTTTCGAAAACGGTTTGACGTTCTGTGTTTTCCCGCCGTAAGGATAAGTTGACACATATTCCTTTTCTCCGGAAAAAAATCCGCCGCTCCCCGTTCCGGAATAAACATTCCCCGAAACGCCTTCAAAAGCGAGAAACAGAAGGACGATTGCTCCCGGCAACATCCTCCGCATCATCATTGTTTTTATTGCTGTTTTCATTTTTTAATATCCGTTGTTTTGTAAACGCTAAGCCACAAAGACGCGAAGTTTAAATTCTTTGTGACTTTGTGTCTTTGCGACTTCGCGTTTAAAATATAATTTGTTTTTGAGACATTCTTATTTTTTATCTTA
>JGI24699J35502_11133947_pt1 | contig 20626 bp, 16 predicted proteins | sample TergutMp193P4_FD_35502 | JGI IMG/M metagenome (IMG submission 35502) | reverse complement strand
AAATAAAAATCTGTAGGACACACCCGCCACCCGAATAATCGTTCTTATCTCATTCTAACAAGAAGTTTGTGGTGTGAGTTGTGAAAGTTGGGTTAAGTAATATTTTAAAATAAAAAAACGTGTAACCCAAACAAAAAAGATTACACGTTTTATCTTTGTGCTTTAATTTTTTATTTTATTCATATCTTAACGCATTAATAGGATCTAAAGAAGCCGCCTTTTTTGCCGGATACCATCCAAAGAAAATACCAGTAGCCGCACAAACAAGAAACGAACCCGCAACAGCTGGAATGCTGATTATAAAAGGCCAATGTAGAAAATGCGAAGCGATGAACGACAGACATAGCCCGAAAATAATTCCGATAATTCCGCCAATCAGACTTAATATCGTACTTTCGGTCAGGAATTGAAGAAGAATATCTCGATTTTTAGCTCCGATAGCTGTTCGCAAACCGATTTCTTTGGTTCGTTCTGTGACGGTTACGTACATAATATTCATAATTCCGATTCCTCCTACAATTAACGAAATAGAAGCAATAGCTGCTAACAGTACCGTTAAAAAGCCGGTAACGGAATCCATCATTTGCAGCATCTGTTGCTGCGAGCGTACATTGAAATCGTCGAGAGTGCCTTGCCGTATTTTGTGTTGCGCCCGCATCAAAGTAGTAACATTGTCCATGACGTTTTGTACATTACTTTCGTCATCTGCTGAAATAATGATAGAATGGATAAAGGTAATGGCAAGTATTCTTTTTTGAACCGTAGTATAAGGCGCAAGAATTACATCATCCTGATCTTGACCCATGGCATTCTGTCCTTTAGCGACTAACGTTCCGATTACTTTGAAAGGAATCTTACCAAAGCGAACCGTCTTTCCGAGAGGGTCTTCACCGTTGAGAAACAGGTTGTCTATCACTGTTTGACCAAGTAAACATACTTTTGCCGCTGTACGTACATCTTCTTCTGTGTATGGACTTCCGCGGTCCACTTCGTATTTTCGAATGGTGAAGTAAGGAACATCGCCGCCTTGAATACTGCCCGGCCAGTTATTCGCGCCATACACCAACTGTCCAGATGATTGAACAACTGGAGAAACATCTTCTACATGTGGAACCCTTTCTTTGATAGCTTCCGCATCCTTGACAACGAGTGTCTGAATGCTCCCCGATCCAATGTTGACTCCGCCTTGCATTTGAAACGAACGCATTACCATAACCATATTCGTTCCTGTTTGGGAAATCTGTTCATTAATGCTTAACGATGAGCTTTGCCCCAGACTGACCATGGCTATAACCGATGCAATACCTATAATAATACCCAACATGGTTAGTCCCGCTCGCGTCTTATTACGAATTAAAGCTCTATAAGCTATTCTCAGTAAATTATAAAAACTCATATTTTTTTATTCTGCATCGGACGGAGGTAGCAAATCCAAAACTTCCTTAGCCGATTTTTGTACAATATTCTGATCGCTAATAATATGTCCATCACGCAGAGCGATGGTACGTTGTGTAAGCTGGGCAATATCCGGCTCGTGTGTGACAAATGCAATAGTTTTTCCTTCACTGTTGAGTTTCTGGAAAAGGACCATGATTTCGTATGATGTACGTGTATCAAGATTTCCGGTCGCTTCATCAGCCAATAGGATAACAGGATCGTTAATTATTGCTCTTGCAATTGCCACTCGTTGCTGCTGTCCGCCAGAAAGTTGATTTGGCATGTGTTCCATCCGCTCTTTCAAACCCACTTGTTCTAATGCATAAATGGCTTTTTCTTTCCGTTCTTTGCTGGAAATCGTATTATTATACAACAAAGGCAATTCTACATTTTCTAAAGCGGAAGTACGCGCCAACAGATTGTAGGATTGAAAAACGAAGCCTATTTTTCGATTACGCAAGGTGGACAACTCGTCTTTTGAGCACTTGCTTACGGGATTGTCATCAATATAATATTCTCCTGATGTTGGTTTGTCCAAACAGCCCAAGATATTAAGCAACGTGGATTTTCCGCTGCCGCTGGCACCCATAATACTGACAAATTCACCTTCATGAACGACGAATGAAATGCCCCGCAATGCGTGTACCTTTTCGCTTCCTACATCGAAGATTCGCTGAAGATTTTCTACTCTTAAAATAATATTCGACATCTGCATTGATTTCTTTATTAAGAAGGCCTTCCGCCACCGCCTGATGTGGAGTTTTGATTCCTTGGCGGACGTCGAGGAATTAATGGATTGGAAACTGCTTCATTTTTCTTTGACTTTGCTCCTATAGAAACGGATAATACTACATGTTGCCCCTCTTGCAATCCTGTTTTTACAATAGCATTAATGCCATCATTGAGTCCGACTTCCACCCGTTGATATTTAATGGTACCAATAGAATCTTGAATCCATACGCCCTCTCCTCTTTGGTGCTTCGATCCATGTTCTCCTTTGTGTTCGCTCCCCTCTTCTCTTGATGCGCCCTCTTCTCTTTTATGTTCAGTTCCTTGAGAGGGAGCAGATGGTTGTTGAATATGCAAATGTTTAGCAGCTTCTTCGGAAGGAGTGAAATTTAATGCTTCCATAGGTACAGTAAGCCCTTTTTCTTCTTTAATAATTACCGTAATATTTGCCGTCATACCCGGGAAAAGTTTTTTATCAGGATTCGGTGCATCAATAATAACAGTATAAGTTACGACGTTGTTGGTCGTAACGGCATTTAATCTAATCTGTTCTACTGTTCCGTCAAAAGTTAAATCGGGATATGCATCGACAGTAAATGTAACCTTCTGCCCTTCAAGAAGTCCTCCGACATCGGCTTCATCCATATTCGCTTGTACTTGCATTTTTGTTAAATCATTGGCTATAAGGAAAAGAGTAGGGGTATTGAAAGAAGCCGCTACTGTTTGCCCTTCGTCAACCGCCCTGTTCAAGACAACGCCATCAATGGGAGAGTATATTTTGGCATAAGATAAATTGATTTTTGCTTGATTTACATTCGATAATGCATTTTCAACATTCGTTTTTGCTTGCGACAAGCTATTGGTTGCCGCTTCCATATTGGTTTGAGTCTCTGCTTTTTGGTCGTATAACGATTTGGTACGGTCGTAGGTTTGTTGTGCCAATATTAAAGCACTCTTACTTGCCGTCAATGTTGCGTTTGCCTGATCAAGCCTCTCGTTGAGGACAGACATATCCAATGTAGCCAGCAGGTCGCCTCTCTTGACCACGCTGTTAAAATCAACGTAAATCTTCTCTATCACGCCCGAAACCTGTGTACCTACCGAAACTTGCTGCACCGGCTGTACATATCCTGTAGATGTCACTACAATACTAATAGTGCCATTTTCTACGATACCGGTTTTTACTACAGCCTCTTTTTTCCCCTTAAAAAACACTAAAGCTACGATTGCCGCTATGACAATTACTATTATGCTGATTACTATTATTCTTTTCTTATTCATATTTATATTGATTGAGAGTAGAGATGCGGCGCCACGCATCTTTACTTGAAAATTATTGATTAGAGTTTGATTTCTTCTCCCATATAAACATCTAAAATTTTGCGATTTAGTAAGAATCCATATTTACTTTGGATAAAACTGTTTAATGCATTCAAATAGTTGTTTTGCTGCTGCAACAGGTCAACCACCGTAGCAGCGCCCACATCGAATTTCGCTTTGTAAGCCATATAGGTTTTATAATAAGCATCCTGGCTTATGTTGTTTGCCCTGTATTGGCTATAATAGGAAATAACACTTTGATACTCTTGTATTAATGTTTGCGATAAATTAAGCTGCTGATCTTTTTTATTTATTTCAGCTTGCGCTAAAGCTATTTTGTTTTGTGTAACTTGAGATTTTGTCCTGTAATTATCAAAGATAGGAATACTCAATGTTAATCCGATATGTTGATTGAAATTATTGGAGAGTTGCGAGCCAAAATCGGAATAATTGTTTGAATGTCCCGTTCCCAAGCTGCCTCCTAAACTTAAAGTCGGATAATATCCCGATTTTGCCAATTGAAGGCTATTACTTGCAATATCAATATTGTTTTCACTTAATTTTAATGTAGGAGAAGTGGCAAGACATTTTTGCAAAGCAATTTCCTGTGAAGGGAGAAGAGCTAATGCATCAATTTCCTGATCGTTCGGATAAAGAATATCCAAATTAGCCATCGGATCCATGGAAAGTAAATTTTTCAGCGTGATCAGGCTATTGACAATAGCGATTTTCGTGTTTACTACATTGCTTTTGGCGGTGGCATCCTGAGCGTTCAACAAAAGATAATCGCTTTCCAAAATAGACCCTACCTTCCATTTAGCTTCACCTTGTTTCAGCTGTTCTTCACTCGTGATAACAACCGCCTCCTGATATTTCAATAATTCTTGATTGCCAAGTACCGATAGAAATGCCTGAAGAATTTGCACCACTAAATTTTGGTCGTATTGCTGGGTTTGCAAGACCGCTTGGCCGGCTTGCAATTTGCTTTGTTCAATTGAGTGAGTAATAGCTCCTCCTTGATAAAGCGTTACATTACTGTTTAACCCATACGTTCCATTCCAGTTCGCAGAAGAAGACGGCGTTCCGTTACTATGATTCAACCCTTCGCTTAACGAAGCGGATAAATTGGGATAACGCTGATACTTGGATAAATCGTAAGTTTCTTTGGTCGATTGTTCCGACAGTTTCATCGATTGCCGCGTATAGCTGTTTGCGAATGCAAATGTAATGCAGTCTTCAAGCGAAAAGCGATAGTCTGCCTCACTCTTGTCTTGTGCTACAACATTAAATGAAATTAAAAACAAGCAACATATTAAGAGTTGTTTCATTTCAATAGTATTTTTTATTTGAAATAGAATATGATAAATCATATAAATTTAATCGGGAGTTCAAGGGTTTTTTTATATTCCTATCTTCCGGAATTTATAATATGACTTGCAAATGTACAAAAAATTTTCTTTTAAATTAGGATATACGACAATATTTCATTTAAACTTAATTGTTGATTATAAAATAATGATAAAATAATGCTTGAAATGTAATTTTGTCGTACATCCTTCGTATCATTTATTACATTTCCTGATTCCTAAAAAATAACCTCTCCCCTTTTTTAAGAGGAGAGGTTATTTCTCCAATAAAGCTCAGATTTATTAATGAGGATTAATACCGCTGACCGCAGCCTTTTTTATAGCCCATGCTATGGCATTGAGTTCTAATGCGGAATTATATACGAATTGAACAGGATGTCCGTAATACTTTGATTGAGGTACTCCGGCAGAGTTATAGATTGTCGGAAATTCTCGTGGACTGGTGTTGTTAGTGGAAACTCCTGTACAATCGCCAAAATATACAAAATTTTTACTGTCATTATACCATAAAACTGAATATTCAGGTTTTATCGTGTTTAGATCAGGAAAAGTAGAATTGACTGCTGAACAAATTTGTACGGAATTGGGTGGTAAAGCATTAACTCTTGCAGTCCCTATAGATTCATTATCTTCTCCCCAATATCTGGAAGACAGGTTTCCAAAAGGTCCGTTAATTATAGGATCGTAAGGAAGATTCATAATATGGTAAATACAGTCATCTTTATTAATGGGTTGTGTCTCCACATTATCAATGGTGCCGAATCCGGGAAATATTCCCTCAATGAGTGCACGAGTATCTGAAAGACCGCTACCACCTGAAGCATGTCCATAAATCACACACCCTCCGTCGTTTATATAATTAATTAACGCTTGAATTAAAGCCGCACTTGGGGTAGCATTATAAGCAAAATAAAGTATAATATCCGGTTTTTTAGGGTTATTTAAACGATTTACTGCTGCTCCTACAGAAGTTTCACTCCATAATTCACTAAAGCTTACTATTTTTACTGTGCCTTGCGGTCCAAAGCTTGCTCCTGTAGTAATGGCTTTCTTTCTCTCAGATCTATTCCATGACCATAGGTCATTACCGATAATAGCATAAGTCATTGCCGGTAAGGTCATAGGTATTGTCGTACTGCAGGTAATATTTCCTTCTGCAGAGTTGGCGTTAATGGTTATGTGAAAATCATCATTTACCGTAGGAATACCTATACCGGAAAGGGTAATAGATTGCGTTCCTACAGACAAATTGCCACTGCTATAAAACAGGATACCATTGGTACGAGGAGTAACAATACTGTATGAGCCCGCTTTTGAAACCCTTACGCGCAATGTGATTGTGTTTGTATTTTTCAATGTTTGCCCTTTCACATATTGCCCATTTACTTTTATGCTCGAGCAGTTGAGGGAATACTCCGCCGTTGCAGAAAGCACTTCTACCTCCTTGACGCAATTCACTTCTATGCCGCTGAAAGTAAGTTGATCGATTCTCACAACGCTGGGAGTACCTTGACATGGAACATTTACAATTATTTTTTCACCAGCCTTCAATGCAACTCCCGACAGGTAAAAACCATATCCGTTTTCTGTGGTTGCCATAATAGTGAAAGTCCCAGCTTTTATCACATTTAGGGTAATACTTAAATAATTTTCCGAAGTAGCAGAGGTACCTTCAATATATACCCCATTTACCTTTATGTCGGAGCAATTGACAGGATCAAATTTTGCACTTCCCATTTTATTATCGGAACTAATCCATTCTTCTCCGTTCCATCGGTACAATCCATGATTTAAATCCTCTTCCTCATTTTTTGTCAAGTTATAAACTATCAACCCGGTATGAGACTTGTCTATATTAGGCTTATTGGCAGCATAATCGGCATTGGCGCCGGAATTCGGATTGTCGGGATCTGTTAAAAACATTGGAAAAAGCTGGTTCTTTTTCGATAACTCTACCCGCGGCAAGGCTAATCCCTTGTATGCATTGTAACTGTCATCCGTTACCTGATCTTTCTCTTTTAACTGCAAAAGAGATCCTTCAACAGATTTCTCTATTGTTCCTATTGTTACTTGTGCTTGCATGCTAAGGCTAAGGCCAAATACTGCAAGCAACATTAAAAACACATTAAAGCTCGTTGGCTTGCTTCGTTTTTTTAAAAAAATTACTCGTTTCATTAATTTAAAATTTTAATTAATAATTAATTTTTATATTTTAACTTTTAGTTTATACCTTTGACCCCCTCAATCCATTAAGGGGAACTTTATCGAAGTAGATTTAATACTTTACTACTCTCCTTTTTTACAAAAACGTAACTTCACATTTAGTAGGAAGACATAATTATAACAAATAATGCTATTGATTTGTTTAAATAAATCCTTTTTGATTCTTGATTGATAATTTCCTGCATTGGATGTGCGCAATATGTTAGCCTATGTATAAATGACTTATAGCCTTGTGCAAAGCATATAGTGTATTCATATAATAAATTGAAAATGACATTTGGAGATTTTTGTGGTGAAAAAACAAAACGTAAGACAAAATGCAGAGAGGTAAATAATATTTCACTCATTTTTATTATCTTTGCCCAAAATATCCAATTCAAAAATTACATTATGATTAATAAAGAACTTATAAATCCGAAAAGTATAGTAGTAGTAGGCGGTTCCAACAAAACCTCCAAGCCGGGCGGTAATTGCATTCGTAATATTCTTAACGGCAAGTATAAAGGGAATCTTTATGTTATTAATCCAAAAGAAGAAGTTGTTCAGGGTCTAAAAAGCTATTCGTCTGTTCATGATATTCCTAAGACCGATATGGCGATTATTGCTATTCCGGCGGCATCTTGTCTGGAAACTATAACCGTTTTGGCTAAAGAAAAGGGAGTGAAAGCATTCATTATGTTCACAGCGGGATTCGGAGAAGAAACGGCTGAAGGTGGCAAATTGGAAAAGCAAATCGTTGACGTAATTAATGAAGCGGGCGCCAGCCTTATCGGTCCGAATTGCATCGGGATGCTGAACCGCTATCACCACAGCTTATTCACTCTGCCTATTCCGGAAATGGATCCGATGGGCGTTGATATGATTTCCAGTTCTGGTGGAACTTGTTTATTTATTATGGAATCTTCCATTCGAATGGGCTTGCGTTTCAATTCAGTATGGTCGGTAGGTAATGCCGCGCAAATTTCGGTAGAAGACATTCTGGAATATATGGATTTGAATTTCAATCCGGAAACCGACCCCAAGATTAAACTGCTATATATTGAAAGTATAAAAGATCCGGATAAGTTATTGGAAAGTACAAGTTCGCTCATTCGAAAAGGTTGCCGAATAGCAGCCATTAAATCTGGATCCTCAGAATCGGGAATCCGTGCCGCTTCTTCCCACACAGGCGCTATGGCAAATCCTGATTTAGCCGTAGAAGCTTTGTTCCGAAAGGCTGGAATTGTCCGCTGTCACAGCCGTGAAGAATTGGCAACGGTTGGTGCAGTATTCACCTTAAAAGAATTAAAAGGTAATAATTTAGCTATTGTCACCCACGCTGGCGGACCCGCAGTTATCTTGACCGACGCTTTGGCAAAAGGAGGATTGGAAATCCCCAATCTGTCGGGAACGCCTCTTGCCGAGAAATTGAAAAAACAATTACTTCCAGGTTCTTCGGTCAGCAATCCGATCGACATAATTGGAACTGGCGGACCGGAGCACTTAGCTATAGCCATTGATTATTGTGAAAATAAATTTACAAATATCGACGGAATCGCGGTTATTTTCGGAAGTCCAGGTTTAACGCGGGTTTATGAGGCATACGATGTGCTGGATCAGAAAATGAAATCTTGTCGAAAACCAATATTTCCGATTCTTCCGTCGGTGAGTACGGCGTGGGATGAGACCGACTTTTTTATTAAGAAAGGTCATGTAAATTTCAGTGATGAAGTAGGCTTAGCCGAAGCTTTGATTAAAGTGTTGAAAACTCCACATCCCTTAGCAAATAATCTGGAATTGAAAGGTGTGGACGTTCCTTTGATTCGCCGAATCATCGACAGTATTCCCGAATCGGGCTATATTGCTCCAGAATTTGTACAGAAATTATTTAGCGCAGCAAGCATTCCTATGGTAGAAGAATTCGTTTCTCCCGACGGAGAAGAAATTCGCCGCTTTGCCGAAAAAGTTGGATTTCCTGTCGTAGCCAAAGTTGTAGGACCTGTTCATAAATCAGATGTAGGAGGGGTTGTTCTGAATATTCGCTCGGTAGAACATCTTTATTTCGAGTTCCAGCGATTGATGGAAGTTCCCGAAGCAACAGCAGTGATGGTGCAGCCAATGTTGAAAGGAACTGAGTTGTTTGCCGGTGCCAAATATGAAGAAAAATTTGGACACATTGTTTTGTGCGGATTGGGAGGTATTTTTGTGGAAATATTTAAAGATGTCGCTTCTGGTTTAGCGCCTCTCGCTACGGAAGAAGCACTTTCTATGATTCGTTCGCTGAAAGGATATAAAGTATTTCAAGGTGCTCGTGGGCAAAAAGGTATAGATGAACATCTATTTGCGAAAATTGTTGTTCAGTTGTCGGCTTTACTTCGTTTTGCTTCCGAAATTAAAGAATTAGATATCAATCCATTGTTGGCAACGGAGAAGGGAATTATTGCCGTTGATGCTCGTATAAGGATTGAGAAATAATAAAAATTGTAAGTTTTAAAATTATGAATTATGAAATGACTTAATCATTAATTGTTATTATATCATTTTGTGTGTGATAAGGGGTGTGATTTGTCAAAAAATGGAAGGCGTATATTCATTTGCTTTATAATATCACTTTTGCTATTCTAAAACATTTGCCTTTGGCTGGTGTCAAGATGTCTGGATTTTTTCTTGACATAATTAGAAAATAAAACACAGAAAATGACTTTAAATATAGGCATCTCTATCCTAATTTTGTATTTCGAAAATTATATGGGAAATATAAATTTTAATTAAATAGTTATGAAATCAAAAAATAAGGAAATGAGTAAAAGTTTAAAAATTACTAACAAGATTGCTTCTATTTTATTATTATGCGTTTTTTTCACATTATCATTGCAATCACAAGTGACCATTGGATCACTGTCTGAACCTTTGAACGGTTTACTTCTGGATTTGAAAGAAATTGACGAATCGGCGGGCGATTCTAATGCAACCAAAGGCATTATTTATCCGCGCGTGTCTTTGACCAACTTAAACGAACTTTACCCTATGCTTACAGGGTCGGAAGCTGATTATGAAACCCTAAAACCAAGTTATACGGGTTTGACTGTTTATAATGTTAATACAACAACTCCGTTTAATAAAGGATTATATTCTTGGAATGGAGTTAAATGGATACAGGCGGGTACAGTTAGTGGAGCAAAGAACGGATTATCCCTTACGGCGGGTAATGATACCGTAAAATTGGGAGGTGTTTTAGAAGAAAATACCACGATTGACTTGGATGATAGCAATTTATCTTTTGCTAACTCCAACGGAGAGATAAAAATAGGTACGAATGATCCTAAAAAACCTATATTGGATGTCAATGGTGTTGCTGCAGTAAGTGATTCCCTTATAGCAAACGGAAAATTAGTATTAAACTCGCTTGCCGCCGCACCTACAGAGAATGTCGCTCAATTGGCAGTGGATACGAAATCAGGTGAAGTATATGCCGTTAGAGTAGGCAATAACACCAAACCGTTTAACTATATTAAATACACTATTACATGTAATAATTCGACTGCGGCGCAACGAGATTGGATAGCCAACTTTGATACCCAAATTCCTTATGCTGATTACACGGTCTTTGTCGTTGGGTCAGAATTTTCAATAGGAACATTTTCCAACGGAATATTTTCCGAAACTACTAATTCCGGATTAAGAATAACTACTCCAAATGACAACTCTGGTGCTACTATGGGTCCTGCAGTTGTAGAGGCGACTAAAGATCCACAAGGATATAATATAAATAATCCGACATGGCGCTTAAAAGCAGACTACAAATACTCTGGCTTATCGAATACTGCCTTATACGGTCAATGGACGATTCATTGCATAATCATTAACAATTCAATTGTACAACAATTAAGGGATATTGACAAAGTAATAACAGGTTCAACCTGGACAGAGCCAAGCATGCCTACTGGTTTATAAAATAACACTGAACTTTCATTATTAATTAAATAGGAATTGATAAATAATTAATTAAGTAGCAAAAAGTCGGGAAATGAAATAAAAATTATTCCCGGCTTTTTTATTGAAAAGTGTTGAAATCAATTTTCAATATAACCAAACAGCGTATTTTTCCGAAATTCCAAGAAAATATTGAAAAAGTTTTGATTGTATAGCGTAGCAAACTAAAAACTAAAAGTTATCTGCGCAAATCCCTATCATCTGGGGTGCATTTCATAATTCATAATTGATTATGTAAATTTAATCCATAAATCAAATAACGCTATATTTGTTATATATAAATATGTTACAGCTAAATGTTAAAAGTAAACACAACAGCAGTAGTTATGAATTAAAGCTTATAATTTATTAAAAAAATATCTAAAATTAGAAATTCATTGCCAAAATCCCTTTTATTTTTGCTCCCAGTATTTCGGATCTGGAGAGCAAGCACCAATTCAACAAAAAGATGATCCGATGGTAATCATTTGCACTGGAAAATATTCTAAGCGTTACCATGCTTATATGTGCAAAGGAATGAAAGCCTGCAAGGGAGAGGTCATTGATATTATGGGATTCCCGGAAACAATCAATTTTCAATAGTGTAATTCAAACTTTTTTAACCGTATAATTCATAATTCATAAATTATAGTTCATAATTTTAAAAATAATTTCTTACTTTTGCACAGAAAATAAAATACTGTGCAAAGAAATATGACATTCATTAAACTTTATGAGAAAAGTTTTCGGGAAAATTTTGATTTCCCGGCTTTATCGGATTATGGGACAAATGTAAATTACACCTATGGCGGTTTAGCAAAAGAAATTGCTAAATTTCATATTTTATTTAGAAAATTCAATATAAAAGAAGGCGATAAAGTTTCGCTTGTCGGGAAAAATACAAGCAACTGGGCTATTGTACATTTGGCGACTTTTACCTACGGTGCTGTGATTGTTCCTATTCTACAGGATTTTAATCCAAATGATATTAGTCATATTATCGGACATTCGGATTCCATATTATTATTTTGTTCAAATCCCATTTGGGAAAAATTGGATAAAAGCAAATTTCCGGAGTTAAAGGCTGCTTTCTCCCTGAATGACTTTCGTTTATTTTATCAGGAGGAAGGAGAAAAAATCGACTATAATTTGTCTTACTTAGATACTCAACTAAATAAAAATTATCCAGAAGGTTTTGCTCCTCAGCATATAAATTACTCTGATTTACCAAACGACCGAGTAATTGTTTTGAATTATACTTCAGGAACGACTGGCTTTAGTAAAGGCGTGATGACTACTGGAAATAATTTGTCCGGAAATATGGAATTCGCGCATAAAATTTTTAATTTGAAACAGGGCGATCGCATGTTGTCATTTCTTCCGTTGGCTCATACTTACGGAATTGCTTTTGACTTTTTATATGCTTTAACTGCCGGATGTGATATAACTTTGTTAGGTAAAACGCCTGCGCCTAAAATATTATTGAAAGCATTTGATGACGTTAAACCATGCTTAGTTATATCTGTACCTCTCATTTTTGAGAAAATATATAAAAATATGATTATTCCTTTATTAAGAAAGAAACATATAAAGTTGGCGCTCCGTACTCCATTGTTGGATAAACAAATATATGCACAAATCAGGGAAAAATTAATAAAAGCGATGGGAGGAAAAATCAAACAGGTGATTATCGGAGGCGCCGCTTTCAACAGCGAAGCGGAAGATTTTATGCTTAAAATTAAATTTCCGGTTTCGGTCGGATACGGGATGACCGAATGTGCTCCACTGATCAGCTTTTCTCTTTATCAAAATTTTATTTCTCATTCCTGCGGGAAAGTTTTGGATTGTATGCAAGTGAGAATCGATTCAGAAGATCCCTACAACATTGCAGGAGAAATTCAGGTAAAAGGACAAAATGTAATGCTGGGTTATTATAAGAATGAAGAAGCAACCCGCGCGGTTTTTACCGAAGACGGATGGCTGAATACAGGTGATCTTGGGACTATCGACGAAAATGATAATATTTTCATACGAGGACGGTCGAAAAGCATGCTTCTCGGTCCAAGCGGACAGAACATTTACCCGGAAGAAATTGAATCCAAGCTGAATAATCTTCCTTATGTGATGGAAAGTTTGGTTATTGAAAAAAATAAAAAGTTAATTGCGCTGGTTTATCCTGATTATGATATGATTGATTCAGCCGGCGTTTCACGGATTGATTTACCGACGATTATGGAACAAAATAAAGAAACTCTGAATAAAGTGATAGCTTCGTACGAAAAAATTGCAGAAATTCAACTTCATCCGACTGAATTTGAAAAAACTCCTAAAAAAAGTATAAAACGTTATTTGTATACTACAATTTGAAAAATTTCAAATTATTATTTAATTTTGTAGCTAAAATTAGAGAAGAGAAATAACATCGAATGATAGAACGAATTATTATTTTAGACAGTGCGGATCCTGTCACTTTCTTTGGAGCAAATAATTCTAACTTCCAGTTAATAAAGTCTTTATTCCCAAAATTAAGAATAGTTGCAAGAGGAAATGTAATAAAAGTAATAGGAGATGAATTGGAGTTAGCAGGATTTGAAGAGAAAATCCAGGAGATGGAAAAATATTGTATAGCTTTCAATATCTTGAGCGAAGAAGCGATTATCAGCATAACTAAAGGGAGAAGCGAACATCTCAATATTTTGCAAATACAAGAGAATTTGATTATTTATGGGATGAATGGTCGTCCGATTCAAGCTCGAACTCCAAACCAGCAGAAATTAGTCATGGCTTTTGATGAAAATGATATGCTGTTTGCAATCGGACCTGCCGGCTCGGGTAAGACTTATACGGCAATTGCTTTGGCTGTTAGAGCGTTGAAAAATAAAGAAGTAAGGAAAATTATCCTTAGTCGTCCAGCAGTAGAAGCCGGTGAAAAGTTGGGTTTTCTTCCGGGAGATATGAAAGAAAAAATTGATCCTTACCTTCAGCCTTTATACGATGCTTTGGAAGATATGATACCGGTATCTAAGCTGAAAGAATATATCGAAAATAAGGTGATTCAGATTGCTCCTTTAGCTTTTATGCGAGGCAGAACCCTAAGCGATGCAATTATTATTCTTGATGAAGCTCAGAATACAAGCATTCAGCAAATTAAAATGTTTCTAACTCGTATGGGAATGAATGCCAAAATGATTATTACGGGCGATATCACGCAAATCGATTTACCGCCGTCGCAAATATCAGGTTTAGTTCATGCAATGCGGGTTTTGAAGCAAATTCCGGGAATTGCTCAAATCGAATTTGATAAAAAAGATATTGTACGCCATAAATTGGTACAGCGGATTGTAGAAGCTTATGAGAAAGAAGATAATAAAATAAATTATAAAAATAATATATTATGAACAATACACTTATTCGAACTGATTTTAATTTTCCGGGACAAACTAATGTATATCATGGGAAAGTTCGGGATGTATATTCCATTGGCGAAGATATTCTGGTGATGATTGCTACAGACCGGATTTCAGCTTTTGATGTTATTTTACCAGAAGGCATTCCCTACAAAGGACAAGTACTGAATCAGATTACTTCAAAGTTTTTAGATGCAACCGCCGATATACTCCCTAACTGGAAGTTGGCGGCTCCCGACCCAATGGTAACCATAGGTTTGAGTTGCGAACCTTTCAAAGTTGAAATGGTGATTCGCGGTTATCTTACCGGTAGCGCATGGAGGGAATATAAAGCCGGCGCCAGAACGCTTTGTGGAATTGCTTTGCCTGACGGAATGCGCGAAAATGAAAAATTTCCAGAGCCGATTCTTACTCCTACGACAAAAGCAGAAGAAGGGCATGACGAAAATATTTCTAAAGAAGAAATTATTGCTCAAGGTTTGGCAAGCAGAGAGGATTACGAACAATTGGAACGTTATACGCAGGCTCTTTTTAAGAGAGGAACTGAAATTGCTGCTCAAAAAGGCTTGATTTTGGTGGATACTAAATACGAATTTGGAAAGAAAAACGGAAAGATTTATTTGATTGATGAAATTCACACTCCTGATTCTTCGCGTTACTTTTATGCCGATGGCTATCAGGAGCGATTTGAAAAAGGTGAAGAACAAAGGCAACTTTCTAAAGAATTTGTTCGCAAATGGTTAATGGAAAATGGCTTCCAAGGGAAAACTGGACAAACTGTTCCCGAAATGACTCCGGCTTACTGTGAGAGTGTTTCCGAAAGATATATTGAGTTGTATGAACGAATTACCGGTGAAAAATTCATCAAATCCGACCTTAGTAATCTTTTGGAGCGAATCTGGAATAATATAGAAACATATTTAAATAAATAATGGACAAGTATGGATTGATTGGCTTCCCATTAAAACATTCTTTTTCGAAAGATTATTTTAATAGTAAATTCGCATCGGAAGGAATTGATGCCGAATATGTTAATTTTGAAATTTCTTCGATTACGGAATTGAAAACCATAATTAAGGATAATCCACAGTTGATGGGATTAAATGTGACTATTCCGTATAAAGAACAAGTAATTCCCTATTTGGATCAGTTATGTGAAAATGCCCGTTTGATAGGTGCTGTGAATGTAATAAAAATCGACCGCCGGAAGAAAAAAATAAAACTGACTGGATTTAATTCAGATATTATTGGATTTAAAAAATCCATAGAACCGTTGTTGAAACCACATCATCAACAAGCGCTTGTATTGGGAACCGGAGGAGCTGCCAAAGCTGTTTTCTATGGCTTGCAGCAATTAGGACTTACCGCGACGTATGTTTCCCGCCGGAAATCTTCGGATAAAATCCTGACTTATTCCGAATTGTCGCCGGAAGTGATGAAAACTCATACTGTCATAGTGAATTGCACGCCGGTCGGAATGTGGCCTGATGTGGAAGATTGTCCGGTGATTCCTTATTGCCTGCTTACCAGTGAGCATTTGTTGTACGATTTGCTGTATAATCCCAACGAAACGCTCTTTATGAAAAAAGGAGAAGAACAGGGTGCATCGGTTAAAAACGGATTGGAAATGCTATTATTACAAGCTTTTGCCGGTTGGAATTTTTGGGAAAAAGAGTAAATTTATTAAGACAAAAGATTTTAGATAGAAGACAATAAAAAAAATTATTTAGTCTTGCATTTTTGTCCTGATAATTGTTCAAAACTCATTTGAAATTTTCATGTTATTTTCAAAGAAAAAAGCTAATTTTGTCGGAGAAATTTCAGAAGATGAATCCCAGAGTATTTGATAAACTTAAAACTTTGGCGGAAGCTGCCAAATTCGATGTTTCATGCGCATCGAGTGGAACGACGCGCGATAATCCGGGAAAGAATCTTGGCTCGACTTCAGGGTGGGGCATTTGCCACAGTTTTACGGAAGATGGGCGTTGTGTTTCGCTTCTGAAAATCATGTTGACCAACTATTGTATCTATGATTGCGCTTATTGTATGAATCGTCGGAGTAACGACGTTCCGCGCAGTACGTTTTCTGTATCGGAATTAGTTGAATTAACCCTTGAATTTTATCGTAGAAATTATATTGAAGGATTATTTTTAAGTTCGGGTATTGTTCGTAACGCCGACTATACGATGGAACGTATGGTGAGGGTAGCAAAAGATTTGCGGTTGGTACATAGCTATAACGGATATATTCATTTGAAAAGCATTCCGGGCGCAAGTCGCGAACTGATTGCGGAAGCCGGATTGTATGCCGACCGGCTGAGCTGTAACATCGAAATGCCTTCGGAAGAAAGTTTGCGGTTAGTCGCTCCCGACAAGAATTACCAAAGTGTTTATCGTCCGATGCATTACATTCAACAGGGATTTTTGCAAAGTGCGGAAGAAAAGAAAAAGTACCGTCACGCACCGCGATTCGTTCCAGCCGGGCAAAGTACGCAAATGATCATCGGAGGCTCTCCCGATGATGACCGTAAAATCCTGACATTAGCCGACGCACTTTACCAACGGCCAGCCATGAAGCGTGTATATTATTCCGGTTATATTCCTATAAACAAATACGATACTCGTCTTCCAGCATTAACAACTCCGCCATTGGTGCGTGAAAATCGGCTTTATCAAGCCGATTGGTTAATGCGTTTTTATCAATTTAAAGTCGATGAGATTGTTGATGAAATTCATCCTCTTTTGGATTTGGATATTGATCCTAAATTGGCTTGGGCTTTGAGGCATCCTGAATTTTTTCCGGTGAATATCAATACGGCAGACTACGAGGCACTGTTGCGGGTGCCGGGAATCGGAGTGAAATCCGCACAACTGATTGTTGCTTCCCGCAGGCACGGTCGTTTGACTTCCGAGCATTTGAAAAAAATGGGTGTTGTGATGAAACGCGCTCAGTATTTTATCACGTGCAACGAATTAATTGCTTATACGGTGCATGAAACTGGTGCCGAATATATACGGAGAGTATTGACTGCGCCGCAAAAAAAGAAAAAGCAAGATGACAAGCAAATGGTAATCCAATTTGAATAAAGGCGATGCATTTCCTCTACGACTATACTTTCGACGGTTTGCTGACCTGTGTGTTTGAAGCGTTCAACCGTAAAGAATTTCCGGAATACATTGTCGGAGAAAATAAACAGCTTCCTTTGTTTTCCGAATCGTTCCGAGTGATTACCGACGACGCTAAAGCCGAGCGGGTATTGAAAGCGCTCCGGAAAAAAATATCTAAACCGGCACTCGATATGCTTTTTATTTCTTATCTATCTGAATTGGACGGTATTGAAATTCATATTTTTCGTTATATTCAAAAAGCATTGCTTGCCGAAGAAAGTATAGAAACAAATTTTGCCGACCCTGACGTATTGGAATTATCGAAAATTTACAAGAAAGTCACACGGGAAGAAGAACGGATACGTCAGTTTGTCCGATTTCAGAAAACAGCCGACGGATTGTTTTTTGCTGTGATGAATCCGGCGTATAATGTGCTGCCTTTAACGGCTCGCTTTTTTAAAACCCGCTATGCCGATCAACAATGGATAATTTATGATATAAAAAGGGAATATGGACTTTTCTATGATTTTAAAACAGTTGAAACCGTTCATTTCGACCAACTTCCTTTCGCGTCGGAAAACGGTCAGCTTGCAACTGATAAATTAGATGAATACGAAACCGCTTTTCAGAATTTATGGCGGGATTACCTAAAAGCTATAACTATTAATGAACGCCGCAATTTAAAACTGCAACGACAACATCTGCCGAAACGATTCTGGACGTATTTAACGGAAAAATTGTCTTAATTTTGCATTGGTAAAATGAACGAAGAAACGTATATACTGAATCATATCGACGAGGAAGGCAAGCAATTGGCGGAGCTATACCGCAAAGCCCATATCAAATTGGTGCGTCCTCGTATGTTGGCTGGACATTTGCAAGGACGTATTTTGAAGATGTTAGTGCGGATGCACCGTCCGCAGCGGATTTTAGAAATTGGGACTTATACTGGTTATGCTACCTTATGCCTTGCCGAAGGACTTCCGGAGGGTGGCGAAGTCCATACTATTGAAATCGACGATGAAATGGAAGATTTTATCCGGGAACAGTTCAACCAATCGAAATTAAAAGATAAAATCAGATTACATATCGGAGATGCCAAGAAAATAATCCCTAACTTGGAAGATATGTTCGATATGGTTTATATCGATGGCGATAAACGGGAATACTGCGATTATTACGATTTGGTATTCAACAGAGTTCGCTCCGGCGGTGTTATTTTGGCGGACAATACTTTATGGAACGGAAAAGTTTTGGAAAAGCCGGATTCCAATGACAAACAGACGCTTGGGATTGTTCATTTCAACGAAATGATTAAACAAGATAAACGGATTGAAAAAATTATCTTACCTTTACGGGACGGATTAACGGTTATTTATAAGTTATGAACAATACAAGATTACAAAAAATTGAACGCTTGATACAAAAAGATTTAGGGGAGATATTTCTCTCCGAAACGAGACAAATGCCGGGCGTTTTGGTTTCGGTAACTAATGTTCGGGTAAGTCCTGATTTAAGTGTGTCGAAAGCGTATTTAAGTATTTTTCCTTCAGGGAAAAGCCATGAAATCATTGAAAATATAAATAAGAAAAAAAAGGCGATTCGTTATGAATTAGGATTGCGGGTTGGGAAAAATCTTCGCTGTGTTCCCGAATTGATTTTTTTTCTCGATGATTCCATTGATTATTTGGAAAATATCGACCATTTACTTAATCAGGATAAAGAAAGCCAAGTTTGAATCTCTCATTCTATATAGCTAAGCGGTATCTTTTTTCCAAAAAATCGCACAACGCCATTAATATTATTTCATTAGTGGCCGTATGTAGCGTAGCTGTTGCAACAATGGCGGCAGTTTGCGCTTTATCTGTTTTCAATGGATTTCAAGGATTAGTGGGGGATATGTTCGGTGCGTTTGATCCGGAATTAAAAATTACATCGGCTAAAGGAAAAGTTTTTAATCCGGAAACTGATTTATTTCTGAAAATCCGGTCTATACCCGAAATTGAATTGATTTCCGAAAGCCTGGAATACAATGCATTGCTTAGTTACCAGCAACGTGAAGTGCCGATTATCTTAAAAGGCGTTGGCGATAAATTCGCTTCCCTGACTGATTTTGAATCATTATTAATCGATGGAAGTCTTGAATTAGAAAGGGGAACCAGCTACTATGCCCTTTTAGGTTTGGGATTAGCTAATAATCTAACTGTGAATGCGGGCTTTGTTTATCCTATGACAATATTTGCTCCGAAAAGAAAAGCTACTGTGAACTTATCCAATCCTCTAACTTCACTCGTCCATGAATATGCATATATAGGAGGAGTTTTTAGAACGAATCAAGCGATTTACGACAATAATTATTTGATTGTACCCATTAGTTTAGCTCGTGATTTATTTGATTACGAAAAGGAGGTCAGCGCATTGGAAATCAAACTGAAATCAGGAACTTCCGTTCATTCGGTACAGACTCAGATTCAAACAATTCTGGGAAATGATTTTCTGGTAAAAGACCGTTATCAGCAACAGGAAGATACTTTTAAAATGGTAAGCATCGAAAAATGGGTAACTTTCCTGATGCTTTGTTTTATTCTGCTGATAGCAATATTTAATATTACCGGCTCATTGTCAATGTTGATTATTGAAAAACAATCCGACGTCTTAACGCTTCGTAATATGGGTGCTGACAATCGGCTGATTTCCCGGATTTTTCTGTTCGAAGGCTGGCTGATTTCCATTTTTGGCGGAGGAGCCGGCATTATTTTGGGTGTTTTGCTTTGTCTCGGTCAGCAACATTTTGGCTGGCTGAAATTAGGCACAGGAGCCAATTTTGCTGTGGACGCCTATCCTGTAGTAATTCTGTTCGGTGATTTACTATTTATTATGCTTACTGTTTTGATAACAGGCTTCTTAGCCGTACTTTATCCGGTGCGGTATCTGGCTAAAAAATGGTTAAACGGATAAAAACCTTGCGTATCTGACCATGTCCTTCCCTGAAAAAGGTTTACACTTTTTTTATTATTACTAAATCAAATTTATACAATAAGCTTCTATCTCTGATTCAAGTTTACAACTTCTTTATTTATTCCC
>JGI24699J35502_11133948_pt1 | contig 20649 bp, 19 predicted proteins | sample TergutMp193P4_FD_35502 | JGI IMG/M metagenome (IMG submission 35502) | reverse complement strand
CGAAACACCGATGATCTCGACTATCGGAGCCAAGCTCAGCGTCCCGCCTGCTGCGACTTCAGTGAGCAGGTCAACGGCGGCTCGCGTCGGCAAAACTCGCGCCAAGGCCAACACCAGAGGCGGCAAAAACGGCGGCGTCCCAAACACTCCGCTCAGCAACACCAACGGCGTCGCGGCCAACCCCTCATAAGCCAGCGCATTACGGTTCAGCACAAAAGCCATCCCAGCCAGCGCCGATACCGCAAGGCAAGCCAGCCCAAACAGCAAGCCCGCCACCAGCAGTCCGCCCAAGTGCGGTAGTGAAACCGGCATCCGCAGCAACCAAGCAAACAACGCGGCCAGCGGCAGGGCCGCTAGCCCAAACACCGACGCGGCCCCGACCACCGGCATCAGCGTCCGAAACGCCGCCACCGGCGTCCGATAAAGATGAACCAACGTGCCTTGGAAACTCTGGTAACCCAGCATCCCAACCGCCACCGCGCACATCGTCCAAGTGCCGAACATGCCCGCCCGCAGCCAGCCCAAATCCGCAAGCGTAGCGCCCGGCAACCGAGCCGCCAACGCCTGCATCGCAACCATCCCAAGCGTACTGGTGAGCAGCAGTTGGAAAAAGTAACTGTTATGCCGGAAGAGCCGCGCGTGGAACAAAAGCATCCGCAAATCTCTCATGCTGCAACCTCGCTAACTAAGGCCAAATAGCTTTCCTCCAAGGTTGCGCGGCGGGTGACTAAGTCAACGGGCATGGCGACGTCACTCGCGGCACACCACTGTTCAATCAAATGCGCTTGTTGCAAAACTGTCGCATTCGCCGTCCGATCGGAGGCCAACAATCGCCACGGCACGCGCACTTGATAGCGCCCGCCTTGTTCCGTCACTTCTAACGGCCCCGCTAAATCGCCCAGAAGGTCGCTGAGCGCAGCGGGCGGCAGTTCGGTAGAAAATGTCGTCACCCAAGCAACCCCAGATTCGGTCGCGATGTCGGCCACCGAGCCGTTGGCGATTTCGCGACCCTGCGCGATGACTTGGATGCGGTTCGCCAACTGCTCTACCTCGGCAAGGTGGTGGCTGGTGAGCAGGATGCCTGTACCTGCGTCGGCCAACTGCTTGACCAGCGAGCGGGTCTCTTGGGCGATCTGGGGGTCAAGGCCGTTGGTAGGTTCGTCCAGTAGCAGCAAGCTCGGTTTGTTGAGCAGCGCGCGGGCGATATGTAGGCGCTGCCACATGCCGGTGGAGAACTCCTGCACTTTATCGTCACGGCGGTCGGTCAGTTGCACGATGTCAAGCGCCTCGGCAACCCGTTGGTGGCGCTCGCGGCTGGACACCCCGGCCACGTCCGCGAAAAACAGCAGATTGCGCCGCGCACTGGCCCGGTTGTAGAACCCGCTGTTGCCACCCAGCACTAGGCCGGTGCGGCGCCGAGCCGCGCGCGGGTGTTTGATGGCGTCAATGCCGTCCACCGTAATGCTGCCCTCTGTGGGGGTTAGTAGGGTTGCGCACATGCGGACGGTGGTGGTTTTGCCGGCGCCATTCGGGCCTAATAACCCGACGATTTCGCCGGCTTGGATTTGCACTGACACGTTATCTACGGCAGTGCGTTTGGTGCGGTCATTGCGATCGCCAAAATCTCGCCGTAATCCGACGGCGTTTAAGATAGTTGTAATGATAATTCCTCAAGTTCGAATTTTATGTTTTGCAAAATGGCAGAAAACTTTAGCGGCATCTGCTTTTTGGGTACAGTAAATACGAGCCGAAGGAATTCAGTATCAGCGTTAAGCGATACTAAAGGTTACCGGCGGCTCGCGCAGGGCGGGCGCTGGCAAACATAAAGCGGCAACTCCAGAATAAGTTTTGGTTACGACTGCCGCAGTTTAGCGACAGCGATAGCAGCATAGCAGACAGCAAGGCTAGTAGTAAAGCTAGCATCGCCAATCCTGACCCCGAGGTGCGCACTTAACTACGACACCGGCAGAGAGTCGGCTTAGGATGCCGGAACAAAAACGCTACTAATCGACCTCTAATCGGGGACTAAATACGCATTTTGCAGCATTATCGCGCCCGCTTCCGTTAGCGGACGCAGCACAATCTCCGTGACATTTTCAAAATCAAAGTTGAGGGCAACTGCCCCTGCATCATGATCCAGTTGCGTCCATCCGAAATCTTGGAGCGGCACCCGCAACTCGCCCAACGGCGTGAAACCTTCCCAAACCGTGACTTCGCCGGTGAAGCCTTGCCATTGCTCAAAATGGCCCGGATGGCCAGCCAACGCGGGCGTGCCAACCGGGGCGTCAACCCGTACCTCATTACCTTGGCCGTCAACCAGCACAATGGCAAGGGATTGGTCGGGGGTTAAGGCGTTGAAGCCTGTCTGACTGGAGTCCACGGCGACAAAGAGGGAAAGCGCGGCATAAGGCTTCCAATTGGGCATTGTGACCGGGAAACGGAACTCGGGTGGCTGCGCGAGGGTTGGAGCAAGCCCCGAATCGGTCAGGCTGTGGCCCCAGTTGAGTTCATAAAGCGATAATCGCTGCGAGGGTCTAGTCAGCACGGCAGGATGGTTAAAGAAACCGTGGCCGACAGCAGCGGCCGGAAAAGTTTGCACATACCAGTTGATGGCGGCGGTGCCCTGCGTGGTCGCTCGCGCTACGCCCAGCGCATCCGGCTCTGGCAAGACGGGCCGCATGCCCGGGAATGCGGTGGACGCAATCACCGGATAGCCAAACATCGTGGCAGGTTGGGGCAAATATGGGGTGAATGTGCTGGCATCGCTGAGTAACTCAGGCGTCAGTTCCGCATAAAACGCCGTTAAATACCGAACGAGAAAGTCCTCTTGTTGTTGCCGAGTCAGCCAAGTGGTTTGGTCATCTTGGTTCGCAAAACTGCGATCCCCGAAGCGGTCATCAAAAGTAAAGGCGCGGTTAAAGAAGTTGTGATTAGCGCCGCGTAGAAATACCGCATTTGCAAAAGTGTGACGGCTTGGGGCAGCGGCCAAGATCTCATCGAAAACAAGTTGACCAAGATTGTCCACATCGCCGTCAAATTCTGGCAGGATGATGGCGGTGGGGATATCGGGATGGTCATCCTCTTGCGGCACGATTGTTGAGGCGATGCGCACGATGGAACGCACTCGGTCTAGCCCGCGTTCAGCGTCAAAGCGATAGATATGGTCGGCCACTTCGCCGCCGCGTGAATGCCCGACTAGGTGGATATTGGTCAGGTCAACCTTGTTGGCAAGGTCAATGCCAAATGGAGGTTGAGTGGTTTCAACGGATGCTCCCTGCATATCATCCAGCGAGTCGCTGGCCGCACCCCTCGGCAACGCAGCATTTGCGGACGCCAACGCGGCCATCGTCTGGTCAAACAACTCATAAGCCCATTCATCACTGCCCGATTCCCCAAAATCAAAGGAGTAATTGACATTGATGTTGCTGCTTAGTGCCACAAAGCCCTGCGCCGCCATTTGTCGCACGGCATAGTCAAATCCCGCATATATCTCATCGTGTATTGAAGCTATTTGGGTAGCCCCATGCAAAAACACCACCACCGGGAAGGGGCCTGCGCCATCGGGCACCGCAATGATGCCCGTCAACGGGGACGGCACCGGGCGACCAATCGCGTTGGTAATCCCGGCATCGCCAAGGTTATAGTTGTGCACCGCGATATTGGTGTCGACGGCCAAATACCCCGCCATATCCGACAAAGGCAGTACTGCCGCAATTGCCGGGCTTTCCGATCCGGAAGGGGCGCTCGGACTCGGGCTCGGGCTGGCAGTCACCACCCCATCTGGCGCAATGGGCACCTCGCTCAGCGAACCACCGCGCACGCAGCCGCCAACACCCAGCGCAATCAGAACTAGCGTTAAGGCAGCAGCCAGTAAAGCAGCAACTAAAGAACCGGTTGAGTGCCGTTGCGTTGCAGCCATCATGAACCCTAATTCATCTCAAGCCCAATAGCTCGTAAACCGATGTAACCTATTCCGCGCTGAGAATGTCCACCACAAAGATCAGATAACTATTGGCCGGAATCGTGCCCATATCCCGATCTCCGTAGCCATACTCTGGCGGCAAAATCAGCAGAACTTGCGAACCAACCCGCTGGCCAGCCAACCCTTCTTGCCAACCGGAGATTACACCGTTAAGCGGGAAAAACGCCGGTTCGAAGCGCTCCCAAGACGAGTCAAACACAGTGCCGTCCAACAGCCAGCCGGTGTAGTGCACAGTCAGGCTATCGGTGGGCAACACCTCACGTCCGGTGCCTTCAATCAAAGTTTGCGCCACCAGTTCATCCGAAGGTGAAAAGTCCGCCGGAATGTCAATTGACGGCGCACCATCGGCTGCCAACGTCACAGTCGGCAAGCCAGGCACAGGCGGCACTGGAGTGCCCTCGGCGCGGGTCGGTACAGACACGGCGTCCTCAATTTCAAGGAACCACAAAATAGAAACCGGCTGGCCGTCATCACCCGGAATAGCAGTTGGGCTGGCCCAAAGCAACTGCGCCCCCACGTTCGCACCTTCAAGCGCCGTGGTTAAGAACTCAAACTGCGCGGCACCGTAAATGAACGTTTCGGTGGTGCCATCCTCCCAAGTGCTGGAAACTTGCTCCCCGGTATCGCCGCGCCAGCCGACCATCTGGACAGTCAATTGCTGTCCGGATTCCAACGGCGCGCCCGTCCCTGGGGTGAGTAGCCGAGTTTCTTGCTCCAAAACCCGCAGCGGCAGGTCAATATCCACCGTCGGTTGCCCGCCACCGGCACCGGACACCTGAACGGCGTCAATAGAACCAGCCTCAGTTACGTCCGCGGGCGGCGTGGCGATAGGCTCCGCGACGGTAGCGGTATCTGGCGGCGTGGCCAACGTACCCCCGGTATCCCGGTCGGTCAGCACCAAAGTGAGCACGCCAAGCACAATAGACAGGGCACTCAGGCCAATGCCAGCACCGGCTAACGTTTTGCCCGCCCCCCAAGTGTCATTGGCATGTAACAGGCCAAATAGCCCCACCACCAGCGGGATTATCCCCAGCCAAAATAGTAATGCGGCTGGGTTATGTAGGCCCACAAAGAACAAAACTGCACCCGCTATTAAACACAGCGCGGCGATGGCGACGGACGCCAGCGCCATCGGATTACGGCCTTGGGTTTCCGCGCCAAATTGCCGGTTGTCCACGCGGCCGCCTTGCCAGCCGTCTTGCCGGGTGCGCTGCCGGTCATCAAAAGTCATGCGTTTACCATATCCGCTACGTTGGACAAAAACCTAAAGCTAAGGGCAAAATGAACTGTGCCTAAGTCGCGTCGCTCCAATCGGCGCCCTTATCATGCGCCACATACGCCAGTGGATGTCGCGCGAGCGCGTGGTGGTGGCGCTCCGCGTGTCGAAACCAGCGAGGCGGGCGAATGGGCGGTGCGGCAAGTGAACTCACCGGAAAACGTGTACCGCTGCCCCGGCTGCCAACACCTGATAGCGCCGCGCACCGATCATGTTGTGGCGTGGCAGTTGGATGATTGGCGGGGTGCGGCGGTGGGCCTAGATGAGCGCCGACATTGGCACACGGCCTGTTGGACTAAATGGGGGAGGCGCCGATAATGGCACCAGTAAGCGAGCCGATTGGCCCAAATACCATGTTACCCGCGCATCGAACCCGCGAGACGTTAGAAACGGCTGACGGATTCGAGTTGGTGGCGGAACTCGCCCTACCGCTTACTGCCACGCCGCGCGCCACGCTCATCTTAGTGCATCCACTTCCCACAGCGGGCGGTTCCATGGACTCCCATTTATACCGGAAAATCGCTTGGCGGCTGCCCGCGCTTGCCGACCTCGCAGTGTTGCGCTTTAACACCCGGGGCACCAGTTCCGAGTTCGGCACCTCGCAAGGGCGGTTTGACTTTGCGGGCCGCGAACGGTTTGACCTTGATGCCGCAATTCAGTTTGCCCGCGCCAAGTTTTTACCGCGAATTTGGTTGGTCGGCTGGTCTTTTGGCTCGGACGTGGTGCTACTGTATGGCAATCAGCCCGGGGTAGAGGGCGCTATCTTGCTGTCGCCGCCGTTATTGCGTGCCGACGACGCCGCGCTGGCGGCGTGGAACGCGGGGCCGCCGCCGGTTGCCAATGCGAATCCGGGGGTGGAACACGCGCCCGGCAAGCCGCTGGTAGTTTTGGTGCCAGCCTTGGACGATTATTTGCGCCCGGTGGCCGCGCGGGCACGTTTTAACCGCGTAAAACAAGCAGAAATTATCGCCGTGCCGGACGCTCATCACCTCTGGACGGGGGAGCGGTTTGTTAGTATAGTGTTAAACGAGATTGTTGGCCATGTTTTGCCCGGTAGTCCGCCTTTGCCAGACACTTGGCCAGCAGCGTAGCCTTTAAGGAGGGTTTAGTGACCACCAACCCCCTAGCTGCGTTGCCAGAACTCGCGATAACTGAACTCCATGCCGGTGGTGGCACCCCAGTGGTGCTGCTTCATCCTTTCCCGCTCGACTCGCGGGCTTGGGGGCCGATGGCAAAAGAGCTGGACTGGGGCGTGCGCGCAATTGCCGTGGATTTGCCCGGCTTTGGCAAGTCATACGTGCGTGGCTTAGCGCCGTCCATTGATTTAGCTGCGGATGCCGTTTATCAGTCGTTGATCAACCACGGGGTTGGCAACGCCATTGTGGTGGGGTGGTCGTTTGGCGGTTACGTCGCGTTGGCTTTGGCCGAGCGCCATCCCAGCTTTGTGGTGGGGCTAGGGTTAGTCTGCTCCAAAGCATCGGCAGACCCGCCCAAGCAACAAGAAAACCGGCGGCGCATTGCCCGTGATCTGGAAATCCAGCAATCTTTACAGCCGATTTCCCCGTGGCTGAGCCAAGCGGTAGGCACTACCACGTTAGCGCAGCGGCGGCAGTTGATCCCGACGGTTGAGGGCTGGTTGCAGAGCCAGCACCCGATGGGCGTCGCGTGGGCGCAAAAGGCGATGGCGCGGCGGCCAGATCGCAAGCAAGTGGTGTTCAACTTCCCGGGGCCTTTCGCCGTGGTTTCTGGGTTAGAGGATAAGTTGGTGCCAGATGGCGAGGCAGAGGAACTCGCGAAGGGCGCTCGCAATGGTGCCCATACGGTGATTCCGGGGGTTGACCACTTGGCTCCACTTGAGGAGCCTAAAGCGGTGGCGCGGGCGATCTCGCTGCTGCACGCTCAGGTGGTGCCCCACGTTAATGCGCCTTCTCGTACTACTCGGTTGCGCAAGGCGTTCCGCGCCTGAAATACCCCGTCATGCCGGGCTCGATCCGGCATCTCACATACCACTTGTGACAGATTGCGAGTCAAGCCCGCAATGACGTGAAAATACCCCAGCACCGGCACGGCTTAAAGCAGAGTTTGATCCCTTTAGCTCTTGATGGGTGGTTTCGAGACCGGGCTGCGCCCGCCTCAACCACCCGTGCAGTGACCCTACTGCGGTAGGGCTTGTGGTTTATTGACTGCCGCTGCGCTGCTTATTTTACTGAGATGTGGTTAAACCCTGCCGCTTTGTTTAGGCGGTTGTGGACAGCGAGCGCGACGCCGGAATCGGTGGGTGGGGCAAAGGCAATAATGCGGTCGGCTTGCAGACTGTCGAGTTGGTGGAGCGCCGCAAATAGTTGGCGGGCTTGGGCGCTGGCATCGTGCCGCGAGCCGTACGAAATGAATGGGTAGTTGGTGAAGGTTTCGGCGTCATCATCGAAGCCCAAGACGCCGATATTTTCGCCGCTATGTCGCTGCAAATATGCGAGGGCTTGGTTGGGGGTGCCGGTAAAGATGGCGATGGGCGTCTGTGGGGCGTAATGGCGGTACTTCATGCCGGGGGCGGCGGGGGCGACATCGGGGTCAAGTTGCGTCGTGATGGCGGCATCGATTTGGATCGGGCCAGTAATCCGCTGGATTTGTTCGACGGTGACGCCACCGGGCCGCAGCAGGCGGGGCATTTTGCCGGTGAGGGACAACACCGTTGATTCGACCCCAACAAGGCAGGGTCCACCATCCAGTACCACCGGAATTATGCCATTTAGCTCCGTGAAAACGTGTTGCGCGGTGGTAGGGCTGGGTTGGCCAGCCGGGTTAGCGGAGGGAGCGGCGAGTGGGAAGCCGCATTGTTGCAAGACGGCTTGGAAGGCCGGATGCGCGGGGGCTCGCAGTCCGACATCGCCGCGCCCAGCTGTGACAGCATCGGGCACTTTTGCCTTTTTAGGCAGGATGAGAGTGAGCGGGCCGGGCCAGAATGTGGCCATCAGCTCGGCGGCGAGGTCAGGAATCTCGGTGACCAAAGTGCTTGCTTGCGCGATGCCAGTAACATGCACGATGAGCGGGTTGTCGGCGGGGCGTCGTTTCGCGGCGAAAATGGTCGCGACGGCTCTGGGCGAGAGCGCATTGGCCGCTAAACCATAAACCGTTTCGGTGGGCAAACCCACTGGTAAGCCAGCGCGCAACAATTCTGCCGCCGCCTCAATATCATTAGTGGAGTTAGCGGATAACAGTTTGGTATTGAATTCCATAAATAAGGTTACCGATGATATTGGGCGCGTCTGGCCAAGAAATTACCGAGCGCTTGCGCGGCCTGTACTATCAAAATAATTACGCCCACCACAAAGTACATCAACAACCAGTTAAAACGTTGATAACCATGCACCAGCGCTAAGTTACCTAACCCGCCTGCCCCTAAGAAACCCGCAATGGCCGTCATATCAATAACGCCAACAGTTAGAAAGGTATAACCCAGAATAAGCGGCCCTAAAGCCTCGGGAATCAAAACTGTGCGGATAATGCGAAATGGTGATGCGCCCATCGCGCGGGCAGCCTCAACCACACCCGGATCTATCGTGATTAGGTTTTGTTCCACCAGCCGTGCCGACGCAAAGGCGGCCACAATGCTCATCGCAAAGGTAAACGCTGACCGGCCAATAATTGTGCCCACTACCATTCGGGTGATAGGGCCAAGTGCCACCGCGAAAATTAAGAACGGAATAGGGCGGACAAAGTTTATCAGCACATTAAGAATGGTGAACACTATCCGGTTGGCCAATAAGTTGCCGGGCCGAGTCAGGTATAACCCTAATCCCATCACCAAACCGAAAAAGCCGCCTACTGCAATAGCGATCCCGGCCATATACATCGTGTCAAAAAAAGCCTGCTGCAATAGCGGTAGAAACTGCTCCCAGTTAATGACGTTATTCATGTGGTAGCTCCCTTTGCCCGATGAGGTGAGATTGCGGGTCAAGCCCGCAATGACGGAAAGCGAGTTCGCAATGACGGAAGGCGAGTCCGTAATGATGGAAGGCGAGTCCGCAATGACGGAAGGCGAGTCCGTAATGACGGAAGGCGAGTTTGGGCTGGTTACTCATTATGCCTCTTAATCCAGTATGTCGCCGGGGAAAATGGGTGGGGCAGGGATGCGTGGGATCTGTCCAGTTTCCAGATAGGGCGGCTGGGCAGCCGCATCCTCGCCCCCACCTAAATCCTCAAACCCCACGACATCTTGTAACGCGGCAATGGCCCGGTCAATATTCGCCGGGTCTTTAGCAGAAAGCTCAAACGTCACCGAACCATAAGGCCGGTTCAGCACATCGGTAATGCCACCATGAATTACATGGGCATCAACATCATGCTTAACTAACGTCCGCAAAATATAAGCTGAATTACGGTCGCTATCTTGTACTCCCACGGTTATCAACCGCCCCTGATGCCGATCCCGAAGTTTAGCGAGCGCATCATTATCGGGCCGGTCTTGTAACGCGGTACCGACAAAGCGTTTAGTAATAGCCTGTTGCGGATGGGTAAAGATCTCATAGGTATCCCCAAGTTCCACCACGCGGCCATTCTCCATTACCGCTACGCGGTTACATAACTGTCGAACCACACTCATCGCATGGGTAATTACCACAATGGTAATGCCTAAATCGCGGTTCACCTGCTTGAGTAAATCCAACACATCTTTAGTGGTTTCTGGGTCTAAAGCGCTAGTGGCCTCATCGGCCAATAGTATTTGCGGTGAAGTAGCCAAAGCGCGGGCAATACCCACCCGCTGCCGTTGCCCGCCAGATAACTGCGAGGGGCGCATATTGGCTTTATCGGAAATACCCACATAAGCTAGCAACTCCGCCACCCGTGCTTCGCGCTTAGCCTTAGGCCAACCGGCTACCTCTAGCGGGTAAGAAACATTGCCAGCAATAGTGCGGGATTGTAATAGATTGAACTGCTGGAATATCATCCCAATGCGCGCCCTAATGGGCCGCAATCGCGCCTCGGATAGCGCAGAGATATTGGTGCCATCGACAATCACCGAACCAGATGTCGTTTTTTCCAGCGCATTTATCAGCCGCACAAGAGTGGATTTCCCAGCCCCAGAATAGCCGATAACCCCGAATATCTCGCCTTCATAAATATCAAAGGTTACGTCATTAACCGCCACCACCTCTGGGCGTTTCCTGTTTCCCGGAAACACCTTAGTGGCGTGGTCAAACTGGATGATGGGCTGGTTCACGGCCTGGCTTTCCACGAAAAGATCGTCGGTGCGAGAGGGTCAGTAACAAGTGGGTCAGTAACAAGAGGATCAGTAACGAGAGGGTTAGTAATAAAAAGGGGTCTGTAAGAGATGATACTCCAATAGACCCCTTTCAAGAGCTAACCTGCTACTAGTTGCTGCGCAGGTTGGTCTCGATTTCTGACAAGATCCGAGCCAAATCAGATGCTGAGTTGGTGCGAATCGCGGCAGTGCCAGCCGAACTCTCAATCAAAGCGTTAATGACCTCAGGCGAATTTTGGAATAACTCAACCAACCGAATAAAGGTCGGGTTTTCGGCATCCTCGGCGCGCGACACCCAAACGTTGATATAAGGCTCCGCAGCAGGCGAAGCCGGATCGTCATGGAACAAAGCGTCCTCAAGCGACATACCAATGCGGGCAATCATCGAGTTATTAACGATGGAGCCATCCACATCTTGCAAAGAAATAGCGGTTTGTGCGGCGTCAACCGGAATAACAACCGCGCGGGATTCAGCGGCAATAATGTCAGCCGGCGTCGAAAGCGAGTTACCGCCATCACGCAAAGTAATTAAGCCAGCATCTTGTAGTACCAATAACGCGCGGGCTTGGTTAGTAGGGTCATTAGGAATAGCGACCTGAGCACCATCCGGGAAATCTGCAACCGCAGCATGGCGCAGCGAATATAACCCAAGCGGATAAACGGCAGTCGCCCCAATCGGCGTTAAATCATTGCCGGTATTGACATTGAAGTTCGCCAAGAATTGTAGGTGCTGGAACTGATTGAGATCCAAATCGCCATCGGCCAAAGCTTGATTAGGCAACAAGAACTCCGAGAAGTTGACAAACTCAATATAGATGCCTTCCTCACGAGCCAAATCGCGGAATATCATCCGGTATGGTTCCTCGGCATTTACTACCCCGATACGGATGGGATCGGCAGCGGAACCAGCGGCGGCCTCGGCTGCGCCAGCCCCACCAGCACAAGCGCTGAGGGCGAGCACAGCAGCGGTAGCTAGGCCAGCGGCCTTCGCTAATAAGGAAAAACGAGATTTCATTAGTAAAGTAGTCCTTGGGTTGATTGCGGATGAACGTTAGGTTTGTCCCGCATTTCTGTCCGCAACCCAAGCCCCAGTCATCGGCGCTAAACCGCCAGTGCCGAGCCGATAATCATTCAGAGATATCGCCTGTGCTCCGGACACTTCTGTGGGCCACGTCACACTCTACGCGGCCCCCATTAAGGTCGGGTAAACATCCCCTTAACCTGAGCGTCGAATAGCGCGAGCCTGAGTGTCGCAAGGCCAGCCCTAAGTATCCGGCCCTAAGTATCCGGCCCGCAATAGTCACGCGGGCAAACAAAATATGTGTCGCGTTGCACCTGAGTACCGCCGGGCAGATTATGGTAGTCTCGCACCGATGAATACTGCAACGCCTGTAAATTCCACGCTTACCCCCACGGCTCAACCCGCGTCTGAACATCCTAGTGATACCGCGAAAAAGACGGTTGTCGTGCTATTCGGCGGTCGCTCGTCCGAACATGCCATCTCGGTTGTGACGGCTGCGGGTGTGATAAAGGCGCTGGATAAATCCAAATACGATGTTATTCCCATCGGCATTACCAAGCATGGTCAATGGGTGATTCCCGATCCAGATTTCATCAACGCTAATCTTGACAGCGCCACTTTGCCCGAAATCGTGACCGCATCTGAGGGCGAGGTAATGCTTTCGTTATTGGATCGCAATAAGAGCCTGCGCGAGGTTTGGTCCGATAAACCGCCTACCGATTTAGGCCAAGTTGATGTGGTATTCCCATTACTGCATGGGCCATTTGGTGAGGATGGGACGCTGCAAGGTTTATTGGAACTCGCAGATGTGCCTTATGTTGGGTGCGGCGTAATTGCGTCGGCAGTTGGGATGGATAAGCACTATATGAAGGTAGTGTTTGAGGCGGCTGGCTTAGCCGTCGGGCCTTATGAAGTTGTGTTAGCTAAGGAATGGCAGCAAGACCCGGCAGCGGTAACCGAGCGCATTTCACGGCTCAAATTCCCGCTGTTTGTCAAGCCTGCGCGCGCGGGTTCGTCCATCGGCATTACTCGTATTACTTCGCTGGATGAATTACCGGCTGCAATGGAAAAGGCGCAGCTAAATGATCCCAAAGTTGTGGTAGAGCAGGGCATTGAGGGTCGCGAAATTGAATGTGCGGTATTAGGTGGTCGTAATGATGGGCCCACTAGAACGTCGTTGCCCGGCGAAATTGTGGTAGATGGCGCTGAGTTTTATGACTTTGAGTCGAAGTATTTGGGCGAGGGTGATGTCACGCTGGCTATTCCGGCCGCCTTGCCACCGTCGGTAATAGCCGACGTGCAAAAAGTGGCAGTTAAAGCTTTTGATGCTTTAGAAGGTGAAGGCTTGGCACGGGTAGATGTTTTTGTTACGCCCGACAATCAAGTTATCGTTAATGAAATAAACACGATGCCTGGGTTTACGCCCATTTCCATGTATCCGCAAATGTGGGCTGCATCGGGTCTGGCCTACCCCGACCTGCTTGACGAACTCATCCAACTCGCGTTAGAGCGCCCTGTCGGCTTGCGGTAAACAATCACTGCCCGCGCATCGTTTTTCGCCTTCGCGCGCTCCGGTCGCGCTAAAGTGTCTGCTAGATCACTGCTAATTCACTGCCCACGCAACCGACAAAAAACGCAGCAGCACTACAACGCGCTGAACCGAATATGTTAGTGTTTGCCGAGTTGGCACACGCAGCTAATCCACAGTGCGTGTGAACCATACCGACCGAAAGGAAACCATTATGGCTGAATTGCGTGACCCGGTAGTCACCGAGACCTACGTTGACACCACTCGCACCTACGCGAACCCCACCTACACCACCCCCGTGAATAACGGTGTAGTTGGTTCGTACGTTGAGCCTGCTGATCATAGCCACCACATTTTGCGTTGGTTGCTGTGGGCAGCGCTGGCTTTGATTCTGCTGCACCTGCTGTGGAACGTGTTCACGCACTTCCGCCTTGAGGAGCAACTGCGTCGGGTTGAGAACACGGTTAACACCGTTCACTACAGCGTAGTCCAGAACAGGTAACCCGTTAGCTTAGCAGGGTACTTGTAGCTTAAATCGAGTAGGAGCCAGCTTGCCTGAGTTCCTACTCGATTTATTTTTGCCTATTTTCGTAGCGACGTGCTGTAATCTGCACACCAAAATGTCCAGCCAAACAAACCGTTTGACTGGACTAGTTGTTTTGATGGCAAAGATATGTATGGGGAGAGGTTTATTCTCGGGATGAGATGCAAGGCAGAGTTGCGCGCCGTGTACTTAAGCTACACAAGCGTGACGATAACGTAGCAGATCGCCCGTGAATAAAGCCCTAGACAGTTACTTTGCGGGTAACTTTGCCCGCCTTCAGGCACGAGGTGCAGACGTTCAGCCGCTTCGGGGTGCCCTCAACAATCGCGCGGACGCGCTGGATGTTCGGGTTCCAACGGCGCTTGGTTTTCACTTGCGAGTGTGAAACGGAGTTGCCGAACCCCGGGCCTTTGCCGCAGATTTCGCAGTTAGCAGCCACTTTGAGTTCTCCTACATTAGTTGCGAGCGAGTAAACGCTCTATTTATTACGGGATAAGTTTCAGTCGCAGCCAAGCACTCCCGCTAGAAAGTCTAACCAGATAGTCAAATGGGCGCGCTGATGCAACCGTACAATAATACCCACCTTTAGCGCCATAACCAAATCGACGGGTACTCGCGCGCCAGCACCTAGCCGCTTAAGGACGATGCCGGAAAAACGCGAGCGCAAAAAGCGTAGCGTTAGGTACATGCCCCGCAAAGTACCTTTCGCAGATGTCGCCCAGCCGCCAGCCATCAGAACTTGGCTCGGCTTGGCCACCACGGTGCTATTGCGCGACCGTGATCTGCTCAATTCGGTAAACGTTTTCCCGGTGGCTGATGCCGACACCGGCACTAACATGGCGGTCACGATGCGGGCGGCGGCGCAGGCGGGTGTCGCCGCTCCCGACAACGCCACCTCGGCTGAGGTGTTGGCTACGGCCTCGCGCTGGGCTTTGAGTGGCGCGCGGGGCAACTCTGGCGTGATTCTGAGCGAGTGGTTGCGCGGGTTCGCGGTGGCGGTTGGTAAGCGCGCGAACCTTGGCCATGCGTTGCACGCTGCGGCTGATGCCGCTTGGAAGGCTGTGGTGAAGCCGGCGCCGGGTTCGATTTTGACGGCGATGCGGGCGGCGGCGGATGCTGCGCTGAAAGCGGAGGCCGATGGCCACGGCTCGCCGTTGGAAGCTGCTGTCGCAGCCGCGCGTGCGGCGACCGCAGATTCGCCGCGCGAGTTGCCGGTGTTGGCTACTGCTGGGGTGGTTGATGCTGGGGCGTGCGGGTTTGTTTTGCTGCTGGAGGCTTTGCGGGTGGTGCTAGCTGGTGAAGCTAACTTGGCTGGTTCGCCCAACACGGACGCGACGCCCGACCCGGCAGCCGTCCAGTTGGGGGTGGATACGCATCAAGACACTGATGGCGCCCCCATCATCCCATCTGAACCGCATGGCAGTGCCGAGGCGGTCAACACCGACGAATTTGAGGTCATCTTTAACCTCTCGCGCCCTGCCGATGCGCTGGATTATCAGGCGGGGACCGTGGTGCGGTTACTGCGCGAGCAATTGGCGGCGTTGGGCGATAGCGTAGTGGTAATCGGCGGCTCGGCCACCGACATTGACATTCCCTGTAAAGGCGATTTCACCACCCGCAGCTTAGGTACTGCGGCTCCGGCACCGAAAACTGGCCCAGCGGTTGATTTGGCTGACGATGATGACATCGAGCAGACCACCGGCATTCCCTCGGCTTGGCACGCCCACGTGCACGTTAAGCAACTCAAGCCGGTGTTGCAGCTAGTAGATAGGTGGCGCGTGCAGGGGCTAGTGACGGCTGAGCAGATCAGGTACCTAGCGGCACCGCAAAGCGATACCAGTGTCTGGGCGATGACGTCGGATCGGAAAAAAGTCCAAGCTCTCGCTGAGTTTGGCGTCACTGTGCAGTTGATCCCGCAAGGCGAGGCCGATGCGGTTGCTGACATTGCCCGCAGTTTGTTGAGCGACATATCGCAGAACGTATTGGCGTTGGTACCTGCTTGGGTGGGCGTGGAGGCCGTGCAACAGCAGTTGGCGGCACAGCGCGCCGCGAATGCCACGGGTGGGTTGGACTTGACTGATCATATTGAGTTAGTGGAAGTAGCTGACGATAACGCGGTAGTTGACTATCTATTGGACAAGATGGACGCTGGCGCCGGTGGCTGAGTCGGTTAAAACCAAGGGTGACGCGGTTGCCCCGCTGGGCGGTTACTCCCGTTTAGCCGAGCCGCTTAAGGTGGCGCTGCCGGGTGCGGCCAAAAAACTCGCCACTTTAGGGCTAGAGACGGTTGGGGATCTATTGGGCCATTATCCTCGCCGTTATGTCGAACCCAATCGCCAGATGCTGATAGAACAATTAACTATTGGCGAGCACGTTTCGGTTTTTGGTGAAGTGCAAAACGCTGAAATAGTCCCAAATCGCAGCGGTGGATATCGGCTGGTTGCGATGATTAAGGATGGCGCCAGCCTGTTACAACTCACGTTTTTTGGTAAATACTTTAAGAACTTGGAGTGGCGGTTAGCTGCTTTACAAAAAGGCGAACGCGGGGTTTTCTCTGGGAAAGTTGGCGCCTACCAAAATCAACTCCAGTTAGTCCACCCGGTGTATGCGATTCTTGGGGGTGAGGCGGTAAATGAGTTAGATGTCCGGCTCGCGCCCGATAACTTAATTTCCATCTATCCTGCAAACGAAAAGATCGAGACCTGGAAAATCCAGAAAGCCATCAAAACGGTTCTCGATACGTTAACCGAAAATGATGTCCCAGACATCTTGCCACCAGCCCTGCGCCAGCAGTTCGGCATTAAGCTCAGCAGGTTAGCAGCCTTACGCCTAATCCATTCGCCCGCCACTAAAGATGATGTGGAACAAGCGCAAAAGCGGTTAGGGTTGGATGAAGCGTTTATCTTACAAGTGGCATTAGTGCAACGCAAACTTCTTTATGCTAGCCACCAAGGGGTAGCTCGGGTTCTTAACGGTACCGATTCGCTTTTGCATAAGTTTGATGCGCACTTGCCGTTTTCCTTGACGGTTGGGCAGCGTGAAATCGGGCAGGTCATTAGCGCTGAATTAAGCAGCACAGTTCCAATGCAAAGGTTGCTGGTTGGCGAGGTCGGTTCTGGCAAGACGGTGATTGCCTTGCGCGCGATGTTGCAGGTAGTAGCCGCGGGTGGGCAGGCCGTATTATTGGCGCCGACGGAAGTGTTAGCCCAGCAACACCTCAGATCAATTACGGCGCTATTAGGGGAGTTAGCGGAATCATCCTTAACTCAAACTGCCTTTGTGGATGTGGCGTTATTGACTGGCAGTACGCCTACCAGTGCTCGCCGCGAGATATTGCGGGATACCTTAATAGGTAAAACGAATATCTTAGTTGGCACCCATGCTTTGCTAGAGGATAACGTGCAGTTCCATGATTTAGGATTAGTTGTTGTCGATGAACAACATCGCTTTGGGGTGGAGCAACGCGAAAAGCTGAAATCGAAAGGTAAATGGCCGCATCTTTTGGTGATGACGGCTACGCCCATTCCGCGCACTATCGCTATGACCATTTTTGGTGACCTCGACACTTCGGAACTAAAAGAGTTACCGCGCGGGCGCCAGCAAATCGATACCTTCGTCGTGCCGGAATATAAGCGCAATTGGGTAGAACGTACTTGGCAGCGCGTTGCTGAGGAAGTCGCGCTTGGGCATCGGGTATTTGTCGTCTGCCCCCGAATTGAGGAAACGACTAATACGCCAGATAGTGAGAAACGAATACCACATACGGTTGCGGCGGTTGCCGAGCAACTATCGGAAATGCCGGCGCTCAAAGGCCTTAAGATTGCAGAACTACACGGTCAAATGCGGCCTGCCGATAAAGAGGCAATAATGGCTCAGTTCCGCAGCGGCGAAACGCAAATCCTAATCTCAACAACTGTCATTGAAGTGGGTGTCGATATTCCGGAAGCTACCGTTATGGTCATTATGGACGCCGACCTATTCGGGATGTCGCAACTGCATCAATTACGCGGACGCATTGGGCGGGGCGCCGCTAAGGGATTATGCCTACTATTCAGCAAGGCCGAGCCGGGGTCTATTGGCGATCAGCGCGTCCAAATGCTGGCTGCCACCACCGATGGCTTCAAGATTTCCAACGAGGATTTAGCGTTGCGGGCCGAGGGCGACGTGCTGGGCACCAACCAAGCCGGGCGGGCATCATCGCTGAAACTGCTGCGCGTGACCGACGATGCCGAACTGATCACTGGCGCCCGCGCGGCGGCGACTGAGCTGCTCACCGCCGACCCGGATCTCGCCAGCCATCCCGAACTAGCCGCCGCCGTCGCCGCCCTAGACCCGACCCACAAAGAATTCCTCGCAAAGGGGTGAGGCTTATCCGCGGGCGGCCCATGAGGCCGGTCTCGAAACCCTTGGGTTGAGGCGGCCCATGAGGCCGGTCACGAAACCACCAAACCAGCAGCGCCAAGCCGGTTGAAAGCGGCATCCGTTCGCGGCTAAGGTTTAAGCCCGACTTAAGATACTCTCCAATCAAGACAGGGCGACACCCATGCCTACGATGACCACCGATACCCTCGCCACGATTGCCGCGCGCAATGGTGTTAGCCCCGAGGCCGCCCAAGCCATGCTGAACGCCCTGCAAATCGGTGGCGGCACGATGGCGCAGTTCAACATCCCCGAACTAGGCGGCTCCGGCCAATGGATGCGCGGCGGGATGACGATGGTGGGCGACATGTTCAATAACGCGCTCAAGGCGCGAGTGGACGGGTTGTGTAACGATCTGACGCCGTTGCTGGCCGCCAATCCGGCCTTTGCGACTCCGGCGCAAAACCCAGCGATGGCTACTCAGTCGCAGTGGCAATACGCCCAACCGCAGCCCATGACACCGATACAGCCAGTTACGCAAATGCAGGCGCAAACGTCCACTAACAACTATCCAATCACCCAAATGCAACCTATGGAGCCGATGTCCACCATGAATCCGATGGAACCAATGCAACCTATGAACATGCAGGCGATGCAGCCGATGGCTATGCAGCCGATGCAACCCATGACCATGCAGCCGATGGCGCCCATGACCTTCGCCCCGATGTCAACCGCCGCTTGGTGGCCCAGTAACCTCGGCAGCCCCAGCGCTACCGGCGCCCAGAACGGGATGCAGTACGCGGTATTCCCCGCGTCGCGTCGTCTCGCCATTAACATCAACGGTTCGACAAACCTTTATGACACCGGTGCACACCTAATTTCCGGCGTGCAGCAACAGCAGGGCACCGGCCTGTCGTCGGTGGCGTTCACCAGCCAACTCGGCACCTTCGGCCTCTCGGCATTGCAGCGCGCCTAGGCTAAACTAAACACGTGACCAGAATTGTGGCGGGGGCATTTGGGGGCCGACAGTTAGCTGTGCCTGCCAAGGGCACCCGCCCTACGTCCGACCGCGTCCGCGAGGCGCTATTCTCCAAGCTGGATCACGATGATGCGGTGCAAGGGGCTAACGTGCTCGACTTGTTCAGCGGTTCGGGCGCGCTCGGTTTAGAGGCGATTTCCAGGGGAGCCCGGCAGGCCACTTTGGTGGATGCTGGTAAGGATGCCGCCAAAGTCGCCACGGCCAACGTTGCGGCCTTGGGCGTCGGTGACAAAGTCCGGATAGTAACTGATGATGCCGCTCGGTACACGGCGGCGATGTGTCGCGGTGGCGGCCTGTACGGCGCAAACTTACGCATGGCACCAGCGGGCGACAATCCAGCATTGCAGGCGGCACTCATCCAGCAGGCCGCGAACCGGGCGTTAAATCTGGTATTTCTCGACCCGCCCTACGACTATCCAGAAAATGATCTCACTCAAGTGTTGGCTAATCTGGTGCGCACCGGCCTCTTAGTACAGGGCGCTACCATCGTAGTTGAGCGGTCTAGCCGCAGCCCACAGCCGTCGTGGCCAGTTGGGCTACAACCAGCCGGCGCTAAAACATATGGCGAAACCACGGTCTATTTCGCGCAGCCAGTGGACGCACCACCAGCGCCGCAGGTGCCCGAAGTGGCCGAGCTGACCGAGCCTGACGACGGCCCCAAGATTGAGTTCCGATGACGTCTGACGCTGACGCAACGCCACTAAAAATCGCCGTATATGGTGGCTCTTTTGACCCCATCACTTATGGGCATATCGATATTGCGCGCCGCGCCTTAACCATTTTCGATAGAGTTGTGCTTGGGGTTGCGGCGCATCCAAATAAAAAGACGTTATTCACCACCGCCCAGCGGATAGATTTAGTAAACCAGTCATTTGCGGATGACGCGGTAACAGGTCGTGTTGAGGCCAGAGCGGTTACCGGCCTGCTCGCCCAATTGGCTCAGCAAATAAATGCAACAGCCTTTATTCGCGGTTTACGCAATGGCGTTGATTATGAAAACGAACAACCAATGGTGATCCATAATCGGCGGTTGGCAGACGGCATTGAGACGGTGTTACTAGTTGGCGATCCGGCACTTGGCCATATCTCATCATCGTTTGTCAAAGAGCTAGCCAGCTACGGCGCCGACATTTCCATGATGGCGCCCCCGCCCGTCGTGGCAGCCTTACATCGCGAGTTTGAGACGGCATAATTAGTGGGTATGACAGCCCCGCAAGTGATTGACGGCCAGCCGGTACGCATCCAATATTCGGCATCCGATTTGATGTCCGTCCTAAACGATTTAAGTGCGCTGCTGGAAACCTCGAAACCCGTGCTGCTCAGCAAAGACATTCGCGTCAGCCGCGATACGGCGCTGGGGCTCGTTGAAGAACTGCGTACTGCCTTGCCGATAGCCGTTGAGCAGGCTGATGAGTCGTTCCGGGCCGCGCAACAACAGTTGGCCACCGCCCAAGCCCAAGCCGATGCTCAACTTGCCGCCGCGCAGCAGCAAGCCGCCGCGCAAATTGCCGATGCGCAGGCCAACGTTGACTCGCAGTTGGCCGGGGTCAAGCAGCAGGCCGAGGGCATTATGGCGGCAGCGCGGCGCGAGGCGGAAAAGACGCTAGCCGCTGCCCGCGACAAGCAGCAACAAATGGTCA
>JGI24699J35502_11133949_pt1 | contig 20701 bp, 14 predicted proteins | sample TergutMp193P4_FD_35502 | JGI IMG/M metagenome (IMG submission 35502) | reverse complement strand
GGCATTTGGGAGCAAGTTAGGCTGCCCGTGTCGCATCCGCAACCGGCACGTCTGCAACCGCCACATCCGCAACCGGCACCACCGGTACCGCCACGAACGTTTCGGCCCGCACCTCGGAAGGCGTCTTGCCCGTCGCTGATAACACCGCCCGCCGCAACGCCAAAGCCGAGCCATAACCGGAAAGTTCCGCGATCTGTTCCAAGGTCGCATCCGCCATGTTCCGATCCCGCAACTGCGTCAATGCCGAGTTAATGCGCGCTTCGGCCAGATACCCGCAAATCGTCTGGGTATCGCCCTCAAACAACCGATGCAACGTGCGGGTTGAAATGCCAAAATGGTTTGCGATGCGGATGGGCGACAATTCTTGGTTGGTGTGATGGGCGCGCACATATTCCAAAATGTGTTCCCGATCCACGATCACGCACTCATGCGTCATTTCCGGCTCTGGGCGGCAAGTAACCACCGCAGTCAAAAGTTGGTCAACTACCCGCGTGGTTTCGTTACGCACCGTATCATTGGCGCCCGGCTGCATCAACAACTCGCGCAACGCCGCGCAGGTGGCAGATGGCAACGCCGTCTCGGGCGGCCACACCACTAAATCGTCGCACTTCAAAAAGCCGTTCATCTGGGTGCGCTCCACGGCGATATCCACCTCAAGCACCCGCGCGCCTGTTGTCTCCATCTTTACCGGCTGCCAACCCACGGTGAGCGCTGCACAACGCGGCCCGACTACCTCACTGTGGGTACCCATCTGGAGTTTCAGCTCCCCATCCAGCACGAATGTCATCCGGACTGCCCGCCAAGGATGGCCAAAGTTATCCCCATCGGATTCCAGCCGCATGGCCGGATGCTGAATGTGCGAAACCTGGTAGGGGCCAAAACGGGCGCTGCGGCCCCGCAACGCATTATCATTGCGCAGGCCATTTCGGTCGGGGCGCAAAGCAGACTTCTCACTGCGCAAAGCAGACTTCTCAAGAGTAACGGCGACCATGGGCTTAGAACACCCGCCCTAAAAATTTCATAACCGTGACTTTAGCTTTTCGGCAACTGCCATGGCACTCACTCGGCGTTTCGCCACGTAACAATGGCCGCGCAGTATGCCAAATGCGTCGCAACCCAACCAATGCGGCGCGATATTTACTCCCACCGCGCGCGGCATATCGCCATCTTGGCGCGCCGCAGCTCGCCATAGACACTCCGCTAAAGTTTGGTAGGGTTGATGCCATGGCCTCAGTCGGTACCTTGCACACCAACCTGCGAGACGACGCTGTTAGGCACCTGACGTCCGGTACCAGCGTGGACTTGCAAGGCCCGCCCGGAAGTGGGTGTTCGCTGCTCGCACGCGCAATTTGTGCCGAGTTGGAGGATGCCGGTTGGCATGTCGTCCGGGCGCAGGGTATCGCGGCGCTGCAGGACAGGCCGTTGGAGGCGTTATCCATTGCGGGCTTGGTGGCGAGGCAGAGCGGCCCTGTTAATCCGCCGACGGCAGTGAGCGCGGCAGTGCAAGGGCTGTTAGGTGCGCTTAAGGGCAGCACCGTATTGTTCATTGACGATGTTGAGGAACTAGATGAGATGTCGGCGGGCGCTATCACCGCCGCGCATCGCATGGTGTCGTTCCCTATTTTGTCCACCTCACATCCGACGCCGCGCCCGGTGCGGCCAGCTTGGTTGGTGACGGCTGCTGTGCGGCCCGGTGTGGTCATTAAGGTGCCGCCGCTGGGGTATGTGGATACGCAGACGTTGGTGTCTGACATTTTGGGCGCACCGATTGACGCCGCCAGTTTTGCGCGGATCTTTGCGGCCTCGGGTGGGGTGCCAGCGATTACTTCACAGATTATTGGTAGTGCGCGGATGCACGGCAGCCTAAAGCTGGTTAATGGGGTTTGGACGGCATCATCCGAAATCTGGTTACCGGAAATGGCGCGGGCGGTTGAGCCGCTTTTGCATCATCTATCTCCAGAGGCGATAGACGGCTTACATGCTTTAGCCCTTGCGGGAACTATTGACGTTAAAACGGCGCAAAAGTTTATTAGTTGGCAGGTACTGGAGGAACTCGACGGTTACGGGTTAGTGCAGTTCTTACCGCGCGGTGATGAGATACTCGTTTCGATATTCCCGCAAGCGGTTGGTGACTTTTTCCGGCAGCACTCAGTTGGTGCGCGGGCGCTGCGTATTGACGATATGGTCACATCGGTATTTGGTGACGATAGCGACTTTAGGCCACGGCCTTCGGATACCGGCTGGGGTAACGCGTTACCGGGTGATCCGAGTGCGTTAAATATCGCGCAATCGTCGAAAGATAACGCCGGTCTGGTAGAAAACCGATTATTGATTGACCATTGGCATCGCGAATTATTATTACGTCGGGCGGAATGGGAACAAAACCGGACGCCGCGTACTGCTGCCGCTTTAATACGAACGATGCTTATTACTGGTACCGATAAAGATGCGCTGATGCGCGTTATTGAGGGCACGCCACGGGTGGGCGATCATCGTGATTTAGTGGCGTTCGACAATTGGTGTGCCCTATTTGTGGGCGTGGTTGAGCATAATCGCGATTGGTCGCATGCCATCTTTAGTCAATCTCGCACTGATGCCGATGAGTGGTCGCCGCTATCAGAGGCTATTGAGGACTTTATTGATCTGCAAACCGACCATGCACCCGACCCAGACGATTTAGACACGCCGCCGTCAGATGCGCCGCACGACATTCGCGAAATTGTGGCGGCGGTACGGGCCGAGTTGCTGCTCGCGCGCGGGCGGCCAGCGGAGGCATTGGTCGAGTTAGCTCGGATTGGTAAGGCAGAAACCGAGTTTGGGCGGCTGCGGCAGGCCAGCAAGCCTTGGGCGCTGCTTTTGGACGGCCAAGAGGATGAGGCGTTAACGGCGGCGCGCGATGCGTTGGCCACTGCCCGTTACGAGCATGACGTTGAGGGCATCATGGCGGCGGCGTATGTGCTGGCGTTGGGGCTGCTGATTCGGGGCCGGACGGGCGAGTTGCGTACGATGCTTGGTTCGGTGCTTAGTGCTGGGCTTTTGCCGGCGATGGAACGGCCCCAGCAAGTGGCGTTGTTGAGCATTGCGGCGTTCTTAGCGGCTGAGGAAGGCCGCCCATCTACTGCGCGGTCGCTCGCCCAGCAGGCGTTGTCACTGCAGACGGGGCCGGGACCGGTGCCGTTGGCCTCCCCCACCTTAGCCTTGGCTGAATTGGATTTGGCTGATCAGTCACCCCAGCAGGCTAAACCCGAGCAAGCGGATAGGTTGTGGGTCGAAGCCGAGATGCTGCTCGATAAAGAATATCTGGTTTCCGGTTATGTGTGTGGCGTCTTGGCTTACGTCGCGAATCCCACTAAATCGCGCGCCGAAAAACTTATTGCGGTCGCTGCGGAAATCCCGGCGCCGTTTATCCAAAAGATGAACGAACTAGTTATCGCATTAAACACCGGCGACCCTGACGCCATGATTGCGGCTGGCGATAAACTGACCGACGCCGGGCACGTCTGGGAGGCGACGGCTGCTTACACGGCGGCGCTCAACCAGTTGCGTAACTCTGGGAACGCGTCGCAGGCGGCTAAGGTACACGACGCGGCCAAGAAGCGGCTGGCTAAGTGGGGGCCGGAAGCGGCCAACAGTCTGCGGTCGGCTGCCGAGGGCGCTGACTTGACGGCACGGGAGGACGAGATCGCGCGGTTGGCGGCTTCTGGGTTGTCCAACCAAGAAATCGCACGCCGACTGCTGATTTCAGTGCGGACGGTGGAGAACCACTTGCATCGGGTGTTCCGCAAGTTAGGCGTGGAAAACCGGGCGGGCATGTCGCGCGCGTTGACTACCTAAGCGTAGGCTTCATCTTGCCGTCATTGCGGGCTTCCACCTTGCCGTCATTGCGGGCTTTGACCCGCAATCTCACCTCACCAACCATTAACAAAAGATTGGAATTTGAGCGATGGTCGCTTATCGGTATTTAGGTAATAGTGGTTTACAGATTACCGAGTTCACTTATGGGAACTGGATTACGGCAGGTTCGCAGATTGAGGCCGATACGGCGATCGCCTGTGTGCAAGCGGCTCTCGACGTTGGGATTACGTCTTTTGATATTGCCGATGTTTATGCCAACACTAAAGCCGAATCGGTTTTGGGTGACGCATTACGCGGGCAGCGCCGGGAATCGTTGGAGATATTCACTAAGGTCTATTGGCCCACTGGCCCGAAGGGGCCCAATGATTGCGGCCTGTCGCGCAAACATATTATGGAGGCAATTAACGGGTCATTGCAGCGGTTGCAGACCGATTATGTTGATTTGTATCAGGCGCATCGGTATGACTATCACACGCCATTAGAGGAAACTATGCAGGCGTTTGCCGATGTGGTGCGGGCTGGTAAGGCTTTGTATATTGGGGTTTCGGAGTGGACGCCGCAGCAGTTGCGGGCTGGGCATAAACTTGCCCAAGAACTTGGGGTGCAGTTGATTTCCAATCAGCCCCAATACTCGATGCTTTGGCGCATCATTGAGCCTGAGGTGATTCCTACGTCGGAGGCGTTGGGGATGTCGCAGATTGTGTGGTCGCCGATGGCGCAGGGCGTGTTGTCGGGTAAATATGTGCCGGGCCAGTCGTTACCAGCAGGGTCGCGGGCTACTGACCCGCATGGTGGGGCGAGCATGATTGAGCGCTGGATGAATGATGTGACACTCACTAATGTGCAAAACTTGAAGCCGGTTGCTGCCGAGTTGGGTTTGTCTATGCCGCAACTTGCGTTGGCGTGGGTGTTGCAGAATCCTAACGTAGCGTCGGCGATTATCGGGGCTTCGCGGCCTGAGCAGTTGAAAGAGAACGTTAAGGCGTCTGGCGTGGTGTTGCCGCCTGAGGTATTGAGGCAGATTGATGCTGCCTTGGGTGACGCCATCATCCGCGACCCCGCCAAAAACGCGGGCAGCCCCCTAAACCGCCCCAGCTAGCGCGGAACTTGTGACTATCGCTAAATAATTAGCTTTCCAGAAAACGAACTGAAAAAAATTGGCAGCGATATTGTGTTCAAGGTATCGCGGAACAGTCCGCTAAAGTTGGAGAGTGACCGATATGCCCGGTCCCATTATTCGCTGCGCAGGGCGGCGACTGGATCCTTGCGAGCGGCCGATGATGAGGGAATCAGGCCGGAAATGAACGTAAGGAACATGCTAACGGCAATCAGCGCCAGTGCTGCCCAAACCGGTAGGCTAGCGATGTTCGCGATGCCTTGCAGGCGGTAGACAATCGCATTACCAACAACCACCAATATCAGCGTTATTAGCACGCCCAGCGTCCCAGCCACGAACCCCACAATTAGAGTCTCAGCATTAAACACCTGTTTGATGTTCCGTTTACTAGCGCCCATGGCACGTAGAATACCAATCTCTTTGCGACGCTCTAATACTGAAACGTAGGTAATCACGCCAATCATTATTGACGAAACCACCAACGAAATTGCCACAAATGAAATCAGCCCTACGGTAACCATATTCAAAATATCAGTAACTGAACCCATTATCGCCCCTATTAAATCTGTATAAACGATGGTGCGTTCTGGGGTGCCCTGTGCAACCATCGCCTCATTGTAGGCATCGAGCATCGCGATTACCTGCTGTTTCGCAGCGAAATCTCGGGGGAACAGATTAATTGCGGTAGGTACAGCGGGGTCGGCGTATCCCAGGATATTTAGATTCTGTTCGTAAGAACTAGTCTCCGGATTAAGGATTGTGGTCATTAAATCCAAAATATCCGACTCATCCATGCTGATGGTAAAAGCTTCTGCCAGCAATTCTGGATCAAAAACTAATTGCTCTTCTATTGAGTCAAATACATCCGTGAGTGCCGTCTGCATCTGGCGGCCAATTTGGGTTTCTAATTGTCCAAAAGTATCTTGTAAGCCGCGTTCCAAATTAGTCGCCGCTATTCGCATTTGGTACTCTAACTGCCGCCCCATCTCATATTGCACTTGAGCTAGTACGGCACCTATTGACTGGGCAAGGGCGGCCTGAAGCTGACTTTGCATCGTTAATGCAACTGCGGCCAAATACTCCTCCATCGCCTGGGTGATTAACTCATTCAGCTGCGCGGCGAGTTCCTCCTCAATAGCATCTAGCGGAATCAAGTAGGCGACCGCTGCCGCCAGTTGCGCTTGTACCTCGGCGCTGGCTAGGTAGTCTGCTAATAACTCTGGGATTTGCGCAGGGTCGGTAACAGTAGCTAGCTCTGGGATAAACCCGGCTAATATGGGGGCGAACGCCTGGGTGACTCGCTGCGGATCAGCAGAAATCATACCCGCAATAGTCCCGGTGAAATCCCCAAAATCTAATTCGGGTGGCGGCGGTAGGGTTATCTGGTCGAAATCTATTTCTACTAGCTGCGCCAAATCCAGTTCCGGTAGCTGGAGGTTTAGTTCCCCTAGATTCAACAGCTGGTTGAAATCGGGTAAGTCGAAATCAAAGGAATCAAAAGCGTCTACCGGTAGTTCCAATGCGTCGGTATCAATGGCAAAAGTTTCCTCCAGCAATTGGTCGTCAACTTCTATCAACCGAGAAAAATCAAATTCAGCGCGCGGCTCGTCGCGTTCTGCCCGGAAAGTTCGTGACGTAAAGACATTAACTTCAGGTGCGGCTAGCTGCGCCTGCACAATCGGCTGCTCGGCGGCCTGTGCCATCAAATGGGCGACCAGTGCGGGTGAATAGTTAATCCCAGAACTGAGCGGCGTAATCGTAGCGCCCTCCACAGGTTGCACCACCCCAACAACTGGCAAGCTAACGGCCCTTGCCAATAGGTCGGCCATAAACGTCGCATCGTTGGAGCGGTCAATCCACACGTCAAACTCGGTGTCGTATGTGAACCAATCGGCAGGGTTGAGCAGCTTAAGATTTGCGGCCAATAATTGCTCGTATGTGAAAGTTGCCCGCCTGCGGCCTGCGCGCGAGCCAGTATCGGTGTTGTCACCAGCGGCAGCGCCAGCAGCGCCCAAATTACCTGGCGCACCGGTACTTCCAGGGCGGCCAAAACTCTCAAGTAAATTGCGCAGCTCACTGCGATCCAATAAGCCCAAAGAAAATAAGTTCAAATCCGTAATAGAGCCATCCGAATTGAGAACTAATACTAATTCATTGTAGTTTTGCGGCCAGCGCCCGGCTTTTACCTGATACAAATCTTCGTACATTGCTGGGTTTTCCAACAATTCGGTAAATGAGTTCGGTCCAAAACCAACCCCCAGCATCCCGCCGAACCCTGCTGCTTGCGGGCTGGAAAAAGCAGCCAGTACACTATCTGGGTTTACTTGCTCCACCCCCGTAGCAGTGTCGCCCAAAAACACCTGCGGGGTAACATCGTAACGGTACTGAATTAGATTAGTGTAGCTATCAAAGGCCGAGCGATTGGTTTCGATATATTCTTTTAGGGCGGCTAGGTCATTTTGTTCTCCAGCAGTGAATATCTGCGATAACACTCGGCGTTCTCGTACTTGACCCAGATCGTTATCTGTTACGGCGCTAGCGGCATTGTTTCCGCCGCTATCCCCTTCGTCGCCTCTGCCGCCAGTGCCGCCACCACCACCGCCGGGGCCTTCCAAAAACGCGCTCAAATCAATCCCCACCGCTGAAATAGTCAGCGGATACATGGCTAAAGTTTCTTCTTCAATACTAGAAATGTAGTTATCAATACCATTGGCCAGCGCTAAAATCAGCGCAATACCGATAATACCAATTGAGCCTGCGAGTGCGGTTGTAAAGGTGCGACCCTTTTTGGTCATCAAGTTGGAAAAGGATAGAGATAGCGCGGTGGTGAATGCCATACTGGCTCGCCGCACCACTCCGGGTGGCCGCGCCAATCCAAGGCTAGGGTCAAACGGATTGGAATCGGCTACCACCTGTCCGTCGCGCAGGTTGATAATGCGGTTCGCATATTGATCGGCAAGTTCCGGGTTGTGTGTCACCATAATTACCAACCGATCCCTGGCTATTTCGCTGAGCAAGTCCATAACTTGGCCGCTGGTTTGCGTATCAAGGGCACCGGTCGGCTCATCGGCCAATAAAATTTCGGGGTTATTTATCAGCGCACGCGCAATAGCCACTCGTTGCATTTGGCCGCCACTGAGTTGATTGGGGCGTTTGCGAATATGGTCACCCAAACCAACCTGCTGCAAAGCCGCTATCGCACGCTGGCGCCGTTCTGTTGGATTGACACCACTGAGGGTTAATGCGAGTTCAACATTCGCTAACACAGTTTGATGAGGAATTAGGTTATAACTTTGAAAGACAAAACCAATGCGGTTATTACGGTAAGTGTCCCAATCTCGGTCACGATATTCTTTGGTTGAGACACCATCTATTATCAGATCCCCGGCATCGTAATGGTCTAGGCCACCGATAATGTTGAGCATGGTGGTTTTGCCCGAGCCGGATGGACCCAACACGGCCGCAAACTCATTGTCGCGAAATGCCAGCGATACCCCATCAAGGGCTGTCTGCTTAAAGTTGGGCGAAACGTATGCTTTTGTGACATCTACTAGCTCTAACATAGTGCCCCCCAAGCAACTCTAGCCCCTACTGGAGCACTTGGCAATCGGGCTAGGAGCCGAGATAAGCAGGAGGATAGTCCACTTCACAGCCTCACAAATGCTTCCCCTACCCCCAAACAACCTGCCAATGGTCATGCTATAGGCGGAATTTCTGAACGGTTTAATCCATTAGCTAGGCAAGCATCCCGGAATTCATCGTTCTAATGGAACTGTAACCGCCCTAGCGCCCAAGGTTTGGCTCGCCCTATGTCGACCCCTATTTTCACCGACGAATTGGTGCTTTCGGAAAGTTCCGAAATTAGGAAAGAGATAAAGCTTTTGTTTACAGCGGCAACCAACCGAACTGCAAACTGTTGGCACTCAAAGGTCATACGGCAATAATCGAAATGCCTTGAGGTGCTTTGACCGAACGGCTCGAAAATGGCGGTCATTCAATGTTGCAATTTCCGAAATCTTTAACCGCTCGGCAACAGCAATCACCGCAGCATCAACAACGCCCAGCGGGAAATCATCATATTTATCAGTCAGAGTATACACGCGTCTCCAGTCATCATCTATTAAGTGTTCTATGACGAACTCTTTACTGGCGACAGAGTTTAGAAACCGAACTTCTGTTTGCGGGTTCTCTTGCGTTCTCAACAAATAGCAAATTTCAGTAATCGCTACATCGGGTATTATTAAACTTCCTTGAAACGATTGAAGAATAGAAGCACAAATATCGTGCTCGGCGTCGTTAGGGCGTATCGCGGCGACAATAGGCCCGGTGTCGGCAATGACATACCTCATTCCCGATAACCCTCCCTTACAGCCTGCGCGATGTAGTAGTCATGGTTTTTGGCGACATCGCGTGGTCCAGTCCCATTCCCAATACCAATGAAAGAAAACCGATTAACAGGTTCAGGCTCTGGCGGAACAAGGCGCAGACTGGCACGCCGCTGTCTAACAACACTCACCAGACTGGCAAGCTCATCTTCTGGCAAGTCCTCTGCCAGTTCAACAAGTTCCGCAAGCTGAGCGTTCATGGCAGTAGCATACCAGCACCAACGCATTCACCGCACTCCCCCCCAACCGCTCAACCTGACCAGATAAACAAAATTCCCACTTGCCGAAAACAATGGACAAATGGGAGAAATTGTTGAGACGAGAGCAATAAACTAACTTGATACGGCAGCCCAGGCAAGCAAAAAAACAATGACGCTTACTGGAATGGCAGCATTTGCCAACTTTTCTGGCGGCCAGCCAGCTTCACGAGAGCGTCTTTTGCTTACAAATGCCATTATGAAACCTATCAGCGGAAAGAGAAAAGCACAGACCATAGCGCCTGTCGCCAAAGACCTGCCGGGATTTTTGACGCCAACTCGAAACCTCGCTCCACATTTTGGGCATGACCTAGCATTAGGTGCTATTAGATTTCCACAATACGGACAAGTTCCCATTTGTAAAATTCCTTAAGCTGAAACAGGCCCTAATACTGGAGATACTGACTTATGGCTTCCAACAATCCTAGGATAGAACCAACCGATAGCCAAAACTACACCAGGTATTACTATGCGTAAAATAGCTGTTCTGGAAATTTCAGCCCACACCTGTGAGTATGAATATGTAGGATTAGCCATTCCAACTTGCTGCCACAAGCCACCTGAAGTTAGAGCGTCGCTCATCCGTAGCAAGTTGGCCGTCTCGCTATGCGGCCGGTAAATCCAAAGAACAACCACAAGTATCGCCCATGCGGCGTAAGCGATAGTCGAACCGATTAGAATTTTCCGGCCGAGGTTCTTGGGTTGCCGTGGCTCATACGCCAACAGACACAGTTCGGGATTGTTGAGTGTCATACAATTTCAATTTACCAAGGCTCTTGACGCGGCCTCGTTTATACGGTAGGTCTGGCTGAAAATCGTCCGACCAAATCTAGGGGTGGGGCTAGGGGTGGGGCTAGGAGGACTTGAACCTCCGACCTCTTCCTTATCAGGGAAGCGCTCTAACCGTCTGAGCTATAGCCCCGCACACCAATCAAGCGGCGCGTGTTCTAGGTTACCAGCCGTTTGCCCAACAAGCAAAACGCCTGGCATCATCCCACCGTGGTTTAGTCATCTATCAAAGTGAGGCGAACCCCACCAACCAACGCCGACGTGATGTTGTACAGGATTGCCATGATGGCGGCCAAAATAGTCATAATGATGACGTTCACCACCGAAATCAAGGTGGAGAGCGCCACGATACGGCCAAACTCAAAGTACTGGGTCACGTTGACAACGCCGCCGGTACCGACGGCCTCGTTGATGAAGTCTTGCAGGGTCGAGAATACGTGCAGGTGGTCGATCACCAACCAGAACAGCGCGGTCGCAACCACGGCCATGATGCCAGCCGCTAACGCCAACAAGAACGCCAGCTTCATTACTGACCACGGGTCAATCCGCGAGACAGTTAACCGAACGCGGCGCGGGCCCTTGTGGAACGGACGCGGTGCAGGCATCTGATACTGCGGCGGCAAATAGTTGGTAGGCGGCATGGGGCGCGCCAACGGCTGTTCGGGCACAAGCAACACGGGCTGCTCATCCACCATCACCGACTGCCGCGACGTGGCGAGCACTTCGCGCGCCCTAGCCATCGCGGCGGCCTTGGGGTTCAGCGGTACGTCACGCACCTGCACCGGAGCGTCTAGCAACTGGGTGTTTGTTTCGGTACTCATTCCTGCCCTACTTCGATTTTTTCTAGCGCCTCTTCAGCTTCCCGGACGGGAATGCTTTCCGAAAACTCTACCGTATCGGTATGATGACCTGCCATCTCCCCCTCAGAAGCGATTAGGCTGTCAACGCCCGGTGGAGCGGCGCTGACCGGCTCGTTGATCTCGTCACTTCGCCGTTCCACGTTGCGTGCGACCGCGATGATGCGATCGCCGGGGCCGGGCTTAGCGAATGTGACCCCTTGGGTGGAGCGTCCGGTGGGTCGCACGCCCGCTACGGACGAGCGGACGATTTTACCTTGCTCCATGATGACCAAAACTTCATCATCATTATCTACCACTAACGCGCCGACGAGACTGCCGTTGGTTTCCGGCAGTTGCGCCACCCGCACACCGAGGCCGCCGCGCCCGATCTGCCGCCAGTTATCCAGCGTCAGGGCGGTACGTTTCGCGATACCACCCTCGGAAACCGTAAAGAGGTAGGAGTCGGGTTGGATGACGTCGGCGGTTAACAGCTCGTCGTCGGCACGGAACCGCATGCCGGTGACGCCGGACGTGGCCCTCGCCATCGGTCGGAGCGTGGTGTCGTCGGCGGCGATGCGCGCGGATTGACCGGCCTTGGTAACTAGGATCAGCTCGTCGTCTGCGTTGGCGAGCATGGCAGCGATTAACTCATCTGGATTACCGTATTCGTCATTACGCAAGTTGATGGCAATCAGGCCGGCTTGCCGCGGAGAGTTGTATTCGCTGAGCTTGGTTTTTTTGATCAGACCGCGTTTAGTAGCTAACACCAGATAATCGGCTTGATCATAATCGTCAATCGCGAGGATTTGCTTTATTTCCTCACCGGGTTGGAATTGCAGCATATTAGCAACATGTTGGCCTTTGGCATCCCGCCCGCCTTCGGGTAAGTCGTAGGCCTTCGCCCGATATACTCGCCCAAGATTGGTAAAGAATAATAACCAATGGTGGGTGGTGGTCGTAAAGAAATGATCGACGATGTCGTTTTCCCGCAGTTGGGCACCCTTAATCCCTTTACCGCCCCGGCGTTGAGCCCGATACGCATCTGTTCTGGTACGTTTAGCGAAACCACCCCGCGTAATGGTGATTACCATATCCTCGCGCGGGATTAGGTCTTCATCCGTCATTTCACCGTTAAAGGGGATGATGGTGGTACGGCGTTCATCACCATATTTGTCCACGATGGCTTTGAGTTCCTCGCTGACAATGTTCCGCTGCCGTTCTGGCTTGTCGAGGATATCTTGGAGGTCTTTGATTTCGAGTTCTAAGGCTGCATGTTCCTCAACAATGCGTTGCCGCTCTAGCGCTGCCAACCTTCGTAACTGCAACGCGAGAATGGCGTTTGCTTGTTCCTCATCAACGATCAGTAAATCCATCAACCCAGTGCGCGCCCGGTCAGCATCCGCAGAAGCCCTGATCAACGCGATTACCTCATCAAGCAAATCCAAGGCCTTGAGGTAGCCTTGCAGAATGTGGATCCGCCGTTGCGCATCCGCTAACAGATATTCGGTGCGCCGCTGGATGACTTCGATTTGGTGGTGAACCCAATGCCGCACAAATGCATCAAGGCTAAGTGTGCGCGGCACCCCATCAACTAGCGCTAACATATTAGCGCCGAAAGTTTCTTGCAGCTGGGTGTGCTTAAACAGATTGTTGAGCACCACTTTGGCGATTGCATCGCGTTTTAGTTGGATAACTAACCGTTGGCCGGTGCGCCCAGACGTCTCATCGCGCACGTCGGATATGCCTTGCAGGCGACCTTCATTAACTAGTACCCCGATTTTCTCGGCTAAGTTGTCCGGGTTAACCTGATAAGGCAGTTCGGTGACTACTAAACACAGCCGCCCATGGATTTCCTCAATATTCACTACGGCTCGCATAATGATGGTACCGCGGCCTGTGCGATAGGCGGATTCGATGCCTTTGCGCCCTAAAATGGTGGCGGCAGTAGGAAAATCTGGCCCTTTAATGCGTTCCAATAACGCTTCTAACAGTTCTTGATTGGTAGCGTCTGGGTTATCCAAATACCATTGCACCCCGGCGGCTACTTCACGCAAGTTATGGGGTGGGATATTGGTAGCCATACCAACCGCAATACCGCTGGAACCGTTGACTAAAAGATTAGGGAACCGCGCCGGTAATACTATTGGCTCTTGCCGTTCCCCATCATAGTTGGGTTGGAAATCGACGGTTTCTTTGTCGATATCCCGCACTAATTCCATCGCAATGGGCGCCATTTTACATTCGGTATAACGTGGGGCAGCAGCCGAATCATTACCTGCAGAGCCGAAGTTCCCTTGCCCCGAAATCAGGGGATACCTCATCACCCAATCTTGAGCTAACCGGACCATCGTGTCATAGATGGCCAAATCGCCGTGCGGGTGATAGTTACCCATCACGTCGCCAACTACCTTGGCGCACTTATAGTATTTACCGGCAGGCCGGAAACCACCGTCATACATCGCATAGACAATGCGACGATGCACGGGCTTGAGGCCGTCACGAACATCTGGTAACGCCCGCCCAACAATCACACTCATTGCGTAATCAAGAAAGCTAGTTTGCATTTCTTTGTTTAGATCAGCTTGCTCAATGCGTCCGTGTAAATCCGCTTGATCGGCGCTCCGGAATATCTCACCGGCTGGGGTGATAAGATCCGGTTCGATGTTTAGCTCACCTATATCATCGGCCATATCATCGGCCATATCATCGACTGTATCGTCGGCTACCGCATCGGGTGTCTCATCATCAACAGAGATAATTTCTGCATCAACTATCTCGTCGTCTTGGGGGCCCATCGGCTCATTTGTTTCATCAGTCATGCTTTTGCCTTAAATATCTAGGAACCGAACGTCTTTTGCATTTCGTTGAATAAAGTTGCGTCTAGCTTCCACGTCTTCACCCATTAAGATAGAGAAAATCTCATCCGCTGCGGCCGCATCGTCAATCGTGACTTGCTTGAGGGTGCGTTGCGCCGGATCCATTGTGGTTTCCCAGAGTTCGGAGTAGTTCATTTCTCCCAGACCCTTATAGCGTTGGATGCCAGAATCTTTAGGGAGCCGCCTGCCCTCCGCCTTACCACGCGCTAGAGCCTCGTCCCGATCCCGATCGGTATAGACATATTCGTGATCGGAGTTTGCCCACTTTATTTTATATAGGGGCGGCATAGCGAGATATGCGTAACCAGCCTCAACTAAGGGCCGCATATAGCGGAATAGCAAGGTGAGCAAAAGCGTCGCAATATGTTGCCCATCCACATCAGCATCGGCCATGAGCACGATTTTGTGGTACCGAAGTTTCTCTAAGTTGAAATCCTCCCCGATACCAGTACCAAAGGCCGTTATTAGGGCTTGGATTTCCGCATTGGCGAGGGCTTTATCAAGCCGGGCGCGCTCAACGTTAAGAATTTTACCGCGAATCGGCATGATGGCCTGATTGTGCGGGTTACGGCCTTGTACTGCGGAACCACCAGCCGAATCGCCCTCAACGATGAATATTTCGGATTCAACTGGGTCACGCGACTGGCAGTCCTTAAGTTTTCCGGGCATACCACCGGAGGACAAGATACCCTTACGGCGGGTGGCTTCCCGCGCTTTGCGCGCCGCAATGCGTGCCAACGCCGCAGACATGGCTTTGCGGATGATGTCTTTGGCCTCGTTTGGGTGGGCGTCAAACCAGTCGGTGAGTTTTTCGCGCACTACTTTTTGGACAAAGGTTTTTACCTCAGTATTACCGAGTTTGGTTTTGGTTTGCCCCTCAAACTGCGGTTCCTCAAGTTTGACCGAGATAACGGCGGTTAACCCTTCGCGAATGTCATCACCGGTTAAGTTTTCCTCTTTTTCTTTCAAGATGCCTTTCTCACGGGCATAAGAGTTAACCAAACCGGTGAGCGCGGCGCGGAAGCCTTCTTCATGGGTGCCACCCTCGGTAGTGGAAATCGTGTTGGCATAAGTGTGGATGGACTCGGTATATGCGCTAGTCCATTGCATCGCGATTTCTAAGGAAATGTGGTTTTTGGTGTCCTCGGCACTGAAATCTATGATTTCGGGGTGCACCATTTCGACTTTTTTACCGGAGTTGAGATGCTCAACGTAGTCTATTAAGCCTTTTTCGTATTGAAATACTACTTGCTTGCTTTGATTGCTGGCCGCTGCTTCAGCTGTGTCGGTTTCGCCGGCGATTTCATCTGCGGTTTCCGCTTCAGAATGACGCTCATCAATTAGGGTGATTTTTAGACCCTTATTAAGGAACGCCATTTGTTGGAACCGGGCACGCAGAATCTCGAAATCATAATCGGTGGTTTCGAATATATCCGGGTCAGCCCAGAAAGTCTGTGTGGTTCCAGTGTGATCCGAGACATCCAGTTCCGCGATCTGCTCTACCGGGGTAACCGGATGCCCACCGTTGGCATATTCTTGGCGCCAATGGTGGCCGTCGCGCCGCACTTCGGAGATAAACCGTGTGCTCAACGCGTTTACTACGGACATGCCCACGCCGTGCAGACCGCCGGAAACTTGGTAGCCGCCGCCCCCAAACTTACCGCCCGCATGGAGTACCGTCATCACAACTTCTAGCGACGATTTGTGTTCGGTTTTGTGCTCAGACACGGGGATGCCACGGCCATCGTCGGAGACCCGCACGCCCCCATCGGCCAACAAGGTGACGGTTATTTCGCTGGCATGCCCAGCCAGCGCCTCATCCACGGAGTTGTCAACGATTTCGTACACCAGATGGTGCAACCCGCGCGGCCCCGTGGAACCGATGTACATACCGGGGCGTTTCCGGACGGCCTCAAGACCCTCCAACACGGTGATGTTATCGGCATCGTAAGTCTGTAAAGAGTTATCTTCCACAGCCACCTCACACTAAGGAGTAGCCTTATCCAGTTGATTGGAAAACCTGAGATATTTCCGGCTACTCATTTAGACAATATTCTTAATGCTTATTTTATCGCAGCCCCTTGTGATATCGTGGGAGAAATGCAATCATTACCCTAGTTTTGGCGCTTAGCGGCGTCCAGTTAGCGTCATTATTTTTCTGCTTACCTTGAGCCTGCCCAACGCCGATTTTGGCTGGGGCGGCGGGGCGGTAAAATCACAATGTTTTCTATCACTGAGTCACCTACGGCAGCATCAATTTTGGCCTTTATGGTCGGCTCCAGCAGCCGAAGTTGGATGGCCCAATTATCGTTAGTGGTTCCGATTTTAACGGTGCCTTGTTGGTAGTCGGCAATATAGCTGTGTTGGGCCGCTATTTCGCCCACTATTTGCGGCCAGAGGGCAGCTAACCGGGCGGTGGACAGTGCGGGTTGCCAGCCGCGCGTCTGAAGCAGACCTTGGTACACCTCGCCCACCAGCACCGGGTCGCGGCCTTTGCGTTTGGTTGTTGACCTTTCGCCGCCTGCGGAGAGTTCGGACGGTTGTTGCGGTTGGGTCGGGGTGTAGCCGTGGGCTTGGGCACTGGCGCGCATATTAGCTAGGAGGCCGGCCGCGTACGCGGCTGGGGACGTTTGCCGGTTTTGGCGACTTTCCTGCTGGGCAGGTTTGGGTGCATGAGGTGTTTGGGGTATTCGGGTGTTTGGGCCGTGGTTCAAGTTACGGACCCCTTCGCCACGGTGCGGACTTGCACGTCAAGCGCTTTGGGAATGTCACTTGCAACTGCGCTGGTTATCAGCACTTGTTCGATGGACTCGATGGCGGCGCTCAAGCTGGCTCGCCGTTTCTCATCAAGTTCGGCAAATACATCGTCAAGAATCAAGATCGGCTGATGGGATCTTTCGCTGGACTCCGCCACTATGGAAGCGTCGGGCGGCGCGAAGTTGGCATATTGGGCCGCCAGATAGTCGAACGCAGCCAGCTTGAGCGCCAAGGCGAGCGACCAAGATTCCCCATGCGAGGCATAACCCTTAGCTGGCAGGCCGTCGAGCGCTAATGCCAAGTCGTCGCGGTGCGGGCCGACCAGCGTATAGCCGCGCGCTAACTCCCCTGCTTGTTTGCTTTGGAACTGTTGGACATAAGCCGACCTAAGTTCAGTCTTTACTTGCGCCTCCGCTTGCTCATCCGCCCCCAACAGCTCAGAGATCGAAACATCAACTGGCAGCGCCGCATCCGAACTCCCTTGGGTGATTTCTAAGGTTAACGCGGTATTAGCATCGGCGATTTGCTGATAATGCTTAGTAACTAATGGCTGAAGCGTTTTTGTTACTAGTAACCGGGCGACACTTATCTCGGTACCAAACTCAATAAGCTGTTCGGTGAGGATATCAAGCACGCCGTCACTTGGATTTCCAAGCTGGCGGGCGTTTTTCAGATAAGCGTTCCGCTGCCGTAACACCTGCTCATAATCACGGTAATAGCCAGCCAAAGCCGGGCGGGCTTGTAATACTAGTTCGTCAAGAAACCGCCGCCGTGTTTCTGGTTCGCCTTTTGCGATCCCGATGTCCTCGGGGCTGAACATGATGGTTCTGATGATGCCCCGCGTCTGGCCGATCGGAATTACTTGCCCGCCGTTAATGCGCGCCCGGCCACTACCTGATTGGGGGATATCAAGTTCGATGATGGAAGTGCGTTGATCGTTACGGGCACGCAACCGGATAATCGCCCGCTCTGCCCCGCTTTTGATTAACGGTACTTTGCTTGAAACCCGGTGGGAGTTTAGCGTAGCCGCATAATAGATGGCTTCGACTAAGTTGGTTTTCCCGACCCCATTTGGGCCGATCAGCGCCGTGATGCCGGGAGCAAAGCTGATGTTTGACTTTTCGTAAGACCGAAAATCCGTCAAGTCTAGTTCAGCGACAAACATCAGCTTTACTCAGCTTTTCACCATTTTGAGTTCCATTTTTTGGGCCAAGATGCGTCGCACGACTGCAGCGCTAAGCGACCTTAGCCCGCGAATGGATTAGGGCAGACGATAGGGCACCACAAAGTGCCGGTAGTCGTAAGTGCGATCCCCAGTGAGGGTTTCTTGGCCACTAATTTCTACCGGCTTGACCGACCCGGTGAAAGATAACCGGACAAAGTTATCCGTGAGGGCATTAAGCCCATCAAGCAAATATAGCGGCTTGACCGCGAACGCGATGTCCTCGCCCACCAGTTCGGCGGGCAGGTTCTCGCTGGCCTGCGCATCCTCACCTTGACCAGCTTTGATTTCTACCTCGCCCTCAGTGAAACTCAGCTTAATGATACCGTCGGACACCAACGCCACTCGCTTCACCGCATCAATGAGTGCCGTCCGCGCTACCACCGCATAGATTGGCTGCGTTTCGGGAAATATCGCCTCAATGTTAGGCAGTTGGCCGTCAATCAACTGGGCGGTGGTTTGCTTACCCCCACTAGAAAAGCCCACCAAATCTAGGCCGCCTTCGGTATTCAGGCCGATGGAAATGTCCTCACCAGTGGATCCGAGGCTTTTCGCGACGTCTTGTAATACCTTGGCCTTAACCAGCAACGTCGTCTCTAAGTCAGGCTTAACTGCCTTCCAGTTGCCGTCCAGATGCGCTAACCGGTAGCGGTCAGTAGCTGTGAGGTTAATTTTGTCGTCATTAACCTTGAGCCGAACTCCAGCGAACACCGGGTTGGCGTCCTCTTTCGCGCTGGCCGCCACCGATACCTTATTGACCATTGCCTTAAACGCCTCTGGTTCGAGACTACCCGCCACGTCTGGGAGTGCAGGGAGCACTGGGTACTGCTCAATGGGCATCACCTGCAGGGCATAAGAGGCAGCCCCGCCCTTAATCGAAACTTTAGTGCCGTCCAATTCGATTTTGACGGTACCAGTTGGTAACGCGTTGGCGATGGCGGCCAGCAGCTTGCCGGAAACCAACACCTCGCCCGCTTCCTCCACATCGGCGGCTACCGTTACCACTGCCGAGATCTCATAGTCGAAAGCCGAGATGGTGACGGTGCCGTCTTCGGCGGCCTTCAGTACCATTCCTTGCAGAATGGGAGCGGCCGGGCGTAAGGGCAGAACCCGGGCAGCAAACCCGACAGCATCGGCTAATACGTCGTTGTTGATGGTGAATCTCACAGTAGTTAATCCTCAGTCCAGTTGCATGGTGGCGTTAGGGTGGCTAGGGTGGTTAGCACACTCCTAGATTCTAAATGGTGACAAAGCCGTCGCCCTCGTAGGTTGGATAGTTTGGATGCCCAATGACGTTTTTGTGTGCTGGGTTGGGATATAAGTTCGTTAGTAGTCATAGGGGCTGTGGAATCTGCGAAAAAGTGGCTGTGTCCCACGTCACATTGCCTTTACCCCTGTTAGTAGGGTGGTGTATGAATTGCGGCTCTTTTGTGCAAGCAATTCGGCGTGTTTTGTGATCTACACAACACTTCGACACCCGGGCGGCGTGTCCTCACAGCCTAATCCACAACCTGAAACGTTTTCATTCGCAAGCACCTAGCGCCATAACGGAGCAAAGCGCGCATCCGGCTGGTGAAAACCCCGCCGGGTTAGGTCGGCGGGCTAGGCCGCTAGGCTAGCACCCACGGCTTTCTGCTTGATTCGCGCCGTAAGCTCAGAAACCTGATTGTAGGTGGTGACCTTCTCGGTCATGGACTCGCCCACCTTTTTCACGGCGTACATCGCAGTAGTGTGGTCTTTACGGTTAAACAGCTTGACGATTTGCGGGTACGACAAGTCCGTCATTTCTCGGCACAGATACATCGCGACCTGTCGGGCCTCGGCCAGTGCACGGGTACGGCGGCTGCCGCACAAGTCCTCCAGCGGCACCCCGAAGTAGGACGCCGTCTCGGCGATAATGGTCGCCGGTGTCACTACCTCGTCCGGCTTATCGAAAATAACATCTCGCAACACTACTTCGGCCAAGGTGGGGTCAACCGTGCGCTGGTTAAGGCTTGCATAAGCCGCCACGCGGGTTAATGCGCCCTCAAGTTCCCGAATATTAGTGGTAATGCGTGACCCAATATAACCAAGCACTTCTGCCGAAATATTGTAGTTTAAATCCTCAGACTTGCGCCGTAAAATAGCGATCCGGGTTTCCACGTCTGGGTTTTGGATATCAGCGCTTAGCCCCCAAGAGAACCGCGTGCGCAGCCGATCCTCAAAGCCATGTAGCTGCTTAGCGGGCTGGTCAGAGGTAATGACCACCTGCTTGCCACCTTGATGCAGTTCGTTGAAGGTGTAAAAGAACTCCTCCATGGTTTCTTTTTTCCCCTGCAAAAACTGAATGTCATCAATAAGCAGAATGTCGACATCACGGTAACTGCGCTTAAAAAGCCCAATTGCGCCCTCTTTACCCTCACGTACAGCGTTGATAAAGTCGTTAAGAAAACCTTCCGATGGCACATATCGCACCTTTACCGTGGGGTAAAGGTTATGAGCATAATGGCCGATGGCATGCAGTAAATGAGTTTTTCCAAGGCCCGAACCGCCGTAAATGAACAGCGGGTTGTAGGCTTTGGCTGGCGCCTCGGCTACCGCTAACGCGGCCGCATGGGCAAAGCG
>JGI24699J35502_11133950_pt1 | contig 20831 bp, 15 predicted proteins | sample TergutMp193P4_FD_35502 | JGI IMG/M metagenome (IMG submission 35502) | reverse complement strand
TATTTTCAATAAATATAGGAGAATATGAGGTCGGAAAAATAAAAGTAGTGTTGTCTTTTTGTATGATTCTTGTTCTCCTTTGCGTAGAATGGTTTGGAAGAAATGGAGAACATGCTTTGTCAGGCATAGAGATCAATCAAAAATGGTTGCGCTATGCGTTTTATTATGTTATCCTGTTCTTCATTTTGGTATATAAGGGAACAGAGCAACAGTTTATTTATTTCCAATTTTGACTTTTATGAAAAATTTTTTATATAGAATTTTTCTGTTTTGTATTCCTGTGATTATTATTACCATTGGACTTGAAATTTATGTAAGAAATATTCCCAGTCAGTACAAACAAAAAAGAGATCAGTTAGTGGCTAATGCCGACAGTATCGAAATATTAATTCTGGGAAGTTCGCATGCAGGGGATGATATAGATCCCAATCAATTTTCCCTTTATGCACATAATTTGGCATTCGCAAGCCAATCCATTTATTTTGACCGGAAATTAGCAGAAAAGTATCTGCCAGTTTTACGTCGATTAAAATATGTGTTGCTCACTTTAGACTTTAATAGTTTATATTATGATCATGAAGAAAACAGAGATTTTTTTTATAAATATTATTATGATATTAGTTATAAAAAACGTCAGTTTTATAAAGAATCTCTTTTGCAATCCTTCTTTGTTTACACTCCGGAACAAACCTTATCAATGATATTTAATAATCAGAACGAAGTATTGGTAAAAGGATGGAGAAATAAAGCGGGAAGAAACGATGAAGCTGTTCAATCAATGGAGAAAAGTGAACTCCGAGCCAATGGATTTAATGCAACAGTCAACAGTTGGAAAGGAGGAGATTCGGTCTTAGATGATTTGGAAGCATTAATCAATCTTTTGCAATCCAAAAACATCACGCCGATTTTAATAACTTATCCCAATTATTCCACAATAAGGAGTTTTATGGATGCATCGGTTATCGAAAGAACTCAAAATATTGGCAACTCATTAAGTCAAAAATATCACATACCCTATTTGGATTATTTCGCTGACGACAGTTTTACCGTTGCGGATTTTTTTAATTGCGATCATTTGAATGCGGAGGGAGCGGCGAAATTATCAAAAAAAATCAATGCGGTGATTATGGATCGGGAATCAGCGTCCCAAACAAATAAATAGTGAATTTGGCATCGCCATTTTACAAATCGGCATCGCATTAACAAATTTTTGGGGCGAAAAGTACGGCAGTCAAGATCAAGGATTTACCACTCAAACCGCAAATGTTTAACTGTCTCTTTATTTTCAATAATGGTTTTTAGTGCATGAACGCCAATCCAAACGTGTTCTTCTACAAAATTTTGCGTTACAAGGGCGTCGCTTTTTTCGGTTTTTATTCCTTCGGAAATCATGGGTTGATCGCTTACCAAGAGTAAAGCGCCAGTCGGAATATGATTGGCAAAACCCACCGTAAACAAAGTTGCCGTTTCCATATCCACACCCATGACCCGTACTGAACGGAGATAATCTTTGAAGATTTCGTCGTATTCCCATACTCGCCGGTTGGTCGTATATACCGTGCCCGTCCAATAGTCTTTTCCCCTGTCGCGAATAATGGACGAAACCGCTCTCAGTAAGCTGAACGCAGGCAAGGAAGGAACTTCCGGAGGAAAATAATCGTTCGACGTACCTTCTCCGCGTAGGGCGGCAATCGGCAAAATATAATCGCCAACCGAATTGTGTTTTTTTAATCCTCCGCATTTGCCGAGAAACAAAACGGCATTAGGTTGTACGGCGCTTAAGAGATCCATGACGGTCGCAGCGTTGGCAGAACCCATTCCGAAATTAATGATCGTAATTCCGTCAGCCGAAGCGTTAGGCATGTTTGCGTCTTTTCCAATAATGGGAACTTGATAATGATCGGCAAATATCTCTATGTATTTGCTAAAATTGGTCAACAAAATATACTTTGAAAAGTCTTTCAGCGGCCTTTTCGTATACCGTGACAACCAATTTTCCACAATTTCTTGTTTTGTTTTCATCTGTACATTAATTTTGCATAGAAACATGCAAAGTTAAATAAAAAAACCTAAATAGTGCGATGTCCGATTTAAATCTTCCTCCCGCCAATTTGCGGATTATACAACGAGGGACAAAAGAATATGTTTTCGACTGCTTGCGCAAACAATATGTTCGTCTGACACCCGAAGAATGGGTGCGGCAACATTTTGTTTCTTATCTAATTAAACACAAAGATTATCCCAAAGGCTTACTGGTAAACGAAGCCTGCATCACTCTGGGAAATCTAAACAAGCGTTGCGACACAGTTCTTTACGATTCTTTTCTCCGTCCGCAGATGATTATCGAATACAAAGCGCCTTTCGTATCCATTCGTCAAGAGGTTTTCGATCAAATTGTCCGTTACAACATGACTCTTAACGTAGATTGGCTTATCGTCAGTAATGGTTTGCAACATTATTGTTGCCATATCCATGTTGATGGAAGTTATGCTTTCCTGAAAACGATACCGGATTATGGAGAGATTGGCCGTATCGCCGATTAGCGTTGTTCTGTTCACAAAGCTTTTTGGAACGTAAACGACGCAAATATGGACGCTTCTTCTAAAGCAAATAAATATTTGAATATTAGGCTAAAACATCATTCTCTCAAACACTTGATTGCAAAATAGGGGCAGCGTTCTACTTGGAATGCCACCCCTATTTTCTTCTGCATCTCAAAAAACAAAGCCATCATCCCCACACCCTAATTTATTTAGGTCTTATAGAAAATGGATGTTTATATTTTTGTCAATCATAAAGCGCCAATTATTGCTTTTTATCTTTCAATGCTTGAATTTGTTTTTCAGCTTCATCGCTTAATTGACCGGCTTTCTTTTGCGCTTCGTCTTTCAATTTTTTAGCGCTTGCTTCTGCCGCTTTCACTGCGGCTATTTTAGCGAGTGCATTGGACGTTTTGTTTGCTTCGTCGATCAAATTTTGACCTTGCTTTTCTGCTTCTGCGACCAATTTATCGCCGGTTTCTTTAGCTTGTTTACGCAAATTGTCCGCTTGTTTGTCTATTTGTTCGCTCAACTGCTCTTTCAAAGAACCTTGGGTATCTCCTCCCAGAACAGAACTCGCCAGTTTACCCAACAATTGATCGGCGACATCTTTCGTATCAATGCTGAATTTGGGATTCGTGAATGTTCCTCCGATTTTTACGTTTACATTTTGCAAGTAATTGTTGGTTAACTTGTCCGACAGCTTCACTTTGGCTGTGTAATCAATGGTCTGGTCCAAACCCGTAGAGCCGGAAAGATTCATAGATCCGCTGCCGAAGTTGAGATCAAACGGTTTGGTGTTTACTCGTCCGTCGTTGATGGCAAACGGTAATTTCAAATCTTTCACTTTCAAATCTTTCAACGATTCGTTTTTCAATGCGGAGGCTAATCCGTCCAATGCGGACACTCCCGAAATTTCGACATTGTTCGATTGTAATAAACCGCTTGCAGTGAGCGAATTCAGTAGAGGCATGAAATTGTCGCCCAAAGAAGAGTTCATTTTGAATTGCGTGGAGTAATTTCCCACCATATTTTCGAATATCGGCGCTAATTTCTGAATGGTGACGAACGTGGAGAAGGTTTGAGAAAAAGAAGCATTTTTGATATTCAAATCCAAGGAAATATCCGGTTGCTTTGGATTTTTTCCCGTATCGTAATAACCGTTAACATTCAAATTTCCTCCCAAAGCGGTCAGCGCTACATTTTTCATTTCCGCTTTCCCATCCTTGATCGTGATTTGTCCGCTTACGTTGCTCATGTCTAATTTATCGAAAATAACTTGTTTAAAATTTCCGCTTAAATTGAAATCCAGATTTTTGGGAATTTCAATAATTCCTGTAGTATCAGCGGCGCTTTCATCCGCAGTCGTCATAAAATCGTTTAGATTCAAATAATTGGACGAAACGCTCAAATTGCCTTTCAGGGTTTCATTTTTCATGAAATAGGGAATGAAATTTTCCAGTTTGCCGTTAGCTGCCAGATCGTTTTTCCCGATTTGAGCGGAAAAAGCGCTTAAATCTACATAGCGAGGAGAGAAAGCCAACTGAGCGTTTTTCACCTCAATATCGTTTTTAGCGCTCGACTTGATCAGCATGTCCTTGACATTTAGCGTTCCGGACGCTTCTACTTTGTCGTATTGTTCTTTTTCGACGTACGACAAAAGAGTTTTCAACTGTAGATTGGCATTGAGATTTCCGCTCAACTCCATATCTTCCAAAGGATACACTTCCTTAACCATACTCAAGTCCAGTTTGCCGACGGCGGAAAGATCGATGTTTGGATCGCTCATGGGAGTTTTCAAGAGCAATTTCAAATCAAACGGATTGCCGCCCATTTCGAAATGAAATTTCGGAATATCGACTATCGTATTGTTCATGGAGCCTCCTGCACTATAAGCTCTTATGTTAGCTTGAATGTTACTGACCGATTTGGGCATTCCTGGATATTGAAAAAAAGCGTTGCTTACATCCAATCGAGCGTCGAAAGCGGGCAACAGATCGTCTTTCATGACTCCCTTAGCGGATGCGGTTAATACCGCTTCCCCTGAAGTTTTCAGATTTTTAAAATCTTTGGCATAAATCGCCGGAATCATTGACAAAATATCTTTGAACTGAGTGCTTGGAGCGTTTAATTTCAAATCCATTTCGATGCTTCCGTCTTCCGGCAAAGCAACCCAACCTTCGAGATTTGCCTTTATTTCATTGATTTGGAGGGTATTTTTCGACAAAGTAAATTTCCCGTTTTTTAAATCGGCTTTAATTTCCATATTTGCTTTTGTTTTCGCCTTGGAAAGATAAGGGATTCGATCCATGAGGAAAGTAAGCCCATCGATCGTAAAATTGGTACGCATATCGGTTTCATTAGCGGTCATATCGCCCGACAAATTGAGATTCAAGTCTTTCAGTTCTACGTTCATCTTGCTTGCCCGATCTTCGTAATAAATATCCGCATGGTTGACGTCGACTTTTTTGAGCTGCAACTTGAAATTCGACTGCGTGGTGTCTACGGCCTGCTCTTCTTCCGTTTTCATGATTTCCCAGTTGGCTTTTCCATTTTCCAAAACAATAGCCCGTATGTTCGCTTTGTCAGCGCTCACTTTTACTATTTCAAGTCCTGAATCTCCCCACAGACTTTTCACATTAACGGTTGCAGAAAGGCTGGGAGCAAAGAAAAGGGTATCGCCCTCAAATTCGTTCACTCCAGTAATACAAAAGTTGTCTAAATTAACGGAAGCATTCGGAAAGCTTCGGAAAAAATTCAAACCCAAATGATCGAAATCAACTTGGGCGTTCAATGTTTTATTCATCTCGCTTTTGGCCATTTCCAAAATTTTACCTTTTAATGCAAATGGTAAAATAATTAATGCCAATACGATAACTAATAAAATGATTCCTGTGATTTTTAAAATTTTTTTCATATTATACATAATTTGTTTTTAAAGGTCATATATAATCCATTCGCTTACTCTCTTAATAATTTGGAAACAAAGGTAGAAATAAAAGAAATTTTATTCAATCTTTTCACCTTTTTTGTCCAAAGACCGAAGTATTTAAGAATTATGGAGAAGCTTCTGGAAGACGAAGAGAAACCGAATACTCGCAACCGCAATAAGTTTGATTGTAAAAATCGTTTTCTTGGAGTAAAATCCGGCGGCGTTCGCTCAGTCCATCTTTTCTCCAATTTTTTTCCAGAAACTGTACGTTGGGGAATTGAGCCGCAGCCCAATGACCGGCTTCTGCGATTTGCCGGAGATTTTTCCAACGCGAAGAAGCCAAAGTCGTAGCAATTTGTGAAAATCCTTTTTCAGCAGCCAAATGGGCTGTTGCAAACAATCGCATCTTGAAACATTCCAAACAACGCAACCCTCGTTCCGGTTGATCTTCCAATCCTCTGATGGACTTTTGCCAAATATCATGGCGGTAATCGCCTTCGATATAATCCATTTTCAGCGAAAGGGCATGCCGGATCAATTCGTTTTTACGAATTTCATATTCGTTTTGCGGATAAATGTTCGGATTAAAAAAAAATAAAGTAGGGTAAATACCCTGTCCCCGCAACCATTCGATGACAGCCGCCGAACATGGAGCGCAACAAGTATGGAGCAATAGCATAGCGCCAATGGATTAATTCCTGCGGACGGCGTCCTCAGTCGTTTTTCTTTGGATAATCAATGGTATAATGCAGTCCTCTGCTCTCTTTTCGTTCCATTGCCTGTTTGATAACTAAATATCCGACATTGACGATATTGCGCAATTCGCAAATATCTCTTGAAACGGTCGAGCGAATGAAAAGATTTTCGGTTTCCCGATAAATGATTTCCAGTCGTTCCAAGGCTCTTTCCAAGCGTAGGTTGGAACGAACGATTCCTACATAATTACTCATAATCGACCCCACTTCTTTGACGCTCTGGGTAATCAATACCATTTCTTCCGTCAGCGACGTACCTTTGTCGTTCCATTCCGGAATCGCTTTCTGAAATGTATAGCGGTTCAAATGCGCAATGGAATGCTTGGCGGCAGCGTCGGAATAAACAATCGCTTCTATCAGAGAGTTGGAAGCCAGACGGTTCGCTCCATGCAATCCGGTTCTCGAACATTCGCCGGCGGCATACAAGCGGTTGATGGTTGTCCGTGCATCCATATCCACTACAATTCCCCCGCAAAGGTAATGCGCCGCAGGAGCTACCGGAATATACTGTTTGGTGATGTCGATTCCTTCGCTCAAACATTTTTCGTAAATAGTAGGATATTCTCTTTTTGTTTCTTCCGGGTCTTTGTGGGTAACATCCAAGTAGACGAAATCGCTTCCGCTGCTTTTCATCTCATTGTCAATCGCGCGAGCCACAATATCGCGCGGAGCAAGCGAACCCCGTTTGTCGTAGCGCTGCATGAATTCTTTTCCGTCTTTTGTTCTTAAAACGCCGCCATAACCGCGCATGGCTTCCGTGATTAGAAAAGATGGACGTTCCATCGGGTTATACAATGCCGTAGGATGAAATTGAACAAATTCCATGTCTTTGACTAATCCTTTGGCACGGTAAACCATAGCGATTCCATCGCCGGTGGCGACTAGAGGATTCGTTGTGGTCTGGTAAATATTTCCAATGCCGCCCGTACAAATCATGGTCACTTTGGAAAGAAACGTATGGATTTGATTGGTGGCCTCGTCTAAAACGTAAGCGCCGTAACACTCAATGTTAGGCGTGTCTTTCGTTACCTTTTCTCCCAAATGATGTTGCGTAAGAATTTCTATGGCGAAATGATGATGGAAAACGCAAACATTGGGATGTCGTTTAATTGCGTGAATCAAACTCTCTTGAATTTCCTGTCCGGTTCTGTCTTTGTGATGCAGGATGCGGAATTCGGAATGACCGCCTTCTTTATGCAGGTCGAAATCGCCTTTCTGATTTTTGTCGAAATCCACTCCCCAGCGAATCAATTCCTTGATTTGTTGAGGCGCTTCACGAACCACTTTTTCCACAACTTCCTTATCGCAAATACCGTCGCCCGCAATCAAAGTATCCTGAACGTGTTTTTCAAAATCATCGTAAGGAAGCGTGACAGAGGCAATTCCTCCTTGCGCATAATAGGTATTGGCTTCTTCTAAAGTGGTTTTGCAGAGAAGCGCGACACTTCCTTGGTCAGCCACTTTCAGAGCGTAACTCATGCCTGCAATTCCAGAACCAATAACAAGAAAATCAAATTTGTGTACCATTGCAATACAATTTATATGAATAATAAAAATACAAAATTACAATATTCCGGCTGAAAAATTCCCAAAAAACGTATCTTTGTAAAAGAAATAAAAAAAATGATGATAAATTATGATTTAGCGGTTATTGGCGGGGGACCTGCTGGATACACAGCGGCAGAACTGGCAGGGAAAAGAGGATTAAAAACCATTCTTTTTGAAAAAAACGCTTTGGGCGGCGTTTGTTTGAATGAAGGATGCATTCCCGCCAAAACATTGCTGTATTCGGCCAAAGTGTATCATTCGGCCAAAGATTCGGCCAAATATGGAATCACTTGCGATCAGGTGAGCTATGATTTATCTAAAATTATTGCACGTAAAAACAAAGTAGTCCGCAAATTGGCCGCTGGCATTCGTGCAAAAATGACGGAAGCTCAAGTGGAAGTAGTGGCAGGAGAAGCTTTTGTAAAGATAAGAGAAAACGTGGATCACGAACGAATAGAAATTCTATGCAAAGAACAAGTCTATTTCGTGAAAAAGTTAATTCTTTGCACGGGGTCGGAAACCCTTATCCCTCCCATTCCCGGATTGAAAGAAACTGCTTTTTGGACCAGTCGCGAAGCTTTGGACAATAAGGAACTCCCGGAATCGCTTCTGATTATTGGGGGAGGGGTGATCGGAATCGAATTTGCCTCATTTTTCAATACCTTGGGGACCAAAGTGGTCGTAGTCGAAATGCTGGGTGAAATTTTGTATGGAATGGATCGGGAACTTTCCGGTCTGCTGCGCAGCGAATTGACCAAAAAAGGCATTGCGTTTCATCTCAACACGCGAGTAGTTTCGGTAAAGAACAATCAAGTGGAAATCGAAAAGGCCGGAGAAAAGCAAATCCTCGAAACAGCCCAAATTCTTTTAAGTGCAGGGCGTAAGCCAGTAACTCCCGGATTGAAAGTCAACGAATTTATGCAAACTGATCATCCCGATATCTATGCTTGCGGCGATGCAACCGGTTTTTCGCTTTTGGCGCATACGGCTGTACGGGAAGCGGAAGCGGCCGTAGAACATATTTTGGGAAACCGTCGCCCAATGTCGTACAAAGCGATTCCCAGCGTGGTTTATTCCCTGCCGGAAATGGCCGGCGTCGGAAAAACGGAAGATGTTTTGCAACAAGAAGGCGTTGCTTATACGGTAAAAAAATTGCCTTTGAGCTACTCTGGACGTTTTGTGGCCGAAAATGAACAGGGAAATGGCGTGTGCAAAATATTGGAAGGCGAAGACGGAACGATTTTAGGCGTTCATATATTGGGTAATCCAGCTTCTGAAATCATTGTGATTGCGGGCATCGCTATCGAAAAAGGAATGAAAGCCGAGGAATTGAAAGCCATGGTATTCCCCCACCCTACCGTTGGGGAAATCATCAAAGAAACATTGTGAAACGCTTATTTTTTCATGAAATACGCCCGTTCCTCCGGATCTAAATGCTCAATGGCATAGCGTAAGGCGGTTCGCGGCATATCCGAGGAATACCTTTCAAGGAAATCGACCAAAACTCCCCGGTCTTTTTTCCCAACTTCCCGCAGCATCCAGCCAACGGCTTTGTGCATGAGATCGTGCGGATGGAAAAGCAATTTTTCGGCCAACGACAAAGTATCGTCAAACTGTCGATGTTTGATAAATGTCCATGTCGACACAATGGCCATCCGTTGCTCCCAAAGATTAGCGCTTCCGGCCAAGTGATAAAGCGCTCCTCTACTCTCTTTGTGATCAAGCAAATATAAACCAATTACATCGCGACAAGTAACATCTACCAAATCCCAATTATTGGCCTTTTGGGCATTTTTCAGATAAAAATCGAAAATGGCTTTTCGTTCTTTTTCTTCTTTCGATTTTTTGAATTGTTTAGCCAACAGTAAAAAACCGGCCAAACGGGCTTCATGGAATATAGAATCCAACAAAATTTGAATTTCAGGGAACGGAAGGGAGGAACTTTTTTTGACAATATCCCTCGTAACAGGCGTTGCAATCCCTAAAAAAACATCGCCTTCGGCATACTGCCCCTTTCCCGTTTTGAAATAGCCCGAAAGAAATTTTGCTTTTTCCGGATCAGCTATAGAAAAAAGCTCTTGAAGGATAAATTCGGCATTCATCATTTAAGAGGGCGATGGATTGATTCTGAAATAGGTTCCGCCTATTTGATTTTCAACCGCTTTTACAATATTGGTTTTGTCGAAAAGTATCATGTAACAATGATGCAGACTTAAAATTAAATCCTGTAAATCGGGATCGTCTTCCATATCAATAATTTTAAGGCCTACTTCCTTGCATTTTTTTATTGAAATGTGCCGATTGTGGGATTTACTGTTGTTGTGTTCGATAAAAGTATTTAAAATAGTTCCGATTTGGTCGTTGCTAATTTGGTCGTTGGCGCCCAGCCACTCTTTAGCCAATTCTTCAGACCAGGCAATTGCATTTTCGCAGGCAGTCAGAAAAGTAGGATGATACTTGGATATAATCACTTGCCACAAGCCCAAAGAAGCGGGGTTGTTTCTGACCTCTTCTTTTGCTTTTTTAAATTCGGATAAAACGGCTTGACAGGCAATTCCTCCCATTTGAGCGTCGATAGGCCCCAAATTCGATTGTTTTCCCATCATGATTTCTTTGCATGCAAGAGCAATCATCGTTCCCGCCGACATGGATATTTGCGGAATAATTGCCCGTATATCTCCATTGAAAAGAGAATGCAAATAATCGACAATGCTTTCGGTTGCCGCAATGCTACCCCCCGGCGTATGCAGGACTAAGTCCACGCCTTTATTTTTGTCGAGTTTGTAAACCGCTTGCATAAAAGCATTTTTATCCGTATCATTGATATCAATATCAAAAGCTTGCGGTTTGGTCAGCCACCCGGAATAATAGGCAATGAGATTTCTACCGGTTTTTTCCGAAATTTGTTGCAAGGTTTTACCCCTCAGCTCATGCAAGTATTTCAAGGGTTTGCCCTCTTCTTCTACTGCATTTAAGATTTCCGACCAGCTGCTCATAAAAAAAGACTCATCGTAAAGGGATTATAGAATTGTTGTTCCCTCCTACACTTAGTTCGTTTTTGTCGTAGAGGGAGAAGGTAACAAACCGGTCGCCCCTTTTTTCCCATTTTTGATTGAAAGAAGGGATGTACGCAGCCTGAAATCCTTGCATCATCTGTTCATAATCTTTTACTACTTTTTTCTCGTTTCGTTTCATCTGTATACAATTCATTTGTTCTGTTGAATACTCTATTGCAAAGATAACATATTCTACTCAAATTTACCAAATTTCCAGAGTGAAAACCGGTTAATCCCGCCCGCTTAGATTGCTTTCAGCGTTTTCTGTTCGTACTTCGCAATCGTAATGACGAAATGCCTTTTTATTTCAACCGTGCTTTTTCTTCGGCTGCGCCGGTTTCGACTTTCTTGTCCTGTATTTTTTTACCGGATTGGAAACTGTAACTCAACGAGGCGCCGATTGCTCTGAAATCGGTTCGGTCATGCATGATCTGATTAAAATCCGCTTCATTGGCCTCTATAAGTACTTTGCAGCTATTGAATATATTGTTGACAAAAAGAGTTGCGGTCAATCTGTTTTTTAAGAATTGCTTGCGAAGAGTGACATTTACCTTCGGATCCAGCGTGAACTTCATATTTCCTTCTAACCAGGGCGATTGGTAGAAACCGCTGATGTCAAGCTTAAAATTTTCGGGTAGAGAAAATGTGTTGTTCATATAACCGGAAAAGACATTGATCGAACGCTTGTCGCCCAATACATCGAGATTATTTCTTTTTCCCGTTAAATTCAAATAAATCTGCCACCATTTGGTCGGACTTATCGACCCGTTAAAGGATAAATACCAAGTCGTGTTTTTCGAAATATTGTCGGTAGTCTGTACGATAACGCCCGGTTCATCGGGATCCGGAATCCGCACTCTCCCGAAATCGTTTTCTGTATTCGTTACGCCCGCCGTCAGATTGTACTTGTAAAACAAATTCAGAGAAACAGACCCGTCGTCCGACACCGCAGGCTGCAATTTCGGATTTCCCGCTATGTATAAATGTTCCGAACCCGGAAAGCGAAACGGATTGAGCTGCATGAACGACGGACGGGTTATAGTACGATGATAATTTCCTACTACCGAATGTTTTCCAAATGGAAACATCACATTGATTGAAGGAAATAATTTAAAATAATGTTGCTTTTCAATCTCATCTACTTTATTTGACCATGGCGTAGTCTGCGTATATTCGCCGCGCAACCCTAAGGAATAGCTGACTTTTTGAATTTTTGATGAAAACAATCCGTAAACTGCCGAGATATTTTCCGTATAGGAATTGACATTTGAGAGCCAGTCGATTTCATTCCAGATTATGCTCTGCTGATATTCCTGCTGATATTCAAATAATGTACTATTATTCATCTCATTATGAGCATATTTGGTTCCAACGTTTAACGCAGTAATGTTGTTGAAATGATGCGACCAATCGACAGTTACGGCATACGTATTATTGGTCGTAAGCTGATTGCTTCGGTAGATAGAATCAAATTTTACAATCCCGCTATAGTCGGAATTATAATTTTGCCTGTTATCCGATTTGTTGTGAAAATAATCCAAAAGCGCTTTAAACATAGAACCTAACGAATCCAATCGCAACAGGTAGTTAACAGAAGCCGAATAATTATCAATGGTCATTTTCCCGTTATAAATACTCGCAACATCGGTTTGATTTCCGTCTGTTATATCTATTGAAGTTGCATAATTCTTATTTTTATCTAAAAAACCGGAATAATTGACTTCCAAACCCACGCTTTGTTTATCGCTTATATCGTAAATCCCGCCCATGCGCGCTTGTCCTATATAAATCTTTTGAGGAGTAGCAAAAACGCTATGTATATTCTGGTTTATGGTCCAATTATCCACATCTTCAATGATATGTTCAACTTGACCAATTATATTATAGTTTAATTGAGTATATAAGCTAAGCTTGTTAATCCGGTAATTCATATTGAAAAAGGGAGATAAAGCAAATTGATCTTTATCATCGGGTGAAAAATTACCCGAAGCGCCGGCGCTGCCGTCCATTCCGTCGTCCCTGCGATTTTTCAGCGTGATTTTAATAATTCCGCCCGTTACGCTGGCGTCGTATTCCGAACCGGCATTGGGCAATATTTCGATTTTAACAATATCTTCGGCTTTCAGATTTTGAAGGTAGCGAATCAAATCCGTTCCGGTTTCATGCCGTGGCCGTTCGTTGACATACACTTGGGATCCGCTTTTCCCATTGACGGAAATCGAGCCGTCCCGTTCTTGAATAAAAACGCCGGGCGAAGTTTTCAAAACGTCAACGCCGTCTTTCCCGACAATCGTCGGGTCGTTGGCCAGATTCACAACGAAACGATCAGGCATTCGAGTAATCCGTTGTCCCTTTATTACGACTTCATTCATTTCAATGGCCAAGTCCTCCATTTGGATTTCGCCTAAATCGAGGTCTGATTGAAGCGATATTTCTTTTTCGTAAGGTTTGTAGCCGAGCATCGAGATTCTCAAGGTGTCGTTTCCCGGAATAGCCTGCAATTCAAAACTGCCACTTTCATTGGTAAAAGTACCGAAAAGCGTATCGGCCGCCTGAAGTATAACGTTGGCAAATTCCAGCGGCGCATTCTTGTTGTCCGTTACCTTTCCAGTTATTTTTATTTGGGAAAACGCGCTTGTTGCCAAAAAAGCAACGAATAAAAAGGTTCCAAAAGCTCTTGTCTTCATAATAATAATAGAGTTTATGATACTAAATGTTACAGCAATATGTTCGATAATATAATAATTTACATATCAAGTAATTACAACGAAATATTTTTAAAACGCCGCCAGTTATTTTTCATTCTTAAAATTCGGCTATTAGTTTAAAATTGAACTGGCGACCTGTCAGGCGATTGGGAACGGCGTTGCGCGACCCCGTAATATCTGTAAACCATGAATAGGAATTTACATTTTTAATATTCAACAAATTAAAAATATCTATTCCTACCCAAATGTTTTTAAAGTTAGCCCAGAAAGAAGTTTTACGGTAATGGTCTTCTTCGCCCCATAGCAAATAGCTAAGGCCCATATCCACCCTGCGGTAGGAAGGCGCCCGGAAGAGGGGTTGATAGTCATTTCCCGGAATGCTGAAAGGCAATCCTTGTATCCATATCATTCGAAGATTCAGCTGAAGCCGTTCATATTTCGGAAAATGATCGGTGAAATAAAGCGTAAAATTATACAATTGGTCGGTAGGCATCGAAACTTTTTTCCCGTCGATGTATTGTTTTGCTTCCATCAACGAAAAGTTCAACCACGAATCCGTTCCTTCCACCAATTGTCCAAACAGTTTAAAATCGATTCCGGAGGCATAGCCATGCGAACTGTTTCTCCCATAATACCAAATCCGTACATTGTCGATCGTATAAGGTACCAACCGATCCATTTTTTTGTAATACATTTCGGCCGTAAACTTAAAAGGCCGATCCATGGCTTTGAATGTATAATCGCCTCCCGCAACCCAATGAATGGAACGTTGCGAGCGAATATCTTTGTTTAGCAAAATATGGGAATTACCCTCATCGTCGGTTTCCACGATGCGAAATTCTTTGTAAAAAGGCGATTGATAATACATTCCGCTGGCCAGACGGAAAGTGAGATGCGGGTTTCGCTCCGGAACGAATCCAAGAGAAACCCTCGGACTCAGAATCAATTCCTGATTGTAATCCCAATAACTTCCTCTAATTCCTGCTGTTAAATAAAAAAAACCTTTGTTGGTTTTCCATTTGTAAGTATCCTGGATGTATCCCGAAAAACGGTTGGAAGCAATATCGTTTCGCGAATGCAAATTGCTCAAAACCTGTAGTAAATCGTCGTTATAGGGAAGCGAATAATTCATGGAGTCTCTTAATTCCCATTCATTGATCCGGTCTTTGATTTTTTCTTTCTGACCGCTCAACGCCCAACGGATCGAATGTTGGTTAATCCCCAGATTACCCACTACAGAAGCATTCCATACATTTACATTCAGGTGGTTACGAGCATGTTGATGAAATAATCCCGTTCCAATGTTTTCCATTTCTTCGCCGACTACATTGCTCATCCAGTATTCGCCCGTAATATCGTAGGTTTCTTCTTCCAACGATTGAAATCCAGAAAATTGTAAAGCCAGATCGGCATGTTCTGCCAAATCGTATTTCAGGGTGAAAGCTCCCGACAACGTCCGAAAACGATCCCTTTCCCGTCCATCGTAATAGACATCGAAATTTTTTATTTCATCTGCTGTCCCATACGAAGTCCTTCGGGTTTGCGGATTAAAATCGTAGGTGTTTTCCGAATAATTTCCCAAAAAATTCAGGTGAAGTTTGGAAGAAAAGTCATACGTCATAAAACTCTGGATATCCATTGCCGAAGGATTATAGTCGCCTTTCGTATCTAATGTACTCAAAAGAGTGGTTCCTCTTTTGTAGCGGAGACCGGTTATTTGAGTGAATTTTCCTGTGGCGCTTTCCACATACGTGCTGCCGCCCAACATGCTAGCCATCACTCCTCCCCCCCATTTTTCCGGTTTTTTGTATGTAATATCCAATACCGACGACATTTTATCGCCATAGCGGGCATCAAATCCGCCGGAAGAAAATTGCACGGATTCGGTCATATCCGGATTGATGAAACTCAATCCTTCCTGTTGTCCGCTTCGAATCAACAAGGGTCGATAGACTTCGATTCCATTCACATACACCATATTTTCGTCGTAATTTCCGCCTCTCACCGAATATTGGATGCTTAATTCATTGTTGGAAGCAACGCCTATGCCGGCTGTGGCTAACAGCGATTCGATGCTTCCGCCGGTAGCGTCGACGGACAAACGTCCCTGCCCTGCACTGATTTTTTCCATCGTATTGGTTTGAATTCGGCTGCGGGTAATAGTTACTCCTTCCAATTCATACGATTGAGGACGCATCCGAATGTTCAGAATCAAATCGCTTTGAGGATTTTCTATTTGCTGCTCTACTCTGCTATAGCCCAGAAAACTGAATACCAATGTAACCGAATCGTTTTTGGCTATCGACAAAGAATAGGCTCCTTTTTCATTGGTCACCGTTCCATTCATGGTCCCTTTTACTTGTACGACCGCTGATTCGATGGGAATTCCCCCCGGATCAGAAACTACGCCGGAAACCTTGACTTTTTGAGCGTTTGCTGTAAAGACAAAAAACAATGCAATAACAATTAAACGGAATTTCATGCTTACCAAATCCATATACATCTATAAAACGGGAAATCGCCGGCTTAAGTATATCGAATGTGTATTTGCCATGCGCTTATTTCCCTTTCACAATCCGCCGGATGTCGTTCAATTTATTCAAGGCCTCCACAGGAGTTAAATTATTGATGTCCAAATTGTTTATTTCGTCTCGAATTTGAGAAAGCACCGGATCGTCCAATTGGAAGAAACTCATCTGATACCCTTCTCTTTTGCTGGACAATTTATCTAAAGGTTTAGCGATTCCATTTTTTCGGTTATCTGTTTCTAATTGGGAAAGAATTTCATTGGCTCTTTTTACAATACTATGCGGCATTCCGGCGAGTTTAGCCACATGAATGCCAAAACTATGTTCGCTTCCGCCTTTCACCAATTTTCGTAGAAAGATGACTTTATTGTCGACTTCTTTCACCGAAACGTTGTAATTTTTGATCCGTTGAAAGGATTTTTCCATTTCATTCAATTCGTGGTAATGCGTAGCAAAAAGCGTTTTAGCGCGTCCTCGCGGATGTTCATGAATGTATTCGACAATCGCCCATGCAATCGAAATGCCATCGTAGGTAGAAGTTCCCCGTCCCAATTCGTCAAAAAGGATCAAACTTCGATCAGAAAGATTATTCAAAATATCGGCTGCTTCATTCATTTCCACCATGAAAGTAGATTCGCCCAAGGAAATATTGTCGCTGGCGCCTACTCGCGTAAATATTTTGTCCACTAATCCGATTTTTGCCGACTCGGCTGGAACAAACGAGCCAATCTGAGACATCAGCGTAATCAAAGCGGTTTGACGCAATAAGGCGGATTTTCCCGCCATATTCGGGCCGGTAATGATGATGATCTGTTGCGTTTTATCGTCCATGAATACATCATTGGGGATATAGGATTCACCGGCAGGCATCTGGGTTTCAATTACAGGATGACGCCCGTTTTTTATTTCCAGTATTTTACTATCGTTTACTTGCGGACGAATGTATTTGTTGCGTTCCGCAATTTTTGCAAAAGACAGGAGACAATCCATTTGAGCGATTAAAGCGGCGTTGGTTTGAACAGGCATGATATACTCCATTAATTCCAATACCAATTCATTGAACAAACGGGATTCCAAAGCCAGAATCTTGTCTTCCGCTCCCAGAATTTTTTCTTCGTAAACTTTGAGTTCTTCTGTTATGTAGCGTTCGGCGCTTACCAACGTTTGCTTGCGAATCCAATTTTCAGGCACTTTTTCTTTATGTGTATTCCGAACTTCGATATAGTAACCAAAAACGTTGTTATAGCTTACCTTTAAGGAAGGAATTCCCGTCCGTTCACTTTCCCGTTGTTGGAGCTGAAGCAAATAATCTTTTCCGGAATAGGCAATCTTGCGTAATTCATCCAATTCGTCGTTCACGCCTTGCGCAATAACATTTCCTTTGTTCAACAAAGCGGGAGGCTCGTTCAGCAATTCCCGCTGGATTCGGTCTCTAATCAGGGTACAAAGATTCAACTGCTCGCCGATTCGTTTCAGGCTTGGTTCGTTGGCATTCAAGCAAACCTCTTTGATTGGCGCCAACGCGCTTAAGGCCACTTTCAATTGAACAACTTCCCTCGGACTCACTCGTCCGACCGCCACTTTCGAAATAATCCGTTCCAAGTCGCCAATTAAGCTGAATTGTTGATCCAGCAGGCCTTTCAAATCTGGTTGTCTGAAAAAATACTCTACGACGGACAAGCGATCTTCGATCAATTTAACCTCCTTCAAAGGAAAAACAATCCAGCGTTTCAGCATCCGCGCGCCCATGGGAGTAACCGTTTTATCTAAAATATTCAACAGCGATTTACCGCCTTCGTTCATCGTGTCCAGCAATTCCAAACTGCGAACGGTAAATTTATCCAGACGCACAAAGCGTTCTTCTTCGATTCGCGACAGAGACGTAATATGTCCGGTTTGCGTATGTTGCGTTAAATCTAAGTAATGCAAAATGGCGCCCGAAGCCACAATTCCAATCGTCAAATGCTGCACTCCGAAACCTTTCAGATTTTTGGTTTGAAATTGCTTCAACAATCGGTCGTTAGCAGCATCTTCCGTAAAAACCCAATCGTCCATTTCGAAAGTCAGCCATTTTGCACCAAAAGATTCCTCAAACAATTTACGCTTATTCCGTTCCAATAAAATTTCTTTGGGAGAAAAATTATTTAATAATTTATCTATATAATTAACCGAACCTTCGGCGGTCAGGAATTCGCCGGTAGAAATATCAAAAAAAGCGACCCCACAATTCTGCTTACTGAAATGAACCGCCGCCAAAAAGTTATTTTCCTTATTGTTCAACACATTGTCATTGATGGAAATACCCGGCGTCACCAATTCTGTAATTCCCCTTTTGACCAATTTCTTGGTCAATTTAGGATCTTCCAATTGGTCGCAAATAGCCACCCGCTTACCCGCCCGTACTAATTTCGGCAAGTAAGTATCCAACGCATGATGCGGAAAGCCGGCCAATTCCACAAATTGGGTCGTTCCGTTTGCTCTCTTAGTCAACGCTATTCCCAATATTTCCGAAGCAACTATGGCATCTTCTGAAAAAGTTTCATAAAAATCGCCCACTCGAAACAGTAAAATCGCATCGGGATGTTTCGATTTGATCTCAAGATACTGTTTCATCAAGGGAGTTTCAACAATTTCTTTTGCCATGTTCCATGCAATTCAATGTGTCGATCAGCGACGTTATTTCATTAATTGATAAATGCTAAAATTTCACCTTTTTGAACTTCATGACCCTGCCTTACATACGTTCCCACAATGGTTCCGCCATATCCGATTTTTACGGGTTCGATTCCATAATAACTTTGAATGTAACACAGCGTGTCGCCTTTGTCAACAATTGCTCCTTCATACGGAGCCGTAGAAGCGTCTTTCAAATCGTATTGCCAGATTACTTGTCCTTTGCACGGAGCATGTACGGGTTTGGCATGCGGATATTCCGCGCTGATTTCTTCAAAGTTGAACATGGGAATTTCTACCACTGGCCGTTGGACAATGATTGGAGCGCCGGCTTTTTCTTTGGCTTGTTCCAATTCTTGCAGGAATCGTTTTTTAGCGGCGCCCGACTTCACATCTCTGTATTGACGTTCGTGCATGGCAAATTCAAACAATTCTTCTTCATCTGCTCCTTCGTTCCATCCGTTTGTCTTCATTTCTTCGCGGAAACGATCCAAGTCGTCAGGAAAAAGAGCTTGCGGATCACCCTCATAAAATTCCATATTGTTTGCTTTCGCCAGTTCAACGATTTCAGGAGCCAAAGCGCCCGGCAGTTTTCCCATTTTGCCAAGAATCATATTCCATGTATCTTTATCAATTGTAGAAAAGCGTGGTTCGTCTTTTGCCGCGGCAAAAATATTCATCAACGCCGTATTTTTTACATACTGACTGAAAGGGGTTACCAATGGAGGATACCCCATCATCGGCCAAATATGTTCTACTTCTTTGAACAATTGTACCACTAAATCATTGAGCGAAACTTCTTTTTTATTTTTTTGCCGGAGGGCCATATTGATAGCGCTGTGCATTCCTTTCAAATCGGCCATCATGGAACCCATCATCCCTCCCGGCAAACCGCAGCCCACCAGCAAGGAAGTCATTATTTTATTATTTGGATCGATGAAATATCCCAAAAAGTCGTCGATAAACGATTGGCTCAAACTTCTTGCCTCCATATAAGCGTCCATGCGAATATCCGGAACCAAGAAGCCGGCATCTTTCAATAAAGCTTGAATGGTGATCACATCAGGGTGAACCATGCCCCATGCCAAAGGTTCCATTGCCACATCCAAGTAGTCAACGCCATTATAGGCTGCTTCCAACATCGACGCTACAGAAAAACCGGGACCTGTATGTCCATGATATTGAACTAAAATATGTGGATGACGTTCTTTTATTCCTTTGATGATTTGCCCATTGCTGTAAGGCCGCCCGACTCCGGCCATATCTTTCAAACAGATTTCTTCGGCGCCAGCCTCCACTAATTGATCGGCTAACTTTACATAGTATTCCACCGTATGAATCGGCGAATAAGTGATGCATAAAGCGCCTTGAGGAATCATTCCTCCCTCCTTGGCATATTGGATAGAGGGAATGATGTTGCGAGCATCGTTCAAACCGCAAAAAATGCGGGTGATATCTACTCCCTGAGCTCGTTTCACTTTGTACATCAATTTTCGAACATCCGCAGGAACAGGATTCATCCGAAGTCCATTTAAGGCGCGATCTAACATGTGCGTTTGGATGCCCGCTTTATTAAAAGGAGCTGTAAATTCACGAACTGCAACATTGGGGTTTTCACCACACAATAGATTGACTTGTTCAAAAGCGCCTCCATTGGTCTCTATTCTTGAAAAGCAGTTCATATCGACAATCACTGGAGCAATTTGTTTCAATTGATCAACTCGGGGTTGGTATTTACCGGATGATTGCCACATGTCGCGGTAAACTAAACTAAACTTTATTTCTTTTTTCACAATGTAATTATTTTTTCTACTAAAAGTACTATTATATAATATATGTAATATTCTATACAAAGGTACAACATTTTGTTGAAAAATGGTTTTCAACAAGACGCATAAAAAACTTCAAAAACTGAAAATTTTAAAATTTGGGAAAGCCCTCCTTATAGCTATAAGTCAACAGATTCCTGATTCACAGGCAAAAAAGAAACTCTCTATTCCATTTGCCGGATTTCATCCATGCTTAAGTCTGTAATTTCCGAAATATCTTCCAAAGAAAGTCCCTTGTTCTTTAGCTTTTTGGCTATGGTAT